>Ga0123357_10008086_pt1 | contig 13101 bp, 6 predicted proteins | sample TergutEmb28metaG_FD_89873 | JGI IMG/M metagenome (GOLD analysis project Ga0123357, IMG submission 89873) | Embiratermes neotenicus P4 segment gut microbial communities from Petit-Saut dam, French Guiana - Emb289 P4 | ecosystem: Host-associated > Arthropoda: Insects > Digestive system > Gut ...
AGGTCGAGTTCTTCGCATGATACTTGCAGCTTATTTACCTTTTTGAAAATATGTCCATGTGTAAACAAGTAGATTAGAGCGCTTAGAGCGTAACTACTATGAAACTAATTTTAACAAGACAGGCAATGTAAGTATAACCTAACACTAGGGCGCGTTCTTGCAACAATTGTTGCAGTGGATAAGCAATAAGTATTACATATCCTGAGTGTATGTGTAACCTTAGTTTTCGAACATGCAATGCGCATGCACCATATTATCGCCTGTAGCAGGTCCTGCTCTACAATATTTTGCCACATTATCTCATAAACGGCACTATTAAAATAAAAGTTTTTGAACACAATATGTATGTCTTGATTTTCTCTACAAGTTTTGTCTTAAACATTTCTCATTCTAAGAAGAAGTGAGCGAGATGTGGTCAAAATTTCTAGTGGTCTTTATTTAAAGTGCCATTTATTCTTGTCCGATTTTAATAAAACTCAACTTTTCTGGACAGTTTAATATTAAAATATCAAATTTCATGAAAATCCATCCAGTGGGAGCCGAGATGTTCAATGCGGATAAATGGACGTGCGAATGGACGGATAGACATGACCCCTAATATTTACTTTTCACAATTTTGCGAACGCACCTAAAAGTTCGCATTATAATTCTGCGGCGGAAGTTCTATTTGCTCCTGCAGTTTTACATAAAAATTACAAAATTACATCGCACAAAGAATAACAGCGGCTCTTCGTTTTCTGGCGCGGCTAATATTAATGCCCGCCATTTAAAATGAAACTGTAATGATCATTGCCCTGTTCCAGTAAACTGGACCCAACTGAACCAAAGTTGTGAAAACTACCGGCTTGCTCACATTTATTATGCACGTAGTAGGATAATACTGAAACAAAAACTGACTGGGGAAATCCGTTTGCATGGATTTTGACTGGTAGAGGAGTTAGAGGAACTGGCGGACGAGCCTACTGGGCGCGGTGAAGTGGCGAGTTGTGGGTGTTTATTTGCTTGGAACTTCATTGTGTCAAGGTCAACTGTACTTACGGAGGCGGAGAGAGGGAATAGGCCAAACATGACGCTGTTGCTGCAGCTTCCAGCCCACCGTTTGAAAATTCCACAGGCCAAAAACCACGCACCGCACTATACATAGCCGCACCTGTCCCATTGTCGCATTTTCCGTCGCTCAAGGTTTGCTGCGTAGAACGTGGTGTGAGCTGCATTATCGACAGAATTGTTTTGCTACCATTAATGTCAGACCTAAACGATGACTGTAAATTTGCCTATATTTTTAATCAAGCATCATGTCGTACAGACGTGTGGGGGAATGGAGTTGTACCTCCGTAAATTCTTAACCTTCGGCACTAGATGGAATTGTGTGGTGAGTTTCACACTCCGGCCGCTTTACACAGCGTCAAAATGACTCGGTATCCATTTTGTATGGGGCTGGGTGGATATAGATTTTGAGGCCTCAGTGTCAAAGGAAAATAAAGCACAGCATAGAAATCTGAGGGCCCGCGCATATAAGTTTGCCATAGGATGTTTGGGCTGCCGAGTCCCGCACCATGAGCTCTCGTGGGGGAAAAGTTACGATTCATGTCAGTATCGACACACAAATTTACATTCCTGTGTTTATATTAATAGCACACAATATAAATGCAGTTACAAAAGGAGATAGAAGTAAACAAGCACAAATAGTTTTTTAAACATAAGCACAATACTTTTTAGGATCGTACGTCTTATACATTTCGAGATCTCACTGACACAACAAACAAAAACCCCATGACTCAGCATAAGTTTTCCCAACCAACAAACTGAAAGAAACAAAACTAATTAACAGGAAGCAGACAGCCTCTCCGTCCTGTAATTCCCACATCTCCTTTCATGGATGTGCCCAAAAACAATCGCTAGACAGACGGTCCGGTATGCCAAAGAGAACATAAATCAACATAGAATTAAAAAAAAAATCCCCAAATGAAACCAAACTAACACAAATATATACTCGGACCGCCTGTCAGCCACAAGGAGAGGGAGAGAGAGAAGGCTGTCTTCTTCCAAGCCGGCTTCTAACAGAAGTCTTAGCAGAATAAATTTCCCAGGCCAAAACTAAAACGAAACTCATCAAGCTCTCCCCGTTTCAGATAGCGACCAATCGCCGAGGGAAGCCTAAATAAAAAAAGAAAGTGAAAGGGGGTTTTCAGCATCAGGTTTGTCCTTAAGCGACATATCGATAGGATCGGCTCAAGTCCTTGTCTCTGTTGTGTATCCAAGTGCGATTTTTCGGTGGCCCAGCCGATAACATTGTGGCTATAAAAAGTAATCTCTCCCACAGATCATCTAGTGATCTCTCCCACTTCCTGGTATTATAGATGGCTTCTCTTAATGAAGATGCTAATGTATGTCTTGCGACAGCCGTATTGTGAAGTGCCCAGTTGATTGGTGAAGAACCTCTTATGATCTGTATTTAACGCGTTACAATTCAGTATTTCTCGTTGTTTTTGCTTGGAAAAGGTCAGTCCATTTCTCGTACTTAGTATCTGTATTCTGTCTCTAAGGGCTGTCACACTGAACTGTCATATACTGTAACTAGCTGTCTGCATCTTCTGCAGCTTCACATCGTGTCACTCCTTAAGATAGAGCACTTTCTCACAAACCCTGTCAACAGCATGTCAGACTGCACGGTGTTAAAATCGGGAAAACCACAATCTGAATTATCGCCTCCTTACTGCGATAAACCTAACTGGAAAACACAACGCTCTGTTACGTTCAGAACACAGGTATCAAAATTCAATTACCTAGAGCCATACCCGACTTTTCGCTCACGCGACATCATAAAGTGAAAATCATATCCAAACTAAATGCTGCACCGCTGCAGTTTATCATTGTAAGGAATAAGTACGATCAATAATATAAATATCTAAAAACTATCTTTTAGGACTTTAAGAGTGTTTCTAAATACGGTATGATCAAACACGTTAAAATTAAAGTAATGATTGAATAAGATTGTAACAGTAATGTGACTGAACCTAGAAGGTTTGATATATCACTTTGTGAACTGTAAAGCTGATGGCGACGTCGTATTTGAATCGAAACATGCCAGGTAGCGAATAATTTGATCAAAATAATTTGTGAGAATTTTATGTAAAAATTACCCATTAATTGATACGTAGCCCAAGGTATATATGAGCATAGGTACAGTAATGTTATAGAATATATGTATAGAATATAGAATGTTTGAACGTCAATGAAACAATGCTGTAGACAGTTGTGTAATGACAGGAGTCATAGTTCGTATTTCACATCAGATGATACTGGGGTCATCAAATTAAAGAGAATGAGATGGCTGGGACATGTACTGCGCATAGGAGACTTGGTAATTGAATTCAGAATTTCAGTCAGAAAGAATTCAGATACCTTTGGGAGGGTAATATTGGGACAGATCTACAGGATGTGACGAGGTAGACCGAGTTTATCCGACGAAGGACACAAAACACATGCAGCTTTTGTAAACATGTAAATGAACACTTGGAAGAATCGTAAAAAGCTGGGAGTATCAAGCCTACCTGAGTGACTGTTAGGTGCTGAAGGTTGATTGTGCTTCGTCTGGCTGAGACAAACACACTAGAGTGCTTACAGCTTCATACCGTATTCGGTGTATGCGAGCTGTAATTGCTGCAGTTGTGAGTCTGCGTAATTGACTGATTGCAGGGAGGAACACCAAGTCTATGTGCTTGACCCAGCAGACAGTTGCCACTGAAATAGCACGCGTGACACTGATGTATCTGCCCGCTTGTATCTGAGCCGACAGTTGCCACTGAAGTAGCACGCGTGACCTGAAGTATCTACCCGCTTGTGTCTCATCCAGCAGACAGTTGACACTGAAGTAGCACGCGTGACATTGACGTATCTGCCCACTTGTGTCTCATCCGACAGTTGCCACTGAAGTAGCAGGCGTGACCTGAAATATCTACCCGTTTGTGTCTCATCCAACTGACAGTTACCACTGAAGTAGCACGCCTGTCAATGATGATTCCTGTCTCTTGTGCTTGCAGCTGCGGAAGCCTGTGTCCACGCTGTCCATCCCGGCTGCTATGAAGGGCCTGCAGTCCGGGAAAGACGTGGCCGGGCAAGGGGTCACAGAAGAGGCTGGAATAGCGCTGGTAGGAGTGCATTCGGAGTACCCTCGCTACACTGAGGAGCGGGGACAGGGCGGTGGGCTGTGTAAGAACGCGTCCATCGAGAGCGGCGGAGGAGTCACGGGCACTGCTAGCGGTAAACATAAGCCCAACGTGGGCTACAGACTGGGCAGACGGAAGGCGCTCTTCGAGAAGAGGAAACGGATCAGCGACTACGCTTTGGTAATGGGCATGTTCGGGATCATTGTGATGGTCATTGAGAACGAGTTATCCAGCGCCGGCGTCTACACTAAGGTAGGCATTACAGCGTGCTTCTTGTGCTCTGCATATGCATAATAGGTCCCCCAACCCACCCCGGCCTTTAAAGTTTTCAGTCTTGAACCCTGTCGGTGGTTTCAGTAACACTGTAGGCCATATTACTTAGTGTAATTTCTTTCAGCTCTTCGTTAAACTCTACAATTAGGGAAGCCCAGCTACTCCGAACTGACGTGGCTGATCGCATGAAAAACTTTATCGTCTTAGTCACCGTTAAATCCTGAAGCCTAAGATAGAAGTAGAACAAATTCTACTGCCGAACACATATCCATTTTACAGAGCAGCTTGTTGGCTTTGTTCACTTTAGGCGCTCGGAAAATGCTCTCATTCGGTTGAATTTGAATTAAGTCTTTACCAAATTTCGTAACATTCGGTCATTTCCTTCAGCGTGGGGGAGGGGGGGGAAGACACGTAAGGGCATTATAACAGGTCGGTATATCGGGGGTATATATGCATATAAATTACGTAATGTTGGCGAAAACACTACTGTTTATTTTAAATACAATGTAAGACGTAAGACTGCTGATATACGCACACTTTTCTTGATACAGAGCCTATTAAAATGGGCAGAACTCCGACGTCATAAAGGCTCTGCTTGTCGGTCCATTCCATACAAAACAATGTAAACTTACTTAGGTCTTGTGTAAAGTGCACGATAATTTTGTCCGATTTAACCAAATTTGTCGGAGGATCTCAACAGACTTTCGTGAAAGTCCGCAGTATGAAATTTTACGAAAACCTGAGCTAATAGGCGAACGGACACAAAACGAAGCCAATAGTTGCTTTTCGCTATTCTTGCGTTCGCGCGTAACACGAAAAAGTGGATAATCATGACAAATCGGAGTGCGATTCCTAATACAAATATTTTTCACTCTTACATAATACAAGAGCCAGTACTTCTTCTGATGTTTTCTCGACATTACATGATATAACATACACAGTTCTGACACATATAACAAATATTTAGAAAATTAATTTTATCCTATCTGCGCCATGAACATTTATAGCAGCAGTACTATATCCCACTAATTTTTAACCCCAGCACTAGGTGGAGGTGAATGATTAGCTTTAGGCCTCGGCCGATTTAACCCCACACATTACGGGTTTGGGTTTACTTCAGAGAGAGAGAGAGAGAGAGAGGGTCTGGACGTTTTGAAGAAAGTATAAACTCTACCTTCTGAACTACGATCCACCCCTCATCCATCCGGCTACTAACCGCATTATTCCGGCTGCTTAAACAAGTAAATTAATTTCAAAATACTTAGGACTTTCAATTTGAAGTGTCATATAATTCTCTGGCCCAGCGTACACATTTGCGAAGACGAGAAAGTATGCAATTCAAACTTGTATCTGTGGTAAATTTGACGCCACACTACGCAGATATGAAGGATAGTGCAGGTATAATTCCACGCATTTTTAACGTGGGTAATTAATGCAAGCGAGTGGCCCTTCAGGTTCTTGTCACTTTCACCTTGAAAAGAGCCGTCGGTACACATTAGATGGGCGACAGATTGGGCGATTGGGAGCCATAGCCGGTCTTGACCTGTGATGAAAGGAACATCAGCGTCTGCCTGTAAAATAACCCCGCATTCTCGTCTTCCATCTCTTGGTCGACTTCCTGTAGTGACTGAGCTATCTTGTCTCATACATAATGGCAAAGTACGGAATTTCGTAGTATGTTTGGGTGACCTTTCTTCCGTCCCTCATGTGCCACAAGTACAATGAAGGCACGTGGTATGTACGTCTCTATCTCCATATCTGTGTTTAAAATTGGTCCGGTTTTTACCTTCTTTTGTTATTGCCTTGGTTGTTCATGTACTTCCCGCAAGAACGTAGAAGATGGTATACAGCCTGTCACAGACCAGCCGGCATCGAGGGCTCTATCGTCACTTCAGTGTTTGGTAGTTTGTGTTTTTTTCCCGCAAGATAGCCGAATGTATACAAATTATTTAAAAAGACCAACAACTACACGTGTGTGTGTATGGATGTAATTTTATTACATAGTGACCAATCATTCATACATTCACACACATTCACAGTGCGTTTTTGAACGTTTTTAAAAACATTGTATACCTGATTAATACACGGAAAAAAGGAACGTATAAAACAGCGAAATGTACTTTTTGTGTGCATCAAGTGCAGATTTTTTAAATGCAAACATGAATTGCGTTCAGTATTTAACCATCATTCAGCTGTTCCATGCCGGTTCACGTTAAAAGTAACCTGATTCCAAATATTAACCTACATGAACGTTTTACAGAATACCACGCGGTTGAGGAACGCAGCTGAATGGATTTTTGTAGCATTTATGATTTTATTTTTGATCGTAAATTAAGAGTGGTTCTTTCGGAAAACGTGCATGTCTGCTGGTTACAATATAAACCACAGCCGAATGTTACAGGATGTCAGAATCCTACCTGTAACGTCAACACTGGATAATATTTGTGTAGTTTGTTACGTAACTAACTCCATGGAACAGGTTCTCCCTGAAAAATTGACTTCGTCAACTGTTCAAGAAATTTCCGGCATTTTATGGAATCTTAAAGTTCACTGCCGCATTCACAAGACCCCTCCATATGTCCGTATCCTGCGCCAGATCAGTCCGTTCTATAACTCATTTCTATTTCTTGAAACTCTATTTTAATGTTACTGTCCCTTCTACGTCTACGTCTTCCGAGTGGATTGTTTCCCTCAGCTTTCCCCACCGAACCCTGTATGCATGTCGGTTTGCCACCATTAGTGCTACATGCCCAGCCCATCTCACTATGTAGATTATGAAACTCCTCATTGTACAGTCCTTGTTACCTCGTCGCTCTTACGCGCCAAATACCTAAATGATCGTACAACCTCTGACAGTAGTGAAATGCGATTTTGTAAGGGTTTGTAAAGCCCATAACACAAATTGGAAAGCTGCAGCCTCTGTGTAGCCCTAGAATTAGGGAAGTGTGAACAAGATCCTTGTACATCTTCAACGACGTCTGACATCTGGAAGAGGTGAAGATCTCCGGGTCTGAACTGGATGGCTGCTAGATATGGAGAGGCTGCAGTGTCATTGTGCTGACATCTCTTCTATTGTAGAACACTGTTACTTCACTCTGAGTGTCTTGTCGCGCGCCGACCCTTCACAAAGGAACGCGTGACACTCAAGTGGTGCCATTGTTCGAGTGCAAGCCGTGCTCTTCACCGGATTTTAAAAAAAATCTGTGATTCCACTAACGAGATTCTCCACTGCTATTCGCATCTTCATTAATCATACATGATGTTAAATGAAGCAGCACTATGAGTATCAGTTAACAAACTGTATGCAAATTGACTTATTGTTAGAGACTACGTGAATGTAAATGGCGTTCTTTTAAGTATCCGATTATATCTGCGGAATAGCAGTAGTGTATAGTTTCTTTCATTAATTAGCTATTTAACAACCATGTTAATTGCTAAGATTATATAGCGTCGGCAGTAGGTCGTGGGTAGATTAATTAGTGAGTATTCAGTATTGGTCGAATGATACTGACAGGTAAATGCCTTAAGTACTGAGAGATAAATCTATTCCAATGCCACGTTACCCACCGATAATCCCACACAGACTGCTCTGGGATTGAACCTGGGACTCGTAGGTGTTTGCCGATCATTGGTCAGTTTCTTTTAGTCTGCTGTTATTTCTGCCTTCTTAAGCCCAAATGTCGTCTTCTCGAACACCTTCAGCCGAAGTTCTTCCCGTTGTGTGAGGGGCCAAGTCAAACTCATAAAACAACACGCAAAATTATATTTCTTTATATTTTAACCTTCATATTTTTGGTAACTAATGGGAAGATAAAATATTGAGGAGAGAACACTAGCAGGCCTCCCCTGAATGTTTTTACTCCGAATTTGGTTAATATTCCTGTCACATTCCTGGAAAAATTGTCCAATAATTATCACTCCTCAAACCAAAAGTTACAGAAAACTTCGGAGCGGCCGCTTCGTCTTCATTTTGCATTTTACAATAATACTCTTATACAATTTGCTTACTTTTCTCTTACCGTCCGATATTTCGGTAATGTAACCGGTCAGCTCCGTAGTTCAAATCTCGAACTAGGAATCAAAAAGATGAGAAGATAAATTAGTCGTCCGGCTATTAGCCGGTTTGAATTGAAAAGGAAAGAAAATTTCTATATTCAGTTTTTGAACGCGCGGAGGAGTTTAGCACTTCAAAACTCTAATTGCTGTCCGCACTTAAGACTAGCTGGGTACTAAAAGGGGTAGAAGTGTAACTCACCTCATTTCCATAAAAGGCTTAACTTCTCTTCCTTGTTATGGTGGTAGGTCGAATACGATATTTTTTGGATGGGCTTGCCTGCAGGATACCTGTTTTCTTAAGAACGGGAGGGAAAAACCAGAGCTAGACACTCAAATGTTAGACTTCTTAGATGAAAGAGGTACGGGAACGAGCAGAGCGGAGAATAGATTGTAACAACAACTTTGTTTTAATCAAATCTATCAGTTTACATGTTTGCTTTTAAGATCTCAATAAATGCGGATAGCGTAATTGTGAGTAAATATAACAACAATCAACCAGAGCATCTACTATCCCTCCGTATAATCGTTGGGACGAATTAACGCTTACCGACGAGTGTACAAAGTATTGTAACCGAGAGTCGGACAGCTTAAGGCGGACGGTTACAGTAACCTAATCTGTTCTTGTTCTCGTATCAGATTTCCCCCCTCCCGCTGGGCTGTTTTTCCTAGAAGGGTGCCCCTTTGTGGCGTCCCTGAGCGGTATGCCCCAACGCACCAAATCTTTCTAAATGAAATAAAGCTGCAAAGCTCAGGTACATGGTAAATGCACATCCTGTGTTTCGGAAACTTAGAATTCTGTGATGAGATGTTCGCTTGTAATATACTTCTCAAATACCACTTCTTTCTTTCTGAAGTTTAAATGGTGGGCAGTGCACATTCCACCAGAGATGCAAAGACTAGCACATCGGGCGGTTATCACATAAGTCATTCATTGCCTTTCCTTAAGAAAGTAAAACCACCTTAAAGCTCTTTAGGAACAATTGCATGGAACGTGAACTGAGCTTCAGCAATCCGAAAGCTAAAAGCTTTTCCTTACTTATCTCCGTTCTTCCGGCTGTTGCTACCCTAAAGCATTGCAGCTACTCTCGACGCTGTTGCGGCTAGACGCCCGATCGTCATTATGGAGCAGCACTTCGCGCGAGCCACCAATTGAATGTCTGGAAGTCCTGTGACATCGGAATTCTTGGAATATCTACCCAAGGTGTAATGAAATTTGGATTTTCGGTCGCCTGTTGGCGCGTTGTCCGCCTTGCTTGTAGAATTATTTTGCCATAAACATGGACACCAGCACTCCGGATTTCCTTGGGTTTTTAACCTTGGTCCTCAGGTAGATAATAAAGGCTACAGTGCTGGTGTACCACCAGATATAAGGAAAATATATTGTAAGTCGGATCGTAGGATATTTAACGACAAAAATCAATTGCTGAATTTAATTATCATCGAATGTGAAGTGCATCATCGCATTTGATAAATTTTACTCACTTGGCTGAGGCGTTATGGCATGTTTCGAGACATCATGTTGTTTGCTTTAAATGATTCAGGGAATGAAGATGAAAGTCATTCAGGTTATTTGATGTGCCGTTCGAATTTCTAACAAGCTGCCGCCTGAATAAACGTTATGCTATATACGTATATTGTGGCTCCTGCGTTACGACATCGTGCAGACTTGTATCAGCTGTCGTAAGGATCCGGGTGTTAGGTTACGTTACTTCAAACCACTGGTAAGCATAAGCAGGATTGCTTGGCGTCGTGACACTCATTATATGAACCCTGTCTTAATTCAGATAAATTGAGCCCCAGCATTCACACCGTATTCATGTAACATTAATTTTAATACTATTACTCTGTCTTCACAAATCTACGAAGTGACCACTGTGTTTTCAGGTTTCCCATCGAAATATATTACCCATTTCCCCATTCGTGCTACATGTTTCGCCCAATTAATTTACCTTCATTTCTTTGCCGTATAATTAATTTGATAAAATCCAAATTCTGAAGTCCTCTTTTTGTAGTTTCCCCCGTTCTTCTTTTACTTTCTTCGGCACAGTTTTTCTTCTCCGTCTTTTACCCAATATCCCTTAGTAAACTTTGGAAAAATGCACAGTGTTAAGCCCAAACATAGTTATCCGTAAGACAGCAGTTTTTCATATCCTAATCTTAAAGCTTTAAGATAGGGAACGAGAAGATAAAACACTCTTAAGTGAATGGTAGAATGCGTTTTAGGATTTAATCTGCTGTAAATCCCTTCCTTAAAGTAAATTTCTGTTGTTTCTGTGTTTTCCAAGTGCTGGAATTTGGACACATGTTATGGGGTTTTTAGCTGCTGTATGCATTATGCATCTGTGGGCACATTTGTGCTTCAGTTGCTATCGTAGTTTGTCCAGTCGTCGCGTCCATTTCCCCTTCAAATGACACGAGACAGCGCCTGACGAATAAAAACTGCGTTGCTAATCCTCTTGATCTGGTCCTTCCCTCCCCCGCCCCTGCCCCTTGCTTTACTACCGGCCCTTCATTAAACTCGGGCATCCGCTCAGCTAGTGTCACTATTGCTTGTGCATACTTTCACGCATTGACTACACATACTGCGGAGGCTATAGGAACGTACATGATCTGTGACGTACCTCCTTTGTGTGTGTGTGTTTCGGGAACAAACTCTTTATAGTAAAGCATCTAATAAAATGCCTGTTTATTATACCTGGTAATAAAATCTGAATTAATTAACTGTAAGTCTGAAATAATGAACACATTGTATGTACCAAACAGTTTCAGCAGGTTTTAAAGGGAGGGTCTCATAAATGAGCGCCATGAAGTAGCGCTGAACGGCACACCAAAAAGTCTAGGGGCAAAAGAAACCTCAGTAGTGTCCCTCTGGTGCAAAAGATAGAGACAGACGGGGTCTTTCGGACAGTACATGATACAAGGAGCTTATCGACATACTAAAAAATTACACAGTCAAGGGTGTGCAAAATACGGCCCTCGGTTTGGAAGCAGTGTTCTCTATAGCTAGTCCGGCCCACAGCGATGTCCAGATATATTTCACATTTTAAAAATCCTTTCTTAAATTCGAAGGGAATCATGTACAGGGGATGTGCACAAAAGTTTATTGATTCGTAATCTGCTTTGTGGAAATCAGCATAACGAAAGCCGTACTTTACTGAGAGGCATAAGTGAATTTCTATCCTATTTTCCACATTTATTGCCCGATTGGGGTGAAATTTGGTACAAGAGATCTGAATATAGTACTGCTGGGATTTTGTTGCATAAAAGTCGGCGCAAGGAAGACTGTAATTTACTTATGGGAGTAAATTAACTTATACGTACGCCTTTACCGTGCAACATCATGAAGTTCTGTAAGGAAATAACGTCTCAGTAAAATATACGCACCGCGTGACGACGTGAGCTTACGCCATTTGCATTCTTGCTGATGTTGTCGTTTCGTGTATTTTGTTACAGTGACGCTATGCCTAACCAGTGTGAATAGTTTTACATAAAAGTTGCAATTTCTTCACAGTCAAGGCGTAAAGGAGACCATAAAATGAAGCCTTTTTGTTCGACAGAACTGGTAGCCTGTGCTCAACTCACCCCTGACCGCAAAGTGTGTCTCGTCAATGCGGATGTGTGAGAATTACCACAATCAGCTTAACTTGTGACAACCCATGTAACAAGATGAAAGAGATTTATGTCAGTTTCATGTCTTCATTTTGATGTTCTTCAGGCCGTCCCTTTGTTTTGCTAATTCCATAGGCTGTCATACTGTGACGTTTAATGTGGCCTATGTCTTCTTTGGCTGTCTACCTGATTAACATTCTGGTCCAAAATGGACATTACTTGAGATCTGATGTTTTCACAACATTTTCACTGAATATTCAGTTTTTCTGGGATGCGAAATGTGTCGCTGGATGAGTACCTCCAGACATTTCGAAGGATCTAGTGCTTTCATCTTCAGGATCAAGCAGTGCGATACTGCAGAAGACTTGCACCCCAAGCCTCTCCACGTGTATCCCAATACAAATACGTTTGCCTGGCATACTCTGCAATTTTTATTACTTTTTTGCGTGTGTTGTGTTTATCACACAAAATCTGCAAGACTCCGGTTTACTGGCGGAATTACGAAACAATATAATTGTTTAAGCCCGTCAGTATTTTCAGGTTTCCACAGCGTTGATGTTGAAGATGTTCTTCAGGGATATTATGGTCTTTGTCGGAGTTAACGGGTGCCGACGTTTCGAGAGAACTTAATGCTTTCACTTTCAAGGGAAAGATACGGAGTCTTGCTAAACCCACAACACGGTATAGCGTCTTAGAAGGCCGGATTCCTTACTTGGAGAGTTTGAAGGGGAAATATTTCATGTCCACGTGAGAACAACTTAGGCTTGTACGAATACCATTTATTTGTTTTAACCCTTCAAGACATAGTAGCTTCTGTATGTACCGCCTGAGTTGATATCAGGATTAGTGGATGTTAATCTGCTGAGCGATCGTGACTGTGATACCAGTGCCACTGTCCCAGTAGTGGGTGAACGTGTCAGGAAAGTGCCATTGTCCCAGTACTGGGTGATTGTGACAGTAATCACTGTGCCACTGTCCCAGTAGAGGGTGAACG
>Ga0123357_10008087_pt1 | contig 13101 bp, 9 predicted proteins | sample TergutEmb28metaG_FD_89873 | JGI IMG/M metagenome (GOLD analysis project Ga0123357, IMG submission 89873) | Embiratermes neotenicus P4 segment gut microbial communities from Petit-Saut dam, French Guiana - Emb289 P4 | ecosystem: Host-associated > Arthropoda: Insects > Digestive system > Gut ...
CAAAAGACAATGTACGACTTTTTTTTGTTAAAAAAAGTGGTTTCCCGGATTAATCGTTTTCCCGCATTCATCGTTTGTTTTCTCCAACCCCTTGAAAAACGATAAATCGAGGTTCTACTGTATATGTCATATGCCCATTTAGTGTTCATGGCTCTTATATTGCCAGTAGTATGTGTGTGTGTGTGTGTGTGTGTGTGTGTGTGTGTGTGTTTGTGTGTTGTGAGGCCAAAACAAATGCAACTTACTTCCAGAATTAACCAGCCTATTTCAATATTGCATACTGAGGCTTCAGACTGTTACAACAGGGTTTGGAAATCTATACAGGAAGTACATCAAAACACTATGATTGACTTTTGAACTGAAAAATATAATTTATAATAATTATATATGGAAACATCTGTCCATTATTTGTAAAGGGATTGTGGGGGGAACAATAAACATGGGAAAAATGATAGTTGCAGGAAAGCATTAAATGTGTCAGAAACATGAAAAAACATGAAAGTATGAAAATTATACATTTTCCACTTAGGCCTACAAAAATAATCAGCAAACAAACAGTTATTTTAATAACTGTCTACAGATCACTTTTTAGGCATTCTTGATGAAGCAGAAAAGAATGCCTTACATGGAGATCATATCCATCCATCCATCCAAATATCCATCTGTCTATTTATCTGTCCATAACCAAGTATCAGCGACTAAACCATCTGCTCGATTTTCCTGAAATTTGGTTTGTCAGTTCTTTATAGAAAATTATTAATCACACAAGTTTTGTAAAAATCTGGACAGTGAAAGGCATACTTCACTGGGCATAAATGAAATTTAGCCTGTATTTTGTACTTTTAGCATCTGATTTTGACATTTTGAGAAAATATCCACAAAAATTGATTGATTGATTGATTGGTTTGAGTTTTGTGATAATTGGCACAGTGAAAGCCACACCTTACTTAGTGTCATAAATGAATTCACATCTGTTCTGTCCACATTTATTGTCAAATTGAATAGTGACAATTGGTTGTGTGTACAGGATGGGGGCAGTATGGCAGTGTCTGACCTGAGCAGTTACTTCATGGGGCTGGGCCTTATGTCATCAGATCAGCGTGGTGGTGGTAGTGGTGGTAGTGTTGGTGGTGGTGGTAGTGGTGGTGGTGGTGGTGGTGGTGGTGGTGGTGTTGGTGGTATTCGTGGTAATGGTGGTGACAGCTCTGGTAGTCAACAGCAAGCACAGCCCACAGCAGCAGGGAGTGTGATGCCTGCCCCTCCTACGCTGCATTCTAACAATTATCAGTCACACCCCCCTGCCCCAGCTGCATATTGGCAGCCACAGCAACAGCCTAATCCTATTCAGGTAACAGTAAAATAAGCAAATAGTTTCACATACATGGCACAAAATTTCTTACATCTGTTAACAGTTTTTTGTGACCATAATGCAGTGAACCTTTGGTCAACCAACATTTGATCAATTGGCCCCTGCATTAATTGACCTGCCCTTCCAAACGTCCAGAGCAACTACTGGAGAGCGATTCTGCGTTATTTGTTTTTAAGAACTTTAACGTTTAGGTGGTATATTACACTGTATTTTTATGGGAGCCAGTAATGTAGCCTGCAGAACTACACTTGCAACATGATGACACTCCAGTTAGACTAGGTTTATCTGACACGGGTTGAAGGTTTATGTGGTGGAAGCTCCCAACACATATTTAGGCCTTATAAAGGTACTTTTAGACTTATGCCCCATATGTGCATTTTTTAATGCTAAAACATTACATAGGTTTGGTTATTTGGTTTCCTTACCACACTTTTATAGGCTAGGAAGTGTATTTCAGTCAGTTGACTTGTCAGCTTTTCTGACCTAACCTTCCACCCCCTCCCCCACCATTAGATCAAATAACTGAGGGTTCAATGTATGGAGGACCTGCAATAAGGAATATGTGCCTGTGCTAGATAAATGTAATGGGGAGAATTCATTGTAGTAATTTTGCACACAACTTTTCTTTAGTTTGACTGTTTTGTTAATGTACGTTACAGTGGGATTTCAGTGATACCGCAAATTAATACCGTTGGCAGCATTCTGAAATCTAGAGACAGTTGTTAAAAGGTAAATGATAGTTTGTGTTCATATTACTGAGATTGTGCAGTGTGAACTGTGTTGGATAGATTATAAACAGAAAGTGATTTGGGAGTAAACATATCATCATAATCATCATCACTGTTATTACAACCTAGATCACATCATCAACATCATCAGGCCTTATTATTTTCACTTGTGTAATTTCTCTTGTGACAGCACATTTTACTCCATCTCTTCCCATCCACAAACATTGTTCTCCCTGGTGGTTGTTTAATCATTACCTTAATTTTCAATAATTAAAGGAATTCTATTTTGAGGGTATATGTAACACATATCCATACCTCTGTATCCTTAATATGATCAGCTTTTCTTACAGTGTTTATATTTTAAGATTCTGATGAAGCTCACGTGATCTTTCCCAACATTTTCCTGGATATGCTGAGTGAAAAAATGGAGAATTCTAAGTCAGGACAGCCATTTCCTTTCAGGAATGTGAACCAGGTACGTTCACAGCCTGGACAGAAATGTTACCTAACCTTTGCAGTACTTACATAAACACATCTTGATAGCTATATCAGCATCTACGCCTAAGAGAGGTAGCAGCTTCTAAATGTTTTTACTGATTAGCAAGAATGTTGTGAATCTTGCTGTCTGCGGTATGTTTTAAATTTAAGTAAATGTCTGTGGCTACCTGTGCCAAATGTCCCAGGTGTAATAGCTGTAAGAGCTGAGTGCAAAATGTTTGTCTGCTTGCTCTTCCTTATCCTCACCTCTAAAATGTGTAAATGGTGGTTTGTAGAACAAAGTCTGCCTGTGCTTCGATAGTAACAATAATTTGTGTTACAATGAAAAGCCTCTACATTGCGCTGGGCTGGTTGACCATGTTCATACAATGCAATGTAAGTGTAGATGCAAAGACAAAACTGTCATGCTGTACCTGATTAACTTGCCAAGTGTATGGGTTCCACTTTAAAAAAAAAAACCGACTATGTACTACAGTGTATATTATTTTCAGGTGAGACATCCCCATTGTGTTGCATAGAATTATAAATATAAACAATACATAATCAAACATAACTCAATTAATGATTTTATTTAGGTGTATTTCTTATATTGTTTTGCTCAAAGACATCTTTCAGCTCTAGTTATGAGCCATCAACCTGAAGATGGCCATAACTAGAGCCGAAACATGTCGTTGAATGAAACAATGTAAGAAATACACCTTAATAAAATCATTAATTGAGTTGTGTTTGACTATATATTGTTTATATTTATAATATATTGTGTATTCTTTAAACCATATAACATGCCTTCTGTCTGTTAGATTTTCAGTCCTTTCACAGATGTCGTATGAGGTTAGCAGTATTTGCGAATGATATTTTGTGAATTTATCTCCTGTAGAGAAGTCTGCTTCTCCACATCTCTTAATCCACAGAAGGGTCATTGATACTCCTGTCATTTAACTTTTTCTTTTAGGTGCATTTAACTTGTCTTGATTTGTTCATTGTTATATTTTTTAACATATCATTGATCAGTGACTTCTACCAGGAATAAATTAACTGCAAGTATAATCATTGTTTATTTTGTGTAGTTTCTATGTTGGTGCTGTCAGTTTCTCAGACTGTGTAACTTTGAATGGTAGGGTGATTGGTATGAATGATGAATTGAAAATTATATCGAAGTAAGCAGGTGTGGCCTAACTGCAGTATTCTGGGATTTGCCCAGAGGAACCAAGGAGAACCACACTCAACCACAGCCTATATCTCAGCCACTATTTGAATTGAGCATATCCCAAAATACAAGTCAGCATTACTGCTAGAACTGTATAGCTTGGTACTAAGACCTTTCATGTCCAGTACAATGCAGCAAGGAATTTCCTAGTTTCCAGGTGGCCGATGTTGGAGGTACACACGTAGGAAACAGCCCTGCAGGTGTGAGTGCTTTGATTTATTTATGTTTCTTAGGTACTAGCAAATCTTTGTTGCTGAAATTTAGTAAATTAGATTTGTGGTACCAACATACAAATGTTATGCTGTTCACTCAAATCTGTATTGTGACCAAATAAGTTTTTGTAATAATAATGCAGATCTGTATTCCAGAGGTGTCCACGAATATTCTGGGTTGGGTTGCCAGGTATTCTGACTGATGCATCTCACGTTGTAGCAAAACATCACATCAGTGCATTTAATTATTTGACATTGCAGCATTCACAGCAGCAGCCACCACAGCAAGCAACTCAACAGCCCTTACCAATGTATTTTGTGCCGCCAGCTCTCCCTGCCCCCCCTCCACCTGGTCCACTGCTGAACATGTCCCCTCCACAACAGGCTAACTCCAGTAATTCAAATCCATCCACTGCAAGATACATGGCGGCATACCCACCGTACCAGCAGGTCCCCACTGCCACTCAGCTGTGCCATTCGAGTGCTCCCAGTCTGCCACCTGCTGTTCCACAAGAGTCACATCAGGACAGAACACAACAGAGCATGGGGCACAATGGTATGTATGTTACATTCACGAATGCAAATTGATCATATTTCATTTGTCTGAGTGGCTTGAAGCTGTGGTTTGAAATTTATAAGTTCCACTGCAGGTTATTCTATTCCTCCCTTCTGTGATAGTCATAGTTCAGTGAGTAAAACTTACAATGTTGATCCTCCAATTCTTCAAGTCCTGTCCCTTGAATGTTGTGCCATTGTCGGATGTATGCAGGACAAGATGATGAAAGCTGGAGACATTAGAAACAGACATGTCCATTCACATATTCTGTCTCTAGAACTGCTGGTGGATTTTGATAAGGTTTGGTATTGGTCCATTTTATTATATGAAGCATAAATTTACTTGAAGCTTTTGCGGTTACAGAATTCGATGGGCAGACACCCACATCAAGTTGTGGCATTTTTCCAAAATTTAGGGAACTAACTCCGCCCCCATCTTCAGGGTGTGCTGGCGATTTGGTAGCATAAAAACTGATGACTAGGTGTCCAACTCTGTGCTTTTTATCTCCGTTTAGCTGGTCGTGGGATGGACTGTGACCCCTCTAGTTAGTAGGAGGAGTCAAAAGTTCGTTGCACTTGGCCTGTTCTGTTGTGGAGAGTGTTTAATTAAATTGATTACCGGCTGCCAGGTACGACTTACTATGAAGCCAGCCTCCCTGTTGAAGTTTTCAGCATGTGGTTGAATTTCTGTTGCTTCTTTCACAATCTAATCCACTAACCAGATGGGTCACATTCCATCCCACAACCAGCCAAAAGGAGACATACACAGCACACAGTTGGACATCTAGTCATCAATTTTGGTGCTACCCAACCACCAGTACACCCTGACAATGGGGACAGAGTTAGTTCCCGAGACGTCGAAATAACTTCACTTGTTGACGCAGCTGTCTGCCTGAGAAAATTTCATTGAATGGGGACAGAGTTAGTTCCCGAGACGTCGAAATAACTTCACTTGTTGACGCAGCTGTCTGCCTGAGAAAATTTCATTGAAAAAATTGACTTTACCAACCTCTGTGGAGAAGATTTTCAAAAATGGTATAGCACATGAAATGTAGATCTCGTTAAAATCTACAGATTTTGTTAGAATTATGTTGTCATATGGCGTGCATTTGTTAGCATACAGGTAAAATATATTTTATATCTTAACTGTATTTCATAACATAAATTCTTACATTGCTCTAAATTATTAATTATTATTAGTCATTTCTGCTTCAAATTCATTGCAAGATTAAGAAGTGTTATTAATGAGAACCACAGATTTGCAAACAACACATTTTTAAAACATATACAGGCTTACTCCATGGGACTGAATGTCATATTCTTGTTTTAATTAAGAAAGCCACATCCTCGGACATTTCTTTCTGAGTTTAATGGAACGGTCACCTGAAAGCTAGTTGTGATTAAAAACATTTCAGTGTGACTCAGTCTTTGTGTTTTACCATATGCAAATTTTTGACCAAATATTTGATACAGTTTGATGTATCCAGTGTATTAGGGCTTCTTTTGTGTGATATGCCATTTGCATATTTTAACCGTCCTGAATTTTATATGTCGCTTGTGCCCTTTTTTGTGGGTACCTTTAAACAGTCAGGTTTGTATTTAAATTTTAGCACATGGCTTATGGGAAAAATATTATTTGAACCAAAAAATATAAAATTATGAAATGAAGTGCATTTTGTGGCAATTAAGACAGATGTTATGGAGCACGTCTTACAAGTGCAGCAAATTTTCTTGTTGCCGAAATGTATAAAATTAATTACCAGGGGTGTTTTCTTATGTGCATTCGCATATGGGAACACAGGTCATTTAAAGGTTAATGTACTATACATGGGTTAATTGAGCTATCTATTTTATACAGGCAGTGTATGAAATAAAGTATTCAATAGAACTCCTTTGTCCTGTACTGTAAATTGCATTGTGTGAAATAACATGTAATTCTCTACCTGTATGTACGGTACTAAATGTAATATTTTTGTCAACTGTCAGCTACCACAACATCAAAGTGGTTCCTGAAACTGGTATTTCATTTTTCTATAAGGATTCTATACTCCAGTTTGTGTATCTTTAGCTCATACATTTTTATGTGTGCACAGTTCTGTCCTTAGAAGTGTTCCTTGTTAATGTGCTGCATCTCCACAGATATACGTGTGTGTGGTTCATTTATTTTTAGGGGAAAAGAGAGTTCTGCCAAATTTCAGGCAGGGAGTTTAACTCTTGCCATCTTAGGAAATGAAATTGTTGTTGAAGAATCAAACGAATGCTCGGTTGATGGCCCTGCCAATCTTCACTTCCTACTAAACCCCAGTCTCCTATAACCCATTAACATTTAATATCCAGGGATAAAGGATTTTAGACCATTGAATATTAGCCTCTATCGTACCAGGGTGGGTATTTCAGTTTTAGTGCATGGTTTGTGAAACAGTATTATTTGAACAGAAAAAGATAAAATTAAGAAATAAACAGCTTTTCAGGAAAATAAAACAGAAGTTATGCAGCATGTTTTAAATGTGCAGTAAATTTCCTTGGTGCCTAAATATATGAAAAGAAATTCTTGTAGTGTTTTCCTCTGTGCATTTGCACAAGTTAAAGTGATCTTCAGAAGCATTTTTTTAATTAATTGTAACATAATAATAATAATAATAATAATAATAATACTGTATTTAATTTCTGACATAAATTCATTACTTAAAGCTTTCTGTATAAATGTCTTGGTTATTGTGTTTTTTTCACATTAAAATAATTTCATTTCACTATCACTGTTTAAAAATATCTGCTGAGGAACTGACTTCCAAAGTCAGGTGTAAGTTTGTGGAACAAAATGGCTTTGACTTACGCATTTTTGCATTATTCAGGGTTTTCCAGGAACATAGCTACTGCATAGTATACACCTACAAAGAGAAGGCAAGGCAGCCCCAGCAGTGGTATTGCAGGTACTGTATGAATTAAACACATTGGTCTCGTTTGAGAGGCTGATAGTCTAGATAAATTATAAATTATAGTAACTTATTGTGATATGCACAGAACATAACCAGTAACCAAAGGAGATTACATGTGTGAACTAGGTCTCTTTAGACTAAGTAGGTCAGATGGCCAATGAAAATTGGAGCTGAGACACTATTGAGAGATGAGTAGAATGCTGAAGGTCAGCCGTTGTTCTTTGTGCACACCTTGCCTTCTCTTAGCCATTGTTCAGTAAATGGGGAGTACCTGTACTTGCCAATGATCCTAATTGTCACTCTTATGGATACAACAATCCTTTGTCAGTTGTGGTTAGCATGACAAACTGGAAATTGGTAGTGAGGGAGGAGGGAATTGCAGGCTCTGTTAATACTTGCCAGAGGCTGACAAAGTTCCCTGTTCCTTCATTAAGAACCAGGAGTACTTAAGTTCTTAAAAATAACACATGTAAATTTAATGTATTAAGTAAAACAATTACCTCATCAGCTTTTATCTTTGAGACATTAGGTTATGAAGATTTAATGTCCATCATGTTGATGTTGGTTGTGCTCCTGCACCGTCACATGGAAGATTGCAGGTGAATGCCACAAGTTCCAAAACTGCATACAGATGGAAGAGTCACAGAAAGGATTATAGAAGTCCACAGTTGGTGTGGGATTGTTGTGCATGTGTGTACCTGTGTGTGCGTGTTTATAAGCAGTGTCGTTAACTTCCATCCTACATTCTTAAACTTTTTTGCTTTACGTTTGTGATATAACAGAGTTTTGGTTTTTGAATGAGGCCTGTAGAGAAGATTTAACTGTTTTCACAGGAGGCTATGTGCAGAACTACCCTGTGATGAGCTATGGGGCAGCAGTGATGACTGCCCCAGGGAATGGCGAGTGCATGCCTCTGTACACTCAGCCTTCTATACACATGCTGTACACCCCCACCAGTATTAATGTAAACTCGTAAGTGAACTCTGTCACACCATATTCAGACTATTAATTCAGTAATGTACTCAGGAAATGGATTATTTACTGTATTGTATGAAGTTTGTGATCAAAATTTAGGTTTTAGCCTACTCTTCCTTTCCTTAAAGGAAAAGAAATTTGGCTACTGTCTCGATGCATTTCGGGCATCTTTATGCCCATCATCAGGAGAAAAGACCACGTGTTACTGTATATGGGTTTTAGCTGGTAGTGTTGGATGTGGCTGGTTGCGGTGCTGTGGTGCTATGTTGTAGGGTGTGAGCACTGTGAAGGTTGCAGCTCGACTCTTTACACTGCTCACACCCTACAACGTAGCACCACAGCACCGCAACCAGACACATCCAACACTACCAGCTAAAACCCATATGCAGTAACACGTGGTCTTTTCTCCTGATGATGGGCATAAAGATGCCCGAAACATGTCGAGACAGTAGCCAATAATCAACATCTGGAATCGACAATAAATCATTTATTTTGTTACATCTTGTTGGTATTCTTTCTTCACACTTTGCTCACGATGCACGGTCACAGGAACATAAAGCTTGAAAAGAAATTTGTTTATGATTTCACAATACTGTCTGTGTATGTGTGTAGGTCAGTAGATCCATTTTCAACTTTTAAAGCAGCTGACCAATTTTTATTACACTACTGCTGCTGTTGTAATTAGTAGTAGTAGTAGTAGTAGTAGTAGTAGTAGTAGCAGTAGTAGAATATTTGTAGGAGTATAAGTCTGTGCAGTAGGAAAGTAGATTTGATGTGTTTCTGCTTGTAACTCTGTCTGCTGACAGTTGCAGTTTTGATTAAAATCAGACATCAGCAGCAAATCTTCAGATGAAGACCTGCCTGCATTTCTGCACACATCTCAAAAGAACTTACTAAATATTTATTGGAGGAAAAATGTTTAAAGCAGACATTGTGGAGAAAAATGAAACGCATTATCTGTTTAATACACTTTTTTCCCATAAAATATGTGGTTTGCAAAATCATTTTGAAAAGGGAGTGAACAGTGCAGATTATTATTATTATTATTATTATTATTTCATTCTGTCAATATAAACAGCTGTCAGTAGTAATATTCCTGTGACATGATGGTTTTTTTTTTTTGTGCTGTGGCCCACTGCAGGCTATGGCCTCCTCATACATGAAGTTTCTAGATCACACACAGTGATGCACCAAATTCAGTAGGACTCCTCTGGATGAGTGATCAGCTCATTGCAGAGACCTCTACCTGACACACAACATGTACAAGAGACAGACATCCATGCCTCCAGTAGGGTTCGAACCCACAGTCTCAGCAGACAATCGGCTGCAGACCTACATTTTAGGACACAAGTGTTACTGAGGTTTTTTATTTGTACACTAACATGATTTATAACTTGATGTGTTTTTCAAGCAAAAAGTGGAAAGACATGCTGACTTTTTCAGTGTTTCTGCTGGAAATCACCAGTTTTTTAGAGTATTTTTAAGAGAACTTCAAACATTAGTGTTTACCAATTGGACCTCTGTGGCCAGTAACAGAACTAATATTACAGAATGCATATGTTGTTTATACACTTCATACCTTGTTTTGTTTCAGCTTGAGTAGCAGTTCATCAAGTGTAACAACATCAACCTTGCCTGGAGCAGGTACACTATCATACTACCACCCACCTTCAACTCCAACAGCCCACACCCAACCTGTAATGGGTCTGAATATGGGACCACCCTACATGCAGCCGAGCCAACATGGGGCAGCCTTGGGAGCATACAGGGCCCCTACCCCTCCACAGACACCTACTCAGAGTCAGGTTATATGAATATTCTGAGATTTTGTGATCTGTTGTGTACTGCAAAAATAACTTTCAAGTATCCCAGTTGTAACACAATCATAGAGTAAGACATATCTTTACAATGATTGGCATATGGATACTGGTAAAACAAGACTAGTGTAAAAGAGTGTCCGGACTTCCCATTGCAATGATCATAGTCTCATAATTCTTAAGCACAATAAAGTACATTAAATTGAAAACTTACAGCAAGTTTTAGAAATGTTATTGTAAATTACTGGAAGACTCATTTTTTGACGACAGCTTGTATGTCTGCACACAGTTGTTTGGAGTTCCATTCTGCAATGGTCAGGAGTATTATGTTGAGAGACAGCACACTGCTTGGTATTCAAAAAGTGATGCATTGCACAGCTTTACATTGCACCAGGAGTTCTAAGTATGTGTGGGGGTTACACACCAGATAAATATGACTTACATTGAAGTGACATGATGGGGGAATTGTTTCCAGAAAGAATTTGTATAAACCTTTTTATAGTAAACTGAAGTCACATACATTGAGCACTAGTTATGCACCACATGAGAACAAACTGGGGTAAGGAAAAATCAGAAAGGATTCTGGGAAGAGACACTAAGATTGTGCAGGTGTGTAAAACAAATTTGCCTCTTGCTGCTTATACTGGTGACTAGCTTGTGAGTTGGTTGTGCAAGGAATTATTGTTTAGCAGGGGCAGGAGATTTTTCTCTTCTCCAAAGCACCCAGACTGGCTGTGGGGCCCACCAACCTCTTGTTCAGTGGGTATGAGGGGCACTTCCCCAGGTGCAAAACTGCCAGAGTATCAACCTGACTTCTCACCCCTATCTAGTGCTAAGGTTAAAAATGAGTGGAGCTGTACCATCACTCCCCATACACCTTTGTGATATACAAAGGGACACTTTTACCCTTACCAGTACGCTGAATGATGTACAGTAGGAAATTCTTATGTTTGGTTACTGAAAAAGCTGTATGTAAGTGCAGAGAAGCATATACAGGGAAGTCTTACGTCAGGGACCTGTTATACATGATGGTGGGATTGGTTAATCCAGCTATTATGAATGTTGATCAGCAATTACAGGAAATTTCTAGGAAGGAATGATATGTACTTGCTGTTTATTATTTGTACATTTTGGATTATTCACTATTACCAGAACATGTATGTATACAAAGTTGATGGATCAATATGCTTTATTAAGGCTCTGTTGTGTAGATTGCCTGCTTTTCCTTCCTTAAGGTCCGTAGTTAGCTACTGAAGATTCAAACCTTGTTGTTACACCACAGTAACTGGTAAATAGTTACAGCCATTACAAAGTACCATATTGCCTTAATCGTCAGGGTCAAGCAGTGCAAGAGGAGTGCAAACACTTGCTTGACTGCTGCAGCATGCAACTATTGGAATATTCAACTGTTGCAGGCCTTGTGCAGCATGCCTACACACCCATACATGTATCTGAATGGAGGTACATACACACCAGTGTACAATGGCAGTGGAACCAGCGGCAATGCCCCTACTCCGGGTCCATACAGTCAGCAGCCAACAGGCACCCCTTCTACCCCTGGGCCTTCACAGTACATTCCCCCCACCATTATTTCAAATCTAGGGCTCTTCCGATCCAACATGCAGGTAAACACAATTGACTACTAAATAACAGGTTTGTGGAATTAGTGGTTAGTTACGTATTTAGAATTGAAATCTGCCATGTTCACATTCCATGCTTTGCATGTGATACTTGTAAACAACTGTGTGTAAGCATGTGTGTATTAATTTACGTATTTTTTAATTTATCTAACGTAACTATATCACAGTCTTCATAGCATCACATGATGAGATGATAAGAGAGTAGTGAATTTCAGGTAAATTGTAAGGTGATTTTCATTTCCAGATGATGTCTGGTGTGAGATCAAGTCCTCCTCCGAGACCCCCTCGTGATGGTCTAGGATCCAAACCTACATACTGTCGGTCACCCTCAATCGGAAGCAAGGACAGGGGTAATGGCAGTCATTATGATGTGGTGTGTGGAAATGACAAGTCCGTCACAAGCATGAGGTATTCATCAGTACCCATGTTTGGGCTACGCATTGTGCCAGGTATTAACAAAGCTTAAATGCACAGCTGCATGTGATGGTGTAGTCAGAGTTAAGTGCCTAAGAATTAACATACCTGGTCACACTGCATGCAGCCGCTGTTGCCCCCCACCACCAACCAGCACCACCATAAGATTTATGAATGTTTAAATGACATTGCATTCCTCTCTTTACTATTTGATATATTTAAAATGCATAGAATTATTTATGAGGCTTGTGTAAAGATTCAGTAAATTACTATACTTGTGTGCTGTGACTGAGTGCAGAATTGTTACCCAGGAAGATCAAACCTATCCATTGTGGTATATATTGACCAGTAAATAGTCTGTTGAACTATAGAAAGAATAAAGTCTTCTGTGTTTCTCAGAATTTGCACCATCACTTTGTTGTAGTAAAATTTTGAAGCATGAGTTACAAAATTTGACATATGGGCACTTGATAAAGAATTCTGCCTACCTTCCTTGATTCACCAGGGTAACATGGAGATTAGGGGACTGAAACCTATGGCCACTCATTTAAAATTCACCTCCTGGCTGATAGGATTGCACATGTTGTCATGTTTATTAAACTAGGATGTGAACGAAACCATCTTCTGATTGTTGCTGCTTTTAAAGTTTCTAATTTAAAGGAACACATGCAAAAATGAGAACAACAATATTCTTCATTGCTTCCATTAGTATGTCCTTTTATGATTCCCCCCCCCCCCCCTTTGCCGTTG
>Ga0123357_10008088_pt1 | contig 13101 bp, 9 predicted proteins | sample TergutEmb28metaG_FD_89873 | JGI IMG/M metagenome (GOLD analysis project Ga0123357, IMG submission 89873) | Embiratermes neotenicus P4 segment gut microbial communities from Petit-Saut dam, French Guiana - Emb289 P4 | ecosystem: Host-associated > Arthropoda: Insects > Digestive system > Gut ...
CCATCTACACACCAAGCTGACCACGCTACACACCAAGCTGACCACGCTACACACCAAGCTGACCACGCTACACACCAAGCTGACCACGCTACACACCACCTCATTCGTACCGCTCGCCCACTCGACTGTCAACGTTAGTCACCCAATTTCGTTATCTGCTGCTAACCGTTTTCTCGTTTAAATATTTCTGCAGGCAACCCCTCCTATATATCACCAGCGGTTCTTGTATCTACGTTGATAGTTTAAATTTGTAGCGGATGGCTATGAACCGCCGTAACTGAGGCCAGCAATCGCTCAACCTAATAAACAAATATACCAAAAATGTTCGGCTACAATATCAATACCATCCTTCTTTCAACACCTAGTTCTTCCCAGGAGATTTATTTCCGTCAGTTATTCCTCAACATTAATACTGTCACAAGTAAGATGGCATAAAGCTACCAACAGTAGCTGCAGCTAGTGAGTATCAAGCGACACAGAATAGTTATAACTTTTATATTGGACATCCCGTTGTTTTTAATGATTTACAAGATAAACAAATTGTTTCTAGCTGCCGTCAAACACAACACTGTATTTAGTTGTTAGCTTTCCCAGCTACACACACTAGCTATAACTAGTCAGCTGCATGGATATCACGTAGTGCCACAGTACCTTATAAATCTGCACACCGTTGTTGTAGCTGGTCAGCTACATACATCACGTAGGTGAACAGTTTAAATTTGCACGCAGTGGCTGCTGGTGATCAGTTGCGTGCCTCATGTAGTTAGTATAAAGCTAAATACAGGAGCTATAGCTAAGCAGCTGCATGTGTCATGCCGAACGTAGAGTAGCAAAATGTGGAAGTTTATCCTAGGAAGGGATCCGGGATCAGGGTGGGGGCATAGTTTGTAATGGTTTACTCCTTCCAGCAAGACACTTGTTACATACCGGCAGTTATGTTACGACGGCACTCCACTATGGCAGGTAATGGCAGCACTTTATGTCGGAAGTTCAGGTCACAGTACCGTGGTACTGACCTTCGCCTTTCCCAGCAGTAGCGTGACAGACGGTTCCGGGAAAACTGTACTGTGTGCGTGGTTTTCCTCAGTGAAAATTGTGCAATGCCATACATTTCGGTATTTCGACTCGTTCTTTTACAAATTCCGTTAAATTCAACACAAATTGGGAAGTCGCGAGGGCTACCAATACTTTTTTCTGACACTACCCACTCAATTGGTGTGGATTTTGATACTGGAAATGTGTGCCGTGCTGTTGCAGAACACGGTCTTTCGTGAAATGACGCAGTGTAGTTTGGTACACTGTAATTAAAACTTGTAAAGAACGCGCACCCGCCATTTTACCCTTCCGTATTCGAAAGGTTTTTGGGCGACGAGAACATCAGTTTGTGTTGAAGAAGTTTCAGTGCCGAATTCTCCAACATAACTTTAGCAGAAGCCGAATAACAGAAAGAGGACGTCGCGTTTCATTGCAGTAACTGTAAGCCATCTACAGTTAAGACGGAAAAGGTTTACCAAATTAAGTACAGTCGTCAGAGCAGGCAGACCTTTCCTCTCTTCTTTACAAATGTAGGCTGGCTTTTCTTCCTACATCACACACCCCACTCTGTTCTTCTGTTGGGATCGCAAGAGCATATGAAGAGGCAGCATGGGGCTACCACCTTCTTTCTTTTGCGGTATATAATTTACTTGTTGAAAATTTATTTCACTTTGTCAATCGAATTTCCTTTTTATATTATGTAACCTTCGTGGCAGTGAGTCTGCACTACAAGACAGCATACCGTCCCACTCCAGTGTGGGGTGGAAGTTTGTTGCCACTTGCATAGTTCTGAGTTGCGGCTTTTCGATTAGGTGTAGAAGAAGGTGGAATGAACATGTTGCAAAGCAGTAAAATTGTTAAATCTTACTGAATTAAACCGTCTTTACACAACACAATTGACAGTTGTTATTCTACAACTGATTACATCAACAACATGTTTCGACCTTGTTTGGCCATCATCAGACAATAAAATTTGTCATATGTACACAGCGGGACGGAAAAAGTCCATTTGAAGTAAAATTGTTCCTGCACTTAAACGCCACACCGTGAAGACACATTTAGGTATGGCGGTATATTTCCAGCTGTTCCAACTGTGCCTAACCTTAGCACTGTATGGATGGGAGTGGTCGTCTTCACGATCTGCTCACTTTATCCCCCAAAAGGGGAAGATCCGATATGTTTTGAACAGCAGATTTTTGGGCCGCAGAGGCTGTCTGGACGTTGTGGAGAAGAGATAGACCTCTAGTCACACTTAGAAAGCTGCTGTTAATGAGGGTTAGCATTTCCGTTGGGAATTGTTTTAAATTTACAATTAAAACAGGCTTAAAAGACTTTATCTCCTTAATTTATCTAATTATAGCAAATATGCTGCCATAACACCGACTACGTCCATATCAACGGACACGATAGAACCATTACTGTAATTTTAGCTAAGCACTGTATAGAGCTCCCTGATGATGGATCCCTTGTGATCCGAAACGTGTTGGAACAATTTAAAATTTTTTAAAAATATTTTATAATAATTCTAATTGTATCTACGAATTATATATTTGTGCAACTGTTCGATAATAAAGTGTTTTAATCGTCATTGATGCACGGTACAAACATTAAAAACCCATGAAGATGTTTAAAACAGGCTTGCTTGCAGAATTTATATTTGAGAATTTTATTGTCTGAAATCATGTGAACAAGAAGTATTTTGTTTAACTTTTAAAGGAAGCGGCCACAAGAATTTAATTCATTTCCTTTATAGGACCTTTGCGCTATCGTAGAATGAGGCTGGAGAAATCATGATAAGAAATGAAGTATTTTAGCTCACGTCATTCACATTGACACTCATTTTTATGAACAGTGTATACAGATCTCCAAAAAAACCCTTCTACTTTACCATAAATTAAACTGTCATCTACATTCATTTTCTCTTTGATATTTCAGTTTCAGGTTGCGTGTCGTTTGTGTGTGTGTGTGTGTGTGTGTGTGTGTGTGTGTGTGTGTAGTAAGCAGGTATGTGAGAAATACTTGTAAAATTGAAAATGGAAGACGGGAAGCCAAAGGCAATTTGGAAGACTATGCTGGGGTTGTTAATTGATTGTTCATGCGTTGAAGAACATATGATCCAGTTCACGCAATTTCACAGCTACTTATATTCCATTTTGCGAATAGATGCTTTGTGTTATCTTAATTGAGGGAACAAAATAATACAGGTGAATCTTCAGAATAATGTTAAACCACAGAACCAGCGAGGCAGGAGGGTGCAGGTTCAAAATGGCATCTCGTTTGTAGCATGTAAACTGTTAACAACTAAGAATGGCTCATACTTTGTTTTAGTGTTACTCATTTCCAGAACACTGGAGCTGCTGGAGGGAAGAAATGAAATAGAGATTGGCAAATGTGATAGTGTCATTGCAAGGGAAGGGAAAATTGTACATCTGAACTATGGTCTGTCCTAATCTCTGGTGAAATGGTGGAAGATGTGCCTGCTGTTGTTGCTGATAATAAACTAGGAAATGGAAAGGAAAGGAAGAGATAGGGCGAAAAAAGGAGGGATTGATGGTGCGTAATTACAGAAATAGTAAAAGAGTTGTCACGAAAACGAAAAGAGAAAGACGAGAAGTGGACATAAGACAGGAAGTGGGAGAGGTGTTATTTCTCCGACAGTACAATAATACCCCATATTAGTGCAGCAGTCAGTCTAGTAACCAGTGTTCCGAGAGCAAAGTTCTTCTTGACAAGCTAAGAGTGCCTCGGTTACACAAAACAATTTCCCACATTTCGCGGTACCTGGAAATTCATTACCTTTTTCATAGCAGCTCGCCGCTTGTCCTTATCCTGATTTAGATGAATCCAGGCTACATGTTTTTGTTTCTCTAAGATCCATTTTAATATTATCCTATCCCTCTATATAGAGATACAAAAGACATACATATGTACATACATAATGCATACATAATTCACATATATATGTATATACGTATATATACACATACACACACATGGTGCATTTAATTTTTTAGTACAAATGTGAGTGGTTAGTTGATGCTCTTTACGACAGGCGGTAGTCGTTATAAACAGTCAAGAAATACCAATGTTTCCGTCGGTATTGCAGCTTCATACTCTGCGGATGAAAGCAACGAAGCTCTAAAAAGCGATGTGATTGCTTCATAGGAGTCCTATTACAGCTCAGTTAAATATTGACGGATAAATTGAAATGTTATCAACAGAAATCGTAGCTAAGGACGCTGCGAATGTGGTAACTCCGTCATAAGACGGAACCACATCTGTTATGTAAGAATACGTCGCGTTCGGAAATCCCGCGGGCAGGCATCAACACGCAAATATTTGATGACAATTAAGACAAAGATATCCTTTGATAAAATTTTAACCAGCATAATTTTGGTGGAAGCAGTTCTGTTGGGCGACGGGTGGGGGGGGGGGGAATGTAGCCTCTAGCACTGAAATTTAATTTCGTTTCGAGTGAAAATTTTACCTCTTTCAAGATTTTCTCAAGCAATATTCTCTTATTAATATTCTCCAAAAACTGAGTGGTTAGGTCCTCATGTGGGGAAATTCGTACACTGTATAATCTATACAAAATTTAGGAACCGGAACGCAGGACAAGAGGTTAATATCTTCTTCCAACCTCCCAACTCGGTTCTGGGACCCACCAAGCTACTTATAAAAATAAAATCTGCTGCCAGTTGTTGTAAAGTGCCCGGGAAATGAAGCCGATTATTCATTCGCCTAATGCCAACATAAAAAGTGCCTTGTGACACAGTTTCACTCACCTGTAAGTATTCAAACCGTGGTCTTTCTCTTTTTTTAAGTATGACTTCACCATTCTCTTTCTATCTACAAGTACTTCAAATACTGGAATATGTCTTATTGTCTAACGCACTTGAAACCGCTGTCCGCTGCGTGCCTGTCATTATTTTTACCATTTTCGAACCACATTACCGGTGTCTGTTGTCGTCACATTGACGCTGGCGAGAACAATACGCTTCCGGTTGCTTTGTTATTCCACATATTGCCAGCGGAAGAACTTCATTGGTAATTAGACCCCTGTTTTCTGCACCAGTAATTCGTTTGTTCTACTGCTCGTTAAAATAATACAAAGCTTGGTGAATAATGCACAGTTCGATCTGTTGCATCCACTGCTATGAATATTGGTGCAATTATTTGTTTTTATATATGTTTTAATTATACGCAGCCAGAAGGTTCCAATCCATCCCAGAGATATCGTACGATTTCTTTGCCAGGAACGCGTTGCATATGTGGTCTCTCTATACACAGGGTGGCGCAAAAGTCACTTGTCACGGCCTTCGTGTGTTTAAACGCTGAGTTTCAAGTGACGTTGCAAAATTCTGTACATGTTTAAAGTAAGTAATACCTTCCTTGATATATTCTGGTGAGCTACGTGAGGTCCGACTTAGGCAAAAGATAATTTTTATTCATTCTTATTTGATTTCCTTATCATCGTAACAATATATAGCAGTTAAAAGTTTATAAAAGGAATATGACTCATATGCTGAAAAGGACAGTTTATTTCATTAATTTCACATAACATGATCCGCTTGGGTACTGTACGTGTTTGTAAGAGGAGGGAGTTTGTTTTGTGTGTGGGACGTTCTTTATTAGGTCCGCGGTAGGAGGCAAATGAACGAAACAGAACTGTCGGTCCACGCTCTTTGGTGTTATGTTAGATAAGGTGACCAAACATTATGATGACAAGACAAATAGCAACACTTTTAAATAATCCATGGCAGTGCACTGAGAAATTAGATAAAGTAACGAAACCAACAAACACTAAGTTTTAACTTCTTATGTTACATCTGTGCGTTGGTTCACAAAATTCTGTAATATCCTGATATATCCATCTGTTGTAATGTTCCTCGTTGAGGGTGGCTGTAAGATTGGCCGAAACGTGTAGGAGGAATACTATGTTTCCAAGATACATGTAGGCATGTATGTGCTTTTTTTTTTTGGTTTCGTTACTATATGAAATCAGATCGTATTTTTCGAGCAGATAAATGTGTGTTACAGAGGTAAAATGTTTTTGTCAGAATATGCCCACCGGAAGGAGGGATAAATTTGAAGAAATTATATCTGGGTGGGAGGATAATATTGAAAGGAATCTTACATAAACACGATGGTAGCGTGGACGGAAAGACTGGTGCGCTGTTGTGAACACGCCAATAAATTGACGGGTTAGGTACGATGCGGGAAGTACCCACTTGATAAATAATACCTCACCGATGGTTCTGCTGCATGGAATTTGCTACTGTTAGATATGACAATATTGTACTATGCGTAATTAAACCTCTGTGTCTGTAAATGTTGAGCTATCCAAAGAGACGTTTATTCTACGGGGTCTCCTGTTATGACGAGCCTGGGTCTCGCAAAGTGTGAAGACAGGCCTCCGGCATAGCCGATTATTTACATTTTATATTCATCCTTCATTCTGACCGAACGTAGTTCAAAGCAGAGTCTCAAAATGTCTAAATTCTTCTGCTGTATAGGCCTTGCAATTTGAACAGTATTTGTAGACTCATGACGAGGTTTTTGACTCGGAGTAATGGAAATTTCCTTATGCATATTTTCTTCCAATTCACTTGGTGAATAAAGACTATTGACATACACTACACTATGTTATGCGTTTTCTGGACAGAAGCCACAAAGATTTAAGTCAGGTGATCGGGGAGGCAAATTTTCTTGACTTACCGCTTGGTCGGGGAAAAAAAGAGAGAGAGAATAATAAACAGTAAATGCACTTTTGGACAGGAAGCAACAGTTAATTGTTTGCATTTCACTTCCTACATATCGGACCCGCTCCGGGCCATTATAAAGGAGTACCAACACAGTTAGTTAAAATAAAGGCGTCTAACCATTTTTGTTAAAGGCCTGTTTCGCGGGATGAAAATCAAAATAATCGCCTAAATTCCTGCGTAATTTTTATACTCTATATTTGTAATTTACAAGTGTGGCCGCAAGCCGCATGACAACCTGGCAGGCAGCGCGTTGGACACCCCTGAGCAAACACATTATTATTTTCCGAGATGACAAGCTTATAAGTTCCTCGTGTTGAGTTACTCGATCATAAAATTGTATCAGGATGAACCTCAATAAACTTAATAATTTACCTTTTTTTTAAAAATAAACTGTCCCTTCTATTCTACGAACTCAAATTACGCACAGAATTCCAGCTTGCAATTGCATATAAAGGCACTTAATGAACAAATTGAGCATTCTGTGACGCCGACCGTTTTCGTATGTTGTTTTAGCTTCTTATGTCAATGCATCACTTCAACCAGGCTCCATGATAAGAGAACTTAAGTTCTGAACAAAGAAGAACAAACTAAACACAGATTCCTGACCCCACCTGCAGTATCGAATTCTTGTTTCACTGTCTGCGGGCAAAACACTTTACACCTAATGCTTTGTAAGGGCCTGACATTAAAAATCCTTTCACAGCATGCGCTATACTTGCTGGAATTTCATATTGAATAGCTAAGATCCGTAAAAGGTTTTGACTTTGCTTCGAAAGGGGTACCACAATACACCGAGTGTTACTTCGGTTTGCGTGTGTCTTTTATAGGGTTGGGTTTATGTCTAATGCTGATGTTGTTAGACTGAACTTCTGCACTAAACGAATTTGTGTTTTGGAAGGCACTGCCAGGAAATTAAACTTTTTTCCGATGCTTCAAGGAACGTACTTGTGTAAACACTGTGAAAACCAATTTCATGTTTCCTCACAACAAAATACAATCCTAGACGCATCCACTGTTCTAAGATCCATCTCAAATTTTAATGTCGTCGTATCGATCCGATTATAAATTGGAGACGCGGAATATTCTGTCGTCAAATTACGGTAACTGTGGTGCACCGTATCTCGGTCTGCGGTCCTGATTTATGGAAAGAAATATAAAGACATGTTTACAAACTTACAGATGATTTATTTAACGATGCTCAGACCTCATAGCGTCCAGTTGTAGGGTGATTACCAAACAATGAATCTGACTTTTATTGGACCGTGCATCGTTGTGATAACTGAAGAATAAAAAGCCAACTAGATGCCACTTATTATTTTATTGTTCTTCTTATAGGCTCAACATGTTTCGGGCACTATTATGCCTATCATCAGGAGCTCGCGACTATGATGTTTATTACCACATTGGTCGTTTCGTTCTTGGTTTGCTGTATGTTGGAGGTTAGGTGCGGTTAGGCTGGAGTAGTGTCTGGGCTGCAGGCTAAAGCACGTGCTTTAGCCTGCAACTCAGACACTACTCCAGCCTAACCGCACCAATAGTCTCCCCTGGTTCCTTCTCGTGGTATAGGTCTACCCTGTGTCCACAGACGAGGCAGTGACGACCGAGTCACAGCAGTTTAACTCTTTCATCACGAATGGAGGAAATGCCATCCCAAAACATGCCTGACCAGAGGCTGAAGTTAGCATTCCTACCACTAGATTTGCCCTGCTCTTTGATCGTAACCAATTCAGGGATAATTCTAACTACTGGCAAGTTACTCAAGAAGAGGCCAGACGGATTATTCCCAGTTCTGTTTTAGACGAGGTAAAACTCACTTGCCTGTCTGTAAGCCGTGAGGATACAATGGAGAATGGAAGTACTTACAGTGCCATTCTTTTTCAACCTGGACAGTGGGTGGTGGTGAACTTGGAGATTGAAAAGCTGGCCGTTTTAACACAAAGAAAGAAGCCACCTTTGTCTAGTAGAATGGTTGGAGGGCCACAGCACCGGTCTGGACAGTGCGGAGAAAAGGCAATATAACCTACCTCGCTCCTTCTTGGAACCGAAGCCCGACTGGTCGGCCTCTTGGTCAATAGCCTAATCACTGTGCTAAATATGTTAATCCATAAATGTGATACTTGATTCTGAAATGAAAGAAAGTAAGTAATGTCGATTCTAGCAACATACCCAACCCGTCATAATCTCCATTTCTCAAGCCTCACAATACCAGGTGACCTGTGTATTCACACAGTTTCTTGTAGTAATATCAATTCTAGCTACATGACCAACCTATCGTAATCTCTTCCGTTTCTCAATCCTCACAATATCTGGTGGCCTGTGTAAACATTCAATTCTTTGTAGGAATGTCCCTTCTAGCTACATACCCAACCCATCGTAATCTCCCCAGTTTCTCAATCCTCCCAATACCTGGTGGCCTGTGTAATCATACAGTTCCGCGTAGGTAATATCCATTCTAGCTACATACCCAGCTCATCGTAATCTCCATTTCTCACTCCCCAAACTACCAGATATCCCTATACAAACAAGTTCCTCTTTAAGCAATATCAGAAAATGGTCGCTCATTTCATGCTATAATGACCTCCAAATATTTTCCTGGGCACTCTGCAGTTAGTCTCGTGTAATATTTGTTGCTGTCACAAAAAGTCTCATATACCTAAAACACCACAACCCATTTGTTGAGCTGACAGGACGGTAACAGATCAGAACTGAACAGTACCAGACATTTCCAGATTTTATGATTCTCATGAAGCCTTCATGTGCGTCATTTATATTTGTACGTGTCACGTCCAGAAACTTCAGATTATATACTAAGCACTACACAAGAATATCGATGTAGTTACAGTTGGTACAGTAACTAGGTTGCATATCAGTCAACAAGGAACTGTCGTTGAATTGTTGGTAGGTGAAGGAACTTTTTATCAGCCTCAAAGCTTCCAATCCGTGTAGTATACAGGGTTATTCAAAATTATTGTCGGGGTTTTAACAACTTGTCATACACAATACACTTGAGATAGGAATATATGTTTTTGTTTTTGTTTAATAGAACAACACTCCAAGTTTTGTTACATACCTTACAGGTGCTCTATATATGCACCCTTTGTGATTCTACAAACATCAACACGATAATCGAGTTCGTTCCGGACTGTTTGTAGCATGTCAGTGGTGATGGTTTCAATGGCGGTTCTGATTCGTACCTTCAGTTCAAGGATACACACGCACCCTGTCTCTTAAAACTGTGCATTCCACCTTCGAATTGAATTGTCAGACGGTGGTTGTTTCCCGAATTTGGTGCGGAATTGCCGCTGGACAATTGTACCCCGACAATTATTTTGAATAACGCTGTATTTTCAGCAACACTTTCAGTTGTTATGTGGGATTAAACAACCACGGCTTGAAGCTGACCACACACATAGACTGAGTGCCGGACTGGGGTATGAACTGTACTGCCCAACATAACTTTATTTTGCATAAACTTTTGCACACAGTTAAAACATTGTTACGCGGTCCCTTGTCAACTTGGCATGTCGCGTCCTCAGGTTGTGGATGGAGGAGAGGAGACGGCCGGTAGATGTGGAAGTTACTCTGGAATGCATTTGAATAGTCACAAACAGCTGGCAAGGAATAATTCCGTAACTTCGGAGTTGTCCGGGAGGCGAACAGATCCTCACGATGATATACCAGTATCTTATGTTTATTGGACCGTGCTAGTTGAGTAAAAAGAGACCAACTTGATGCCACTTTTTTTATTATTACTTTATTCAGTGCTCAACGTTTCGGATGTTAATACATCCATCCTCAGGAGCTTGCGACTAATTCGTTGAGTTAGTCGCAAGCTCCTGAGGATGGATGTATTAACATCCGAAACATGTTGAGCACTGAATAAAGTAATAATAAAATAAGTGGCATCAATTTGGTCTCTTTTTACTCAACTATAGACCAGTATGTTGCTAAACGTTATGTTTCGTTATTTACAGGTAAATAAAGAGCGCTGACTGACCCCAATAAGCAGGGTCCTTTTTTGAGAATCTCATAGTTTTTCTTCTAGTCAAGAAACTTTTCGCATTTTGTGGAATCGTAAGGTTCATTTTTGCGTTCACAAGATCCCTGTCCCTCTCTTGAGGAAGATCAAAATGAAATGCGGCGACGTGGTGTCGTAATTGCTAGTTTCATATTTCTACCACTTGTACCTCATTACCATGTCTTTTCTTATATAAAAAGGGATTGTGTGAAAACCAAGAAAGGCATTGAGAAATGAGAGAAGAATTTACAACTTTGTGTCTTCTTTCAAAAACGAATTACATTGGCTTCACTATTACTGTTTTATATTTGTTCAGACCATGGCAGGTCATCTGCTAATGTGCAGCTACAAGAAGTATGACCAATAATTTAATCGAACTGCTGTCTTTGTCCCAAGAAAGTCTGAACTCTATAGTGCAGGTTGAAGCCACGTCACGAAAATGGAAGCTTAATTTTAAAAGTAAACAGCCATATTCTATGAGAGTTTGTGATTGCCTAATCCGTCTTGTCATAAAGATGGATCACTCGGCAGAAGGTTTCTAAAATTACATCTGAACCTGTCTTCATCATGCCACAGATACATTAGCTAATGCTGGATTTTATACACACGCTCTAAACAGGCCTGATGCACTTTTGCAGGCCTGTTATTCTCTGTGCATACTGGCTTCTTAGCTTCTCTGCTGGATTTTCGCACTCTTTCCAGTTCCTTCTACCATCTTGTCGGGCCTGTCACTTTATGTGCCGGCCTATTACCCTCCTTACAGATTTGTCTCTTAACATCCCTGCAGTCCAGTTACCCTCAGTGCAGTTCTTTGTACCCTCTCTTCAGGCCTGTTACCTTCTATGCCGGCCTGTTATCCTCTGTGCAGGCCTGTTAGCCACAAGTTTGTCTCTTAGGACCCTTGTGTGCCTGTTAACCTATGTGCAAACCTGTTTACCCTCTGTTCAAGCCTGTTTACCGTCTGTGCAGTCCTGTTATCCTCCGTGCAGGCCTGCCGGTGGTTCCGGTTGTGAATAGCATTTGATTGCATGGAAAACAATAACTGTTCACAATTAAATTTACGAAGTTCATATTGGATGAACTTTTGAAGCTTTTAATTAAAGTAAAGTAATAATTAAATCTCTCGTATTCCCTTCTAGTCTTGGTCTGTGAAATATTTTTCTCGCTTGTTTTGTTATTCTGAGATGTGGGCGTCAAATTGCTTCTAAACTTTTGTTAAAATTTAAAAACGAAAACCGCCCAGTGTTTCAAATAACCATGATTCAGACACTTACGCCATTGAGTACTTCAAACATGAATCTTCTTCAGGTAACCAAGGTAAAACATATTTGTCGAATTACGGATGAAGCTTTTTCATTCTCCTTCGATATATATATACATATGTTTGCGTTATTTTCGGAATAAGTTAAAATAAACTCGTCTGAAAATATCGTAAATGTAAGGAACATATTCTGAAAGCTTTCCACATTATAATCTGGGCATTAATGTTCAGAGGCTTTTCGCCTGTCTTTGGTTCCTACTTTCGGAGGACCGTGCTTCCCGCATCTTGAGAGACAGCAGATGTTCTGTGCCCCCTCGAATAGAAATCCCTGAAACACACATACACACACACACACACACACACACACACACATATATATATATATATATATATATAGCGACATAATTAAAACAGAAGCAATAAGAACAAAAAGTCCAAATAGTAAAATTTAAGACTTACGATTAGAGTTTCACATGGCAGTCTGGATATAAACTTCTCGGAGAAAAAAAAATTTGATTCATCTTTAGCATCGAAGTACGAATGGCGAAAGATATATATATATATATATATATATCCAGACTGCCATGTGAAACTCCAATCGTAAGTCTTAAATTTTACTATTTGGACTTTTGTTCTTATTGCTTCTGTTTTAATTCTGTCGATATTCATTAAGCCCCTCTCCTTCTGTGTTTCTATATCAGGACTCGCAAAAGGTTTTATGAGTGACACACAGCAGAAGTTTGTCATTTATAGCGGACACGCCATGAATCTACAGAATGATGATGCGAACTGAAATGATTAAATTAGAATGTACCTTTGACGTTTAATGAAAGTGGTTATTATTATTATTATTATTATTATTATTGTGGGTCGGGTGGCTTAGTAGGTATAGCGACTGACTAAGGGCTGGACGGACCGGGATCGAATCCCGGTGGGGACGAGATTTTCCGCCCGTCCGGACTGGCCCTGGGGCCCACCCAGCCTCCTGTAAAATGGGTACCGGGTCTTTCCCGGGGGTAGAG
>Ga0123357_10008089_pt1 | contig 13100 bp, 10 predicted proteins | sample TergutEmb28metaG_FD_89873 | JGI IMG/M metagenome (GOLD analysis project Ga0123357, IMG submission 89873) | Embiratermes neotenicus P4 segment gut microbial communities from Petit-Saut dam, French Guiana - Emb289 P4 | ecosystem: Host-associated > Arthropoda: Insects > Digestive system > Gut ...
GAAAATCCGGTCTTTAACCGCACGGTTTCTCTGAAAGATTCATGGAGTAAAATAAAGCAGAACGAAAAAGAATGAAAGATTATATTTACAATAATTTTGAAGAGGAAGCCGATGAATCGTATCCCGATTTCTTTTTTGAATGGGATCAAGCCGTTAGCTTAGGGAAAAAACCGGGTTTCTATGAGCCTGAAGAATTAACCGAAATTATTGAAATCTACATCATTAACAATCAAATCAAACGAGCGAAACAAGCCATCAACTACGCTTTACGGATTTATTCCGACGATGATGAACTTATCTATGAAATTCTCTTATTATTAAACGATTACGAGCAATGGAACGACCTCCTTGCAATTTGCAATCAGTTCAAAGAGGAAACCGATGTTTGGATAGAAGGACATCGAGTAACCGCTCTGTTGCATCTGGGAATGGAAGAAGAAGCATTTTTTCTTTTCAAAAAATTAAAATCAAAATATGCGGAAAATAAAAACGATTTATCCATCATTTATCAAGCTATGGGTGAAGCGCTCTGCGATGTAGATTTGTTTGAATCGTCTATTGAAGTCATTCAGGAAGCAATCAACACTTTGGAAGAGGATATTAATTTCTATTGGCTTCAGATACAATGCTATGCTGCGCTGTATTGTAAAGAAGAAGTTGTGGAATTAGCCGAAGTCATTCAAAAATTAAATCCACTGGATTCAGAAACTTGGTATCGTTTGGGGCTCGCTTTTCAGGATATCGGCGATAATGAAAAAACCATCGAGGCTTTCGAATACGCTCAATCGTTGGGATATGATATGGAAGTAATTTTAATGAACCTGATTTACGCTTACGATAAAAACAAAAATTTTAATAAAGCATTGGATAAAGCAAAAGAATACTTGATTCTGTATCCCGACAGTTACGTGATAAATATGATGGCAGCTAAATTTAATTCCCTGATGGGCAATTGGAACGATGCCATAAAATACGTTGATGAAACGCTCAAATTTACACCGGAAATAGAATCGTTGTATTTATACAAAAGTAACTTTTTGCTTCGTTTGGAAGAATACAAAAAAGCAAAATTAACGCTATTGGAAGGACTGAAGAATACAAAAGATTTGAAAGGCTATTTATCGCGGAAATTGTCGAAACTCAACAAACAATATCCTAATTATTAAAGTTTTAAACATTAAAAATAAATTTATCAAACAAATATATGGCGAAAATAAAAGGAAGCGTAATTGTCAATATCGAACGATGCAAAGGCTGCGACTTATGCGTAGTCGCTTGTCCGACCGACGTATTGGAATTGGCAAAAGAAGTGAACAGCAAAGGTTATAATTTTGCCGTTGTCAAAAATCCGGACGAGTGCAATGGATGTGCAAGTTGCGGATATGTGTGCCCGGATGGATGTATTACCGTTTATAAAATTAAAATCTAAATGGCAGAAGAAGTAAAATTAATGAAGGGAAATGAAGCGATTGCTCACGCGGCAATTCGCTACGGGGCAGACGGATATTTCGGCTATCCCATTACTCCCCAGTCGGAAATTATGGAAACACTCATGGATGAGAAACCATGGGAAACAACCGGAATGGTTGTGCTTCAAGCCGAAAGTGAAGTAGCGGCAATTAACATGCTCTACGGAGGCGCCGCTTGTGGAAAACGGGTGATGACTTCTTCGTCAAGTCCCGGAATCAGTCTGAAACAGGAAGGTATATCCTACATGGCAGGCGCAGAATTACCCGCATTGATCGTAAACGTCATGCGCGGCGGTCCGGGATTGGGAACGATTCAGCCCAGCCAAGCCGATTATTTTCAAGCCGTAAAAGGCGGCGGACACGGCGACTATCGCTTAATTACGCTTGCTCCCGCTTCGGTACAGGAAATGGCAGACCATGTTGCGCTGGCTTTTGACTTGGCTTTCAAATACAGGAATCCGGCTATGATTTTAACCGATGGCGTTATCGGTCAAATGATGGAAAAAGTGATCCTTCCGGAACAAAGACCTCGAAAAACCGAAGCGGAAATCCGTAAAGAACAGCCTTGGGCTACTTTGGGTAAGACCAAAGACCGGAAACCGAATATTGTCACATCCCTTGAATTGGATTCGTCCATCATGGAACAGAATAATATCCGTTTCCAGAACAAATACCGAATGATCGAAGAAAACGAAGTAATGTACGAAGAATTGTATTGCGACGACGCCGAATACCTGATTGTCGCTTTCGGTTCTGCCGCTCGCGTCAGCCAAAAAGCTGTAGAATTGGCGCGGGAAGAAGGAATAAAAGTCGGACTTCTCCGTCCCATCGTGCTTTGGCCCTTTCCTAAAAAACAATTATTTGCATACAGCAATAAGGTAAAAGGAATTTTGACCGTTGAACTAAATGCCGGTCAAATGATAGAAGATGTGAAATTAGCCGTCGAATGTAAAGTTCCGGTCAACCATTACGGACGCTTGGGCGGGATTGTTCCTACTCCCGACGAAGTGGTGGAAGCGTTGAAAAAATTATGAATTATGAATTATAAATTATGGAAGCATTAGATATAGTAAAGCCGGAAAATTTGGTTTACGAAAAACCGCATTTGATGAACGACACTCCGATGCATTACTGTCCGGGATGCAGTCACGGCGTCGTTCATAAATTGATTGCGGAAGTCATCGAGGAAATGGGCATGGAAGATAAAACCATCGGAATCGCTCCGGTCGGATGCGCGGTTTTCGCTTACAACTACTTGGATATCGACTGGCAGGAAGCCGCTCACGGACGCGCTCCGGCAGTAGCTACTGCGGTCAAACGCCTGAATCCCGATAAAATGGTTTTCACTTACCAGGGCGATGGCGATTTAGCCGCTATCGGTACAGCCGAAACGATTCATGCCTGTAATCGCGGAGAAAATATTGTCATTGTTTTCATCAACAATGCGATTTATGGGATGACCGGCGGTCAAATGGCGCCCACTACCCTATTGGATATGCAAACTTCCACTTGTCCTTACGGACGAAACGCCGAATTGAACGGCTATCCGTTAAAGATATCCGATTTGTTGGCGTTATTAGACGGAACCTGTTTAGTTACCCGTCAAGCGGTTCACACAGCGGTAGCTGTTAAAAGAGCGAAGAAAGCGCTTCGGAAAGCGTTTGAAAATTCTATGGCAAAAAAGGGAACGTCCGTAGTGGAATTTGTATCCAATTGTCCTTCGGGATGGAAGCTAACACCGGATCATGCCAATCAATGGATGGCAAAAAATATGTTCCAAAAGTATCCATTGGGTGATTTAAAAGATATATAAATATGAAACACGAAATAATTATAGCCGGATTTGGCGGTCAGGGAGTACTTTCCATGGGAAAAATACTCGCCTATGCCGGATTAATGGAAGATATGGAAGTAGCGTGGTATCCTTCCTACGGACCCGAACAAAGGGGAGGAACGGCAAACGTTACGGTTATTTTGAGCGACCGGAAAATTTCGTCTCCCGTACTTAATCAATACGATATTGCAATCATTCTTAATCAGCCTTCATTGGAAAAATTTGAAAGCAAGGTTAAGCCGGGCGGTATTCTGATTTTCGACGGTTACGGCATTCATCATCTGCCCACACGAAAAGACATCCGGATTTTCCGGATTGATGCAATGAATACCGCTGTCAAAGAGGGAAATACAAAAGCATTCAACATGATTGTTTTGGGTGGAATGTTGAAAACAACGCCGATGGTCAAATTGGAGAGCGTGATGAAAGGATTGAAGAAATCACTCCCTGAACGACGCCATAATCTTTTGCCCATGAATGAAAAGGCGATTTTACAAGGTATGGAAATCATCGAAGAAATCTGATTATTCTTTTTGAAAAAAAAAACAGCCATACTGTTCCTGCTGTTCCTGATTTTTACAGGAATGATAGCTTTTTCAGCCCCTCCCAGAAGGGGAAGGATAGCGCCTAATATGCCCAATACGCCTCCGGCCACCCTTCCTTCGCTTGAAAATACAGCAGCTGACTCAATTTCCACCAGCCCTCCTCCTCGAGGAGGGACAGGTGGAACTGCGGCGGTTATCGATACAACACAAAAAATCAATTATTGGCATATTTCGAAGCGAACGGGAGAAATCACCACAATTCGTCCCGACACATTCCTGACCGATTATTTCAATCGAACGAACGTGGAAGGATTAGGCGTTTCGATGGCTTATCTCGGTAATTTAGGCACGCCTGTCGAATCGCGGGTCTTCTTTGATCGAGAAGACCGTTCCGATTTTTTGTTTTCCGACAACTTACGGGCTTATCTTAAAGAACCGGATAAATTTAATTTTGTCAATACCAAAATTCCATATTCAAATGTTTCATATCAATCGGCAGGAAGCAATGTAAACAAAGAGGAACGATTTCAAGTTTTCCTTACTTTTAATTTAGGTAAAAAATTAAACTTAGGTACGTATGCCGATTACCTTTATGCCCGTGGATATTATAACTCGCAAAGCGCCAAGCATACCGATTGGGTTTTCTTTGGAAATTACCTGTCCGATCGCCATCAAGTCCATGTATTTATTAACCCTGCATCTTCCTATACGAATGCGGAAAATGGAGGATTGCAAGACGATAACTACGTGGTGTATCCTGAATTAGTAAGCAGCAGGAATATGCAAACCCAAAATTTTCCGACACAATTTGAAAAAACATGGAATCGTATGTCAGGAAACCGGTATTATCTTAACTACCGCTACAATTTGGGATTTGAACGGGATACCGATCAAAAAGATTCGGTTGGAAATACAATCAAACAATTCATTCCTGTTTCAAGTATCATATATACATTAGATTATACAAATAGAAAACGGGTATTTGACGTACAGGATTCCGCAAGCGTTAATCAATACTACCATTATGCCGATTTCTTGAATCCTGACAGGAAAAAAGGACTTCCTTCCGATTCAACTTCTTACCGGTCTATAAAAAATACGTTTGGAATTTCACTCCGCGAAGGTTTTAGCAATTGGGCAAAATTCGATTTAACCGCTTATATCACAAATGATATTCGTCAATTTACATTAATGGATACAATTCCTATAGTAAGAGATACAATCGTGAATTATGCTTCTTCCAAAACGAATCAGTCGGCTACTTATATCGGAGGGGAATTGACGAAACAAAACGGTAAAATATTGCGTTACAATGCTCAAGGAAGTTTGGGCATATTAGGATATAATCTGGGAGATTTTGATTTGTCGGGAAATATAGAAGCGCGGATTCCATTTCTGAACGACACAGCTTCTATTTCTGCTACGGGGTATATAAAAAATCAGGCTTCTACTTTTTACGAAAACCATTATCAAAGCCAATATTTTTGGTGGAACAACAACTTTAGCAAAGTCAAGAAAGTGTTCATAGGCGGGCAGATTACAATTCCTCATACGTCCAGCGAGATGGGAGTGGGAGTAGAAAATATATCCAATTATATTTATTTCAATGAAAAAGGTTATCCTCAGCAACACGGGGGAAATATTCAGGTACTTGGGATCAATTTGCAGCAAAATTTCAAATTAAGCGCTTTGCATTGGGATAATCAAGCGGTTTATCAAACTTCATCCAATCAAGTAATCCTTCCGTTACCGACTCTGAGCGCTTATTCAAGTCTATACATTCATTTTAAAATTGCCAAAGTATTAACAATACAAATGGGAGCCAACGCCCATTATTGGACTTCCTACTATTCTCCGACTTATGAGCCTGCAATTCAACAATTTAAATTACAGCCAAAGCAGACAAAGATAAAAGTGGGAGACTATCCGCTTATCGGCGGATTTCTTAACTGTCATTTGAAACAGACCCGTTTCTTTTTAGAATATTATAATGTAAGCGCCCTATTTATCAATCCGCCGGAATATTTTTCAATCCCGCATTATCCGGTTAATCCGCCGGTAATAAAATTAGGGCTTTCCATTGACTTTATTAATTAATATGAATACGCTATGGAAAATGCAAAACAATCAATTGTCATCCCTGTTTTTTTATTTTTGACTACGCTCCTGATCATGTATTCGACATCATTTGTCAAAGAGTGGATAGTTACGAAGCCGAAACGGGATTTGCCGGAAATAAAAGCAAAAAAAACGCTGGCGGTGGTTACGGAATATAATTCGCTCGATTTTTATGTTTCCGGCGATTCGATTGCCGGTTTTCAATATGAATTGTGCCGGTATATCGCACAACGTTCAGGATTAACCATTCATATCTTTCTTGAAAATGATTTTGAAACGGCTATCAAAAAATTGGAAAACAATACTTATGATGTGATTGCTCAAAATATCCCGATAACCAATGAAAATAAGCAATTCCTCGCTTTTACCGTTCCTATTACACAAAACAAGCAAGTACTTTTACAGCGAAAACGCAATACTGCCGATTCCGTTTTATTCATTGCCAGCCAATTGGATTTAGCCAACCAAACGATTTATGTAACAAAAAATTCTCCGGCTATTTTACGATTGAATCATTTAGCGGAAGAAATTGCCGAACCGATTCATATCAAAGAAATTACCGGTTACACCTCCGAGCAGTTGATTTATATGGTAGCTAAAAAAGAAATTGATTATGCGGTTGTAGATAAAGAAATCGCCATAAAAAACGCTCCCATGTTTCCGGAATTGGATTTTAGTACTGATATTAGTTTTACTCAATTACAAGCATGGGCGCTTCGAAAAACCTCCCCTGTTTTGTTAGACAGTTTGAATGTTTGGATAACAGCATTTAAAAAATAATGATTAATGATTAATGGTTAATGGTTAATAATTAATCATTAATCATTAACCATTAACCATTAACCATTAATCACTAATAAAATCATGCTAAAGAGATGTACCAATCGTCATCTTCCTGATGAAAAATCAATTTTTCTTCTCTTGCCAACCAACCAATGGCGGCATAAATTTCCTTATCTGTAAATTTTGCAGCTTTTTTAAGTTCTTTCAGGCTTTTGATTCCTTGTGCATCCAACATTTTCCAAATAAGTCCGGCATCATTGCCAATTTTTTCTTTCATTTTTTCTCTTTTTAATTATTTTCAACTCGCAATATTAAAAAAACTATTGTCCATTGTCGCTATTATACAAAGCGTCCATTTTATTGTATTGCTCATTCATATTGAGATTGTAATAAATCGAGCGCAAAGCATAAATAGCTCCCGAATTTTTAGCGTCCAATTCAAAGACTTTTTCAAAGAAAGGCATGGATTGTCTGAAATAATCCAGCGCTTGATTAGAAGCTTCTTTGGATTTAGCAGCGTCGGTAATATCATCGGCAGTTTTTCGCTGATCAACGCCTAAATTGAAATATACCCGTCCAGTATGTGATAAGAAATCAATATTATTCGGGTCTATTTCCAAAGCTTTTTTCATATATGTGATTGCTTTATCGATATCTTTGCTTGATTCATACACTTGTCCCATAACGTCATAAAGTTGTGCATTTTCGGGATGTTGTGAAATCGCTTTATTCAAATATGAAATTGCCTCATCGAAATTTCCGGAATTAATGCTCAAATTAATCAGATTAGATACATAATATTCTTCTCCGGGAAATTTAGTAAATCCTTCTTTAATGATTTTTTCAAAAGATGCTGAATCATCGATTTGATTGTATTCATAAGAAAGACGCTGATAAATATCGCTTTCAGTAAAAATAGAGTTCGCGACATATCCTTTATTCCTGATTTCATCATACATGGCAATTGCTCCCTGATGATCAGGAATCAACGAAGCTGCCAAACCGGCATAATAACGGATTTGCAATTCGGTTGTATCTCCGTTGGCAATATCCCATTTTTCACCTTTAAACAAATCCATAGTAGGAATATCGCCAAATAATTTGAAATTATCATACGCTTTTTGATAATTTTTATTTTCATAAGCATAAAGACCGGCATTGATATAATACGAACGGTTAGCCCTTACGCTGGAGCGAATGTCTTTCGTAAAGCGCGGCTTAATTTTCCCTTTCGCATCGGGAAGTTGATCCAATGCAACTGCTTTTAAATAATACGGGAGAACGCTTTCTAAAGCGCTGAACATTACTTCTTCATTCGGCTGTTTCCCTAAAATTTCCAAATTTCTTTCATTATCAAATTGTTTATCTTCAATTTGACCGGCAACATACCAAGTTTCAGCATCATTTGCTGTTTCCGGATTCGTTAACGCATCTTTGATTAAGCCCCGTGCGTCTGTAAAATTCGGGGGCGTGTTTTTAAGCTCATTTTTTACCGAACTCACAACTTTCTTCTGCCCAAAAGAAAGGCTGACGAGAAAACATAATAGACCTGTAAATACAAACTTCCTCATAATCATTAATTCATTAAAATATTTATTATTATTTTTTTAATTTTATGCTGCAAATATACAAATTAATTGTTAATATCATTCATATCCCAATCAATTTCCGGATCATTTCTTTTAAAATTTCTATTTTTTACGTTTTCTTCTTCTACTTCTTCCAAATCCGATTCGGAAATTACTTTACAAACCGAAGCTATTTCGTCGTTTCGTTTTCCCAAATTTATCAAACGAACCCCTTGCGTAGCCCGCCCAATAATGCTTAAATTGGATACTTTTACCCGTATCGTAACGCCCGATTTATTGATAATCATCAAATCATTTTCGTCGGTTACGCTTTTGATACCTACCAAAGATCCGGTTTTTTCGGTAATATTCATGGTTTTTACTCCTTTTCCTCCCCGGTTGGTGATACGATAATCATCAATTTTGGAACGTTTTCCGTAACCTTGTTCCGATACGACTAAAATAGTTTCATTTTCCAAGTCTTTCATACAAATCATGCCAATGACTTCATCGCCTTCGCGATCCAGCGTTATTCCTTTTACGCCGACAGCCATCCGTCCCATGCAACGAACTACTTTTTCGTGGAAACGAAGCGCCCTGCCTTTTCGGTTGGCAATAATAATTTCGTTATTCCCATCGGTCATACGAACGCCAATCAACGTATCGTCTTCATTTAAAGTAATAGCGTTAACTCCATTCTGACGCGGGCGGGAATAAGCCTCCAGCAGCGTTTTTTTGATTATGCCTTTTTTCGTACAGAACATAATATAATGCGAATTGACAAAATCTTTATCATTCAACTGATTGACGCGAATGAAAGCGTTCACCTTATCGTCGGGATCAATGTTTAATAAATTTTGAATTGCCCGTCCTTTTGATGTTTTTGTACCTTCGGGGATTTCATATACTTTCAACCAGTAGCAACGTCCTTTTTGAGTGAACAGCAACATGGTAGCGTGCATATTTGCAGGATAAATGTATTCCACAAAATCTTCTTCACGGGTTTCCGAACCTTTCGCCCCTACTCCACCCCGATTTTGTGAACGAAATTCAGCCAAAGGCGTCCGTTTGATATATCCCATATAAGATAAGGTGATAATCATTTCATCATCGGCATAAAAATCTTCCGGATTGAAATCTTCGGTAGCATAAACAATATCGGTTTTTCGTTTATCGCCGTATTTATCCCGAATCTCAATCAATTCGGTTTCAATAATTTTCATTAAATGATCTTCATTTTCGAGAATATCTTTCAAATCGGCAATAAGTTTTTGCACATCTTCGTATTCGGAATGTAATTTACTCTGTTCCAACCCTGTTAATTGCCGTAAACGCATTTCCACAATGGCGCGCGATTGGATTTCCGTTAAACCGAACCGTTCGGATAACCGTTCGATGGCTTCATTCGGACTTTGGGATGAGCGGATAATAGCGATTACTTCATCGATATGGTCTGATGCAATAATTAATCCCTCCAAAATATGAGCCCGTTCTTCGGCTTTTCGCAAATCGTAACGTGTGCGGCGAGTAACCACATCTACCCGATGCTCGACGAAATATTTTATCAAATCTCTCAAATTCAATGTCCTCGGGCGACCGTTAACCAATGCTACATTATTCACGCTAAACGACGATTGCAAAGCAGTGAGTTTATACAATTTATTCAACACCACGCTTGCATTCCCATCGCGTTTAATATCCACCACGATACGCATTCCTTCGCGATCGGATTCGTCGTTTACATTGGATATTCCTTCTATTTTCTTTTCTCCCACCAAATCAGCGATATGCTTAATCAGTTCCGCTTTATTGACAAGGTATGGAATTTCGGTTACGACTATTTTTTCCCGGTTATCTTTAATTTCGATTTCAGCTTTTCCCCGTAATATGATGCGTCCTCTTCCGGTTTCAAAAGCGTCTCTCACGCCTGCGTACCCGTAAATGGAAGCGCCGGTTGGAAAATCGGGAGCTTTAACATGTTGCATTAAACCGGCAACATCAATTTCGCCTTTGGAATCAATATAAGCCAAAGTAGCATTAATACATTCGGTCAGGTTATGAGGCGGCATATTGGTTGCCATTCCCACAGCAATACCCGATGCTCCATTGATTAGCAAATTAGGAATACGTGTAGGCAAAACGGTTGGTTCTTTGCCTTTATCATCATACGTCAATTGGAAATCGACAGTTTCTTTATCGATATCCTCCAACATTTCTTCGGCTAATTTACTCATTCTTGCCTCCGTATAACGCATAGCCGCAGGAGTGTCGCCATCGACCGAACCGAAATTGCCTTGCCCGTCAACCAACAAGTAACGTAAAGCCCAAGGTTGAGCCATACGCACCAATGTTCCGTAGATTGACGAATCGCCGTGCGGATGGTATTTCCCCATCACATCGCCCACAATACGAGCCGACTTTTTATAAGGCTTATCGGAAGTGCTTCCTGTTTCGTTCATACCGAATAAAACTCTCCGGTGAACCGGCTTCATTCCGTCCCGCACATCCGGCAAAGCTCTGGAAATAATGACGGACATCGAATAATCGATGTACGCTGTTTTCATCTGGTCTTCAATATCAATTCGAATGATTCTGTCCTGATTATCTGTCATTTATTTCTATCTATTAAATTTATATTTGCTCAAAAAAGCACGCTAAGGTACGACTTTTTCTCTTAATATGAAAATTTTTTTTGAAATAACTAACCCTTTTTGTAATTTTACATTCAAATTAAAACTCATGGGAATTATCCACTTATTTTTATTGACAATTATATGAAAAACTGTTTTATCTGTTTAGCTCTATTATTTTTCTATGCAAGCGCTCTTTTTGCACAAGAAACATCTGTAAAAACGACGATCGGTAACTTTCAGAACTATACTGAAAATCATCCTATAGAGAAAATCTATTTGCACTTAGACAAACCGTATTATGCGGCAGGCGAATACATGTATTTCCGCACTTATCTGACAGACATGGATCTAAATCCCAAAAATGTAGCCAGTCGGATCATTTATGTGGAACTTTCGGATGCAAAAAAGAATTTGGTGAAACGCAGCTTGCTTTATTCGGAACAACAGGAATTTGCAGGACAAATTCTGCTTCCCGATTCTTTACCTTCCGCCAATTATCATTTGCGAGCCTACACCAATTGGATGCGAAATGCAGGTGAGGACTATTTCTATCACAGGGATATTTACATCGGGAACCCTAATGAAAAGAAACAGGAAGCGCCTTCACAAGCGTTCGATTATCAAGTTTCTTTCTTTCCGGAAGGCGGACATCTTTTAGCCGAGTTAACGAACAAGGTAGCTTTCAAAGCTTTGGGAAATGACGGTTTTGGAACGGATATTACCGGCGTTCTCACGGATTCGGAAGGCAATGAATTGCTTCAATTCAATAGTCTGCATCTGGGAATGGGATCTTTTGAATTTACTCCTGAAAAAGGAGAGACCTATCAAGCTACCGTTCAATCCAACGGAATCTCAAAATCTTACACGTTACCAGCCACAGCCGAAGGGATTACTTTATCCGCACAACAAGATAGACAATCGGTTTATCTCACCATCCGTTCCACCGATACTCAACGGAAAACGCTTTACCTCATCGGACAATCGAGGCATTCGCTCTTTTATGCAGCGGAAGTAGTAGCGGATAAAAATGAACAGCAAGTCGTTGTGGATAAAGCAGATTTTCCGACGGGAATAGCACAATTCACTTTGTTTAAAGACGGACATCCCGTGAGCGAACGGTTGTTGTTTATTGATCGGAGAGATAATTTGCATATAGTCGTCTATCCCGACAAGGAGAAATATGGAGACAGGGAGAAAGCGACGATACGGATACGAGTCACCAACAATTCCGGACAACCGGTCGAAGGCAGTTTTTCACTTTCTGTAACCGACGACAAAACCGTCCAGCCTTCCCTTGATACGCAAAATATCGAAGGCGACTTATTGTTGGATTCCGATTTGAAAGGATACATCGAATCTCCCGGCTGGTATTTTACAGATTATGAACCGGAACGGGCGGAAGCGCTGGATAATCTGCTTTGCACGCAGGGGTGGAGCCGTTTTGTGTGGGATCAAATAGCAATGCCGGCGACCGCTACTATCTACCCTGTTGAAAGTGATTTTATGGTAACAGGTAAAATAACAAATTCGGCAGGAAAACCCGTGAAAAATTTAGCAATTCAATTAATCAGTAATATAAACGTCCCGGGTATGGCGGTGACCGATGAAAACGGACAATTCGGTTTTCTCGGATTCAATTGTCCCGAAGGATCTGAATTTGTATTGCAAAGCCCAATGAAAAGCGATCAAAAAATTAGTTTGAACAAAGTAGATAACCGACAAGCACAAACGAATATAAGTCCATTATTTAAAAGCATTTACAGCAACGACACACTCGCTGTCTCTTATATGGAACAAGTGGGTCTCCAACTGAAGAGCCGGGAAAAATTACGAATAAACAATCTACCGGAAGTTGTTATCAACAAATCCACAGCAAATGCAGAAGACACAAAAACATCGGTACGAAGTAGTATGGGAATCAAAAGTTATCATTACGGTGAAAAGGCGATGGATAGAAAAGCTTCCATTGGAAGAGTACTCCAAGCTTTGCCCAAACCAGTGAGAGGACCCCAATCTTTCTATGCAAAAGAGGCTCCGGTTTGGTATATTGTCAACGATGGAATGAGAATGGATTTACCGACTTTTCTTTCTATGTATGGACAATTGAATGCATCCAAGTTTGAATCGGTAGATGTCCTTTGTGCAGAAGA
>Ga0123357_10008091_pt1 | contig 13098 bp, 7 predicted proteins | sample TergutEmb28metaG_FD_89873 | JGI IMG/M metagenome (GOLD analysis project Ga0123357, IMG submission 89873) | Embiratermes neotenicus P4 segment gut microbial communities from Petit-Saut dam, French Guiana - Emb289 P4 | ecosystem: Host-associated > Arthropoda: Insects > Digestive system > Gut ...
AGGAACTGCACGATGCATTCGATGTTCCATGCGAACACGACGGCGACGCCAACCCGTGCAAGCCACACTGCGGGCGCTGTCTTTGATGCCATCTGTGCCTTTCCGGTCATACCATTCTTTCTCAAACGCGAAAGCCGCTTTCCGCCTTGCCTTCCAAAGGCGCAGCAGCCAGGCTTGTCCCTTGCTTTTGGAATGCTCGGGCGCGGTGCCCGCCTTTGTCTTCGAGGCCGCTTTCGACAAGCATACCATATGAGCGCGGGTGTAAATCAGCAACATGTGCCACTTTTAAAGGGGAAGCGCCTCTAAGAGGAGTATCATACAGGGCGATAGCATGAGGTGGCAACATTGGGCGGCCAACCCAAGTCGCAGGGAACGGAGGCAGGGCATGATCATCAAGAAATCCCCCGCTGAGATAGAGGCCATGAAGGAAGCGGGCCGCATATCGGCCAAGGTGCTGCGCGAGGTGGGAGCCCGCGTGCGGCCAGGCGTTTCGACCTTGGAGCTCGACGAGTTCGCTGAGACGCTCATACGGCTCGAAGGCGGCATCCCTGCGTTCAAAGGCTACCAAGGCTTTCCGGGTACGATCTGCGCTTCTGTGAACGAGCAGATCGTGCACGGAATTCCCTCTGCTAGCGTGATCCTGCAGGAGGGCGACATCCTCTCGGTCGACACGGGCGCCATCGTCGACGGGTGGGTGGGGGACAACGCCTGGACCTATGCGGTCGGCAAGATTTCCCCCGAAAAGCAGCTGCTGTTGGATACGACCGAGAAATGCATGTGGGCAGGCCTTGACGCGGCACGCCCCGGCAACCGGCTTGGGGATATCGGCGCGGCCGTGCAGGCGATTGCGGAAGCCCAAGGCTATGGCGTGGTGAGGGAATACGTCGGCCACGGCATCGGCCGCAACATGCATGAGGACCCGAACGTGCCGAACTACGGGAAGAGGCATTCAGGCACGAAGCTCGAAGCGGGCATGGTGCTTGCGATCGAGCCGATGATCAACATCGGCACCTACAGGACCAAGCAGATGCCCGACGGATGGCTCGTGGTGACCCAGGACGGATCCCCTTCGGCACACTTCGAAAAGACGGTCGCGATAACCGCAGGCGGCCCCCTCGTGCTCACGACCGAGGAAGGCCACACCCGCCCCGTCTAGACAACCTGCGGGAAGTGTGACACACTCTGTTTCGGAAAACCCAAGCTCCCTTATGGCACAGATCGCGAGTGTGTCACGGGGACGTATAATCTGACACACTCCGCAGACAATAGGGACGGTTCTCTTTGTCTTTGGGCGCATTCTGCGCCCAAAGACAAAGAGAACCGTCCCTATTGTCTGCGGAGTGTGTCAGATTATAAAAGCGTCTCAAAACCTGTCAATCCCTCCGTTTCGGAAAATCCAAGCTCCTTTATGGCACAGATCGCGGGTAAAGTACGATTTTCCCGACCCCAACTTTCCATGCTGGTTGCTTGGGTCTTTATATGCGCAGGTCACAGGATTGCTCGAATTCGGGTGTTAGGGCTTCCCTCGCAAAAATCGTACTTTACCCCCGATCTGTGCCAGAAACCCGGTATGTCTACGTTAAACCAGGATTGACATTTACCCTTTGGGGGCGGCGTGCTTGCCGGTCTTGTTCCAGGTCGGGGCTGCGTCTTTTGTATCGGCAATGGCAGGAAGGGGCTTGCTGTCAGGCATGGCAGCGTGCTTGCCGACCTTGTTCCAGGCGGCAGGAGCTTCTTCCTCGTCACCGTGTGGGTAGTCGCTCCCAAGGCGGGCGTGCTTGCCTTGGGGCGGGTGATCTGGCAAAGCTTGCGGAAGCGGCGCTGCCTGCTGTTCAACCGCGTCAAGCTTTGCTGGGGGCGTCCGCCTTCCCTGTAGGCGCGCAAAAAGCTTGCCGGCGACCTCGCCGACTAGGTTCATTTCGGGAACGCGCAACAGCTTGCAGACGCCGAAGGTGATGGCTAGCCCCACAACCCCGCCTAGGACGATCTTCAGCAGGCCGTCAAGGATCGACGGCCGATACGGCATGAAGTAGAGCATCGCGAGGATGAAGATTACGCCGCAAGCCGTGGCGACGAGCACTTTGACGCACATGCCCAGGATCTTCGCCATGCCAAACGAGCCGATGCGCCTTTGCAGCACCAGGGTCATGGTGAGCGCCATGAGCCCGAAGTAGATGAAATCCGCGACCGGTATGCCCACGAGGCCGAACAGGCCCGGGGTGCACAAGAACGCGTACAGGCCGACCTGTATGACGCACAGGCCGCAGCTGACGAGGGCGAAGGTCATGAACTGGCGCAACGACGCGAACACCCGGTAGAGGTACATCTGCCCCGCGTAAAAGGGCAGGCTCAAGACCCAGACGGCAAGGATGCCCGAGACGAACGTGACGTCGTCTTGGCTGAAGGCGCCCGCGCGCAGAAGCTGGATGATCGGAGCGGCCAGGCCGAACATCATGCCGGCGAGCGGGATGATCAAAAAGAGCGTGCTCCGCAGCCCCTTGCGCACGTATTCGCGCAGCTTGTCGAAATCCTTCTGTGCGACCGCATCGCTCATCTCGGTCAAGTAGGCGGTCGAAAGCGAGACCGCCACGACCCCGTAGGGCAGCTGGTACCAGGTCCAGGCGAAGATGAGGGTCGAAGGCCCGTCATCGCCCGTGGCGAGCGAGAAGGCGTTGCGGCAGGAATACGAGACCAGCGTGCCGACGATGTAGATAAGTGTCGGCACGGCGATACGCAGCGCCTCTTTCAGGGCGGGGTCTTTCAGGTCGATGACAAAGCGGTACTTGAAGCCGGATTTGAGAAGCGTCGGTATCTGTATGCCGAACTGTGCAATGACGCCAAGCGTCGTCCCCACGGCGACGACGATAAGGGCAAGCTGCCCGTTGGCCGCGGAAAGCGGGACATAGGCGAACATGCTCACGATGACGAAGATGTTGTTGAAGACCGGGGCGAGGGCCGGGATGCCGTAGACGCGGTTGGCGTTGAGCACGCCTGTGATGACCCCGCCGAGCCCGTAAAACACCAGCTGGATCGCGAAGATGCGGAAGAAGAACACGGCCATCCCATGAATGGCGGCCTCGTCGGTGCGGGTGAAGGTCTGCGTGACGATGACGGGGGAGGCGAAGATGGTCGCAAGCACCGCCAGCACGCCAAGCACGATGAGGGAAAGGTTCAAGATGTTCGACGCGAAGCGGTCCGAGCCCGCCCGCCCGTTCTTTTCCTTTTGGAGCAGGTAGACCGGCAGGAACGCGGTGCCGAGAATACCGCCCGCGACCAGGTCGTAGATGACGTTGGGCATGCTGTTGGCAACCTGGTAGGCCGAGGTGATGAGCGTGTTTCCGAGCGCGAAGGCCATGGCCCAGGTGCGCACGAGCCCGCTCGCACGGGAAAGCAAGGTCGCCATCCCCATGATGGAGGTGCTTCTCAGTATTGAATTATCGGCTTTGCCCACAAGGCTTCCTCGTTGTTCCTCTATAATATAAGACCCTATACTAGCAAAGACGGGAAAGCTGCGGCCATGCATATCCTTATTGTACGTAATAACTCCAATCCACGGGCCACCGACGCCTCGCTGCTTTTGGCGGCCTACCTCGGCTCGCAGGGGATCGGCCATGCCCTGCTCGACTCGAGTGACGTCACCCTTGGCAACGAGGCGGCGCAAAGGGGGCTCCTCGACGAGGAGCAGACCGACCTCGTGGTCGTGCTCGGCGGCGACGGGACGATACTGCGCTGCGCCCGGCTTGCCAACGGGTGCGACATCCCCCTCCTCGGTATCAATTTCGGCACCCTCGGGTTTTTGGCCAACCCGAGCGAGGACGGCGTGGTGGCCATTGTCGCCGCCGCGCTTTCCGGCGACGTGGTCTGCGAGGACCGGGCGAACCTGCGCATCGACGTCGCCTGCGAAGGCGACGGCATCGAAGCGTCGGAAGCGCCGGTATATCCCCTGGACGACGCGCAAGATGGGGCATGCCAGGACGCATCTGCCCGCAGGTCTTTCTTCGCTTTGAACGAGATGGCGCTGACCCGGGGCGGCGAGGGGAAGATCATCGATTTTGACCTCGGTATCAACGAGGCATCTATAGCGCACCTGCGTGGGGACGGCCTTGTGGTGGCCACGGCGACCGGCTCGACCGCGCACGCCCTCTCAGCCGGAGGCCCCCTGGTGGCACCCGCCTTCAAGGGCCTGGTCGTCGTGCCTTTGGCGCCCCATTCCCTTCAGTCCCGCGCGCTGGTCACCGCTTCGAGCGATGTGGTTGAAGTCTGCCTTGCCGACAACCAGGCCACGCGCGCGGCAACGCTTTTTGCGGATGGGGAGCGCATCGACTTCGACAGCGCCCTGGTGAGGGTGTGGGTAAGGACAGGGGAGCGGCCGACCAGGCTTTTGCGTTACAAGAGCCAGGGCTTTTTCGAGCATGCCTCAGAGGTCTTCTTCAGGTGAGCCGCATTCCGGGGCGGGCGCCCCGCATGGTATGCTGCTGCGGGAAAACGCCCAGCCCCCCTGCCTTAGATGGGTGACAAGGCAGATGGGAGGGCGGGGCGGTTTCCCGCAAAGGCGCAGCGCAAGCCTAGCTAGCCAACAAGGCCAAGGATGATTGGCCCCCCAATTCGTCGGGTGGAATGCTCGCTATGGCCGCAAACTGGTCGGACACCGTCTCGAAGACATCGATCAGCAAAGGATCGAAACGGGTGCCACGACCATCGGTAATGATCTTCTGGGCGCGTTTTGCCGAAAACGGCTTCTTATAGGGTCGGGCAGACACCAAGGCGTCGTAGACGTCCACGATCGCCAGGAGCCGCCCCTCAAGCGGGATGTCTTCGCCTGAAATCCCGTTCGGGTAGCCTTTCCCGTCCCACCTCTCGTGATGGGTGCCGGCGAAGGTCTTCGCGTACTCGAGGAAGCTGCTGTCGTTGATGACGCTCTCCATACGGCAGATCGCGTCGACCCCTATCTGGGAGTGGGTCTTCATCACCTCGTACTCCTTGTGGGTGAGCTTGCCCGGCTTGTTCAAGATCGCGTCGCTGATGGCGATCTTTCCCAGGTCGTGGAGCTGCGAAGAGGGCAGGAGGAGGTCCATGTTCCAAGGGGCGACCTCATTTGAATAGGTGCTGGTCTCACGTAAGGCGTCGATCAGGCATTTCAGGTAGACCTGGGTTCGGTCCATATGGCTGCCGGTCATGTCGTCGCGGCTTTCAACAATGTCTGCGACGATGTAGAGGATAGCGTTTTGCAGCCCATTGACCTCCCCGGTCTTTGCGATAAGCTGCTTCTTGGTGGCCGATTTAAACCCTTGTAGCCTTCGCTTGCGGTCGGCCTGGCCGTCCTTTATCACGGGGATGTTCTTCATTATGCTCAATTGAGGGCCTCCTCATATTCCTTGATGCGCAAAGCGGCTTCTTGGAAGTCTGATGCGTCGACCCTTTCCCTCAGCCATTTAACCAGGTCGTCGTCGTGCTCGTAGAAGGTGCCTTCAAGCTTGTCCATGACCTTGTCTACACCGCCCATGTCGAAGGCCTCGCAGTAGCGCTCAAGCTCTTCCAGGAGCGCCTGGTCGGGGGCTGGCATACGTCCTTTCTCACGTTGCCCCTCCTGCCCGTCGAGCCAGGCATCGATTGCACGGATCAAGGCGGTGGCCTCGTCAATCAGGCCCGTGTTGCCGGCAAGCACCGCAGGCAGGTCCCCTTCCTTGGCTGCTGCCTCAAGGCTTGCTGCCCGCCCCCTCAGGCCCTCGGCGCCGATATTGGCGCTTGCTCCTTTGAGGCCGTGGACGTTGACGGTGTAGGCCGGCAGGCTTGCAGCGTCAACCGCGCGCAGGCTCTCAAGCACACGGGGCGTATTGGCGGCATAGGAGCGCAGCACGTCTATGAAGAGCTTCGCGTCGTTGCCGTACAGCGCAAGGGCCTTCTCGGCATCTATCCCGGGTATCGCTACCTCCCGGGCGTCGGATTGCGGTTCGGAGCCGACGCCTGGCAGGCCATGGTAGGCCGCGGCTTCCTTGGCCTTGTCCCTGACCCAGGCTTTCAGCACGGCGTCGAGCTTCATGATGTCGATAGGCTTGGACAGAAAGGCTTGGAACCCGTTGTCGATGAACATCTGCTCGTTGCCAGCCACCGCGTTTGCTGTCAAGGCTATGATGGGCACGCTACGGGCATAGTCGGAGTCGAGCGCGCGTATCCTCCTCACCGCCTCGATGCCGTCCATTTCCGGCATCATATGGTCCATGAAGATGGCGTCGTAGACAGGCGTGCCGCGCATGACCCGATCGATGGCCTCTTGGCCGCTCGTGGCACAGTCGACCGTGATCTTGTATTTGTGTATCATACCGGTTGCGACGTCGAGGTTGGTCTGGAAGTCGTCCACGACGAGCACCCGGGCATAGCTCATGTCGATACGGACGAGCTGTGCCGAGACGAGCCGCTTGTTCTCGGAATAGTGGAAATGGCAGAGGTTGTCAACGGTTTCTTTGCCGAGCGGCTTGGCTCCAACCGTCTCCTGCCTGACCCGCACTTGGAATACCGAGCCCTTGCCGTACGTGCTCGCGGCGTAGATATCCCCGCCCATCTGCTGCGCAAGCCTTTTCGTGATGGAAAGGCCGAGCCCGGTGCCCTCGATGGTGCGGTTTGCCTTGGTGTCGACCTGCTGGTAGTCGGAAAAGAGCTTCTTCAGGTCTTCTGGCCGGATGCCGATGCCGGTGTCAGCGACGGAAACGTACATCCACAGGCCCGCCTCGTCGTCTTTCTCGCAGCGCACGCGGAGCACGACTCTGCCCTCATGCGTGTACTTGAAGGCGTTGCTCAACAGGTTGTTGAATATCTGCTTGAGGCGCAGCTCGTCCCCGAACATCTCGCTGGGCATGTTGGGGTCGATGTCGACCGTGAAGGCGATCGGCTTGCCTTCGATGCGGATCACGTTGAAGGTGATGATGTCGTTGAGCAGGCTTGCGGTGTAATACCTCACGGGCACGGCTTTGAACTTCCCTGCTTCGATCTTCGAGATGTCAAGCACGTCGTTCACGATGCTGAGCAGGGAGTTGCCCGCGCTGTTGACCTTTTCGATGTCGTCTTTGAGGTGGTCGGGCAGGTCCTCTTCCAGGCACAGGTCGGTGAGGCCGATGATCACGTTCAGCGGCGTGCGCATCTCATGGCTTATGTTCGCGAGGAACAGCGACTTGGCCTGGTTGGCGCTTTGTGCCTCGTCGCGCGCCACGCGCAGCTCTTCGGCGGCTTGGTGCTGCTCACTGAGCAGCTCGTAATGCTCGGTCAGGTCGCGGATGTATCCCGCGACGACGTAGCTGCCCTGGTACTCTACCCGCACCAAAGTCACCTCTGAGGGCAGGGTGCTTCCGTCCGCCTTGCGGTGCATCCACTCGAATTGGAGGTACCCTTCCTCAAAAGCCCTGGTGAGGATCGCATCGATTGTCTCGCCTGAAGGCCTTCCATCAGGTTGGAAGGGGGGAGAGAACTCAAAGAACCGCGCGCAGAACTCCTGCTTGTCGGCTACTTTGAACATGCGCACGCACGCATCGTTGCATGCGAGCAGCGTGTGCTCCTTGCTCCAAAGCTTGCAGCAGATCGGTGTTGCGTCAAGCATGAGCTGTGTGAGGCCCTCGATTTTTTGCATGTCTTCCATTGATAACCACGCTCCTCTCGCTGTATAAGCTGAGAGATTGCCCCTATGTCGTACAGCGAACCACCCATAATAGTTGACATATTCACGAGAGCGAAAAGGCAAGGAACTATGATAGTGGAGGCTGCTATCGCATATCACGCATCAAACCTGAGAAGTTTTTTGGGCAAAAAGGTTGTGAAAAGTGCACAAATGCATGATTTTTTATCCCAAAGCCGCAACGCAAGCCACACCAAGGCTGCTGTTTGTGGGGCTGATGTCGTGCCGTTGAGGAAGTTTTTTATCATTGTTCCAAATAAGCACTTTTTCTATTAAAAATAATAATAATATGTTAATAAATCATATACTGCATCTATATGGGTAGGTAGGTGGTGTAATTATGGCGGATTTCGAAGAAACAGTTGCTTCTCCATGGACTAATACAACGCAGCCAGGTCACGCGGAACTGTTCATCCGCTCGCGGATCAGCGCCCTCCTTGCCCAGGCAGCAAAGAACAACCTGGTGGTTGTCTGTGCCGGCATGGGCTATGGGAAGACCCTTGCGGTATCTGACTTCGTGCGGGAAAGCGGCATCCCGACCATATGGATGCAATGCACCGAGTTCGACAACGTCGGCTTGAGCTTCTGGGAGAACTTCACGCGTGCCATCGGGCAGATCAACAAGCCCCTCGCCGAGGAGTGCAAGGACCTGAGCTTCCCCGATACCGAGGACATGCGCAACCAGTACTTCTACCTGCATGACCGCGCCATGTCGAGCCAGTGGCACCTGACGGTCTTCGACGACGTCCACCTGGTCAAAGACCCGGACGTCCTCGAGTTCATCGAGCAGGTCATATACAACTCGTCTGCGAACCATTCCCTCATCCTCATCTGCCGCGAACTGCCGCAGATCAACATCTCCGGCCTTATGGTCAGGGGCCTGGTGTCCAACATCAGCGAGACCGACCTTGCCTTCACGGAAAACGAGCTGGCGCAATACCTGCTCCAACAGGGGCTTTCCGAAGTGATACAGAACCTGCCCGAGATCTTCCTCGACACGGGAGGGTGGGCGTTCATCATCAACTTCCTCGTGCGGATCTTGAAGAAGTCGCCGGGCTATTCGGGCTATGTCCGCACCGTCATGAAGGAAAACGTCTTCGAGCTCATGGAGGCCGAGGCCTGGAACGTGATCTCCGAGCGGCTGCAGCGCTTCCTTGTGCGCCTTTCGCTCGTGAACCGCCTTTCCGCCGAGCTCGTTTCCCTGTTGGCGCAAGGGGACGAGGGGCTGCTCGACGAGCTCAACGAGCAGCGCGTCGTCTACCTGCGCTTCGACAAGTATACCGGCTTCTACCTGATGCACCGCCTGTTCCTCGACTACCTTCAGTCGAAGCAAGACATCTTAAGCCCCGAAGAGATTAACGACACCTACAAGATAGCGGCCGATTGGTGTGTGCAAAACGGCTTCAACATCGACGCGATGATGTATTACGAAAAGGTCGGGGATTACGAGTCGTTCGTCTCGATCCTCCAAGAGACCCCGACCCAGCTGCTGATAGGCGTCGCGCAGCACCTGATCGACATCTTTGGGCGCATACCGGCTGAAGCCTTCGACCGGGTGGAGAGCCTGGCCTGCGTGCATCTCCAGATGCTGATGATCGCAGGCCTCTGGCGCGATGCGATAGCGCTTTTCAAGAGCTATGAGAAGCGGTTTGGCAAGCTGCCTGACGACGATGGGTTCAAAAGGCGCAATATGGCGGTGCTCTACTATTATTGCGGCATCCTCCGCCAGCTCATGTGCACGGTCGACGACAAGTACGACTTCGACAAGTGCTTTGAGAGGGCGAGCAAGTACCGGCTGCCGCTGTCGTCCGTCCAACTGCATGACAGCTATTACATCGGGCCTTGGATCGTTCGGGTGGGGGTGTCCCGCCAGGGGGCGCCGCAGGAGTACCTCGAGGCGCTGTCGCGCTCGGTGAAGGCGCTCACATGGGGCGACGAGAGCTGGATGGAGGGCAGGGACGACCTCGGGTGGGGGGAGCTGCTGTTCTACCAGGGCGAGACGAACGCGGCCAAGCTCCTCATCGCCAGCGCGCGGGAGCGTGCCGAGCGCAACCGGCAGTTCGTGATCGTGTACCTTGCTCTGTTCTATACCTTGAGGATCGCGATCTGGCAAGGGGAGTACGACAAGGCGCAGCAGGCGCTCAAAGACATGGAGGGCCAGCTGGAAGACAACGGCTTCTTCAACCGCTTTGCGACCTACGACATCGCTTTAGGCTGGTATTACTTCGCGCTGCGCCAGCCCGAGAAGGTCCCCGGCTGGCTGAAGGGGAAGTTCATCCCGTTCCTCCCCATGAACAACCTCGAGAACTCGGGGAACTATATCAAGGCGCGCTACCACTACCTGACGAGGAACTATGCCGTGCTGCTGGCCTTTATCGAGGAGTGGAGGCAGCAGCAGTCGACGCTGTTCGGGCGCCTGGAGATGCTGGCGATCGAGGCCTGCACGCGCTACCAGGCAAAAGACCATGCAGGGGCCTTTGCGGCGCTGAAGGAGGCCTATGAGGCCGCTTCCCCGAACGATATCGTCATGCCGTTCATCGAGATGGGCAAGGACATGCGCACGTTGACGCTCGCGGCCCTGCATGACCCGAGCTGCAAGATCCCCCAGCCATGGCTGAAAAGCATCAACCTGAAGGCTTCCCTGTACGCGCGCCATCAGACGCTGTTCATCTCCGAGTACCGCAAGGCCAACGACATCAACGAGGGGGTCGGCCTGACGCACCGCGAGACGGAGGTGCTCCACGACCTGAACAAAGGGTTCTCGCGTTCCGAGATCGCCGCCAACCAGGGCCTTTCGATCAATACCGTGCGCCTGGTCATCAACAATATCTACGAGAAGCTCAAAGCCCGCAACATCGCAGACCTCATCCGCATCGCCCATGAGCAAAAGTTGATATGAAAAAACAAAAAATCCATGTCTGTTTGGCTGAGATTTCTAGTAGAATAGAAAAGCGTTTGAAGAGCTGTATAGGGAAGGCTCATCGAGCGCTTTTTTATTGCTGCGAACCCCTTAACACCGATAACTTTGACGTAAGACTACAGAATGGGACAGGAGAATCATGGCCAAGCATATCTTTGTGACCGGCGGCGTCGTTTCATCGTTAGGGAAGGGGATCACCGCAGCGTCGCTCGGGCACCTGTTGAAGGCCCGGGGCTACAAGGTGACCATGCAGAAGATGGACCCCTACTTGAACGTCGACCCGGGCACCATGTCGCCCTTGCAGCATGGCGAGGTCTATGTGACCGAAGACGGGCATGAAGGCGACCTCGACCTCGGCCATTACGAGCGCTTCATCGATGAGAACCTCTCGAAGGAGAGCAACTTCACCCAAGGCTCGATCTACCAGGGCCTTATCGAGAGCGAGCGGCGGGGCGCTTTCCTTGGCGGCACCGTCCAGGTGATCCCCCATGTGACCGAGGCCATCAAGGAACGGCTGCGCAGCATAGCTGAAAACAGCGGCGCCGACATCGTCATCACCGAGATCGGCGGCACCATAGGAGACATCGAGTCGCAGCCCTTTATCGAGGCGGCACGCCAGTTCCGCAACGAGAAAGGCCCGGGCAACGTCGTTTTTGTCCACGTTTCCCTGGTCCCTTATGTCCCTGCCGCCCACGAGGTGAAGACGAAGCCCACCCAGCACAGCGTCAAAGAGCTGCGCTCCATCGGGGTGCAGCCCGATTTCATCGTCTGCCGCTCCGACCATAAGATCTCCGACGAGGTGCGGGCGAAGATCGCGCTGTTCTGCGACGTGCTCGTCGACAACGTGTTCGCCTGCAGCGACGTTTCCATCCTGTACAAGGTGCCTATCGTCTTGCACCGGCAGGGCTTCGATGAGAAGCTGCTCGACCGCCTGGGGCTTGAGCGCCGCCCCATCGACCTGTCGCCTTTGCAGGGCTTCCTTGCGGCTTCGAAAAGCTGCGAGAAAGAGGTCGATATTGCGATCGTGGGCAAGTATGTGAAGCTTCCCGACGCCTACCTTTCGGTCACCGAGGCCTTATGCCACGCCGGCGTCCATAACGGGGCGCACGTGAACGTCCACCTCGTCGACAGCGAGGCGCTTGACGAGGGCAACCTCGATGTCGAGCTGGGGAAAATGGACGGCATACTGATCCCCGGGGGCTTTGGGCAGCGCGCCTTCGAGGGCAAAGTGCTTGCCGCAAAATACGCCCGGGAAAACAAGGTTCCTTTCCTGGGGATATGCTTGGGGCTCCATGCGGCCGTGTGCGAGTTCGCCCGCGACGTCGCCGGCATGGAAGGCGCCACGTCCTCGGAGTTCGACGAGGGCGCAAAGTACCAGGTGATCGACCTTTTGCCGGAACAAAAGGGCATCGCGGACAAGGGCGGCACGATGCGCTTGGGTGCCTGCCCATGCAAGATCGTGCCGGGCACCCATGTCGCAGCGGCTTACGGCCAAGAAGAGGTCTCTGAGCGGCACCGCCATCGCCTTGAGGTCAACAACGATTACCGTGAGCGCCTGCAAGAAGCCGGGCTCGTCATTTCAGGCGTGTCGCCCGACGGGCGCCTCGTCGAGATGATCGAGCTTCCCGACCATCCGTGGTTCGTCGCATGCCAGGGGCATCCGGAGTTCAAGAGCCGTCCCACCCGTCCGCACCCGCTGTTCCGCGACTTCATCGCGGCCTCCATCGAGAACATGCAGGCTTAAGCCCCTCATGGAGGGCCTCATGCGCGAGTACCTGGCCTACCTCAGCGTTGAGCGGGGAAGCTCGCAAAAGACCATCGAGGCCTATCGCCGCGACATCCTCGACTATCAGGGCTTCCTGGAAAAGAGGGGCGTGGCCGATGTCGCGCTCATCGTGCGCGACGACATCGTCGGGTACGAGGCCGACCTGATCGTGCGCGGCTACGCGCCCGCGAGCATTGAGCGCCATATCTCGGCCCTGAAGGGCTTCCACCGTTTCCTCGTCAGAGAAGGCCGCACCGAGAGCAACCCCGCTGTCACTTTGCGGCTGCCGAAAGTGCCTTCGACCCTCCCCGATGTGCTCAGCATCGAGCAGGCGGACATGCTCCTCTCGCAGCCTTTCGACACGCAGCCGCAAGGCGTGCGCAACCGGGCCATGCTGGAGGTCTTGTACGGCTGCGGCCTGCGCGTGAGCGAACTGGTCGGCCTCGACCTTGCAAGCCTTTTCTTGGACGAGGGCTTCCTGCGCGTCATCGGGAAGGGCAACAAGGAACGCATCGTGCCGGTTTCCGGCATGGCCGCGAGGGCCCTGGCAAGCTACCTTGAGGATGGTCGGCCTCTTTTGGTGCGGCCATATGCCAAGCCGACCTCAGCGGTCTTCCTCAATACGCGGGGCGGGCGCCTGACCAGGCAAAGCGTCCATGCGGTTGTCGCTTCGGCCGGGCTCTTCATCGGCGTGGCCAACCTTCACCCCCATACCTTGCGCCACTCGTTTGCGACCCATATGCTGGAAGG
>Ga0123357_10008093_pt1 | contig 13095 bp, 6 predicted proteins | sample TergutEmb28metaG_FD_89873 | JGI IMG/M metagenome (GOLD analysis project Ga0123357, IMG submission 89873) | Embiratermes neotenicus P4 segment gut microbial communities from Petit-Saut dam, French Guiana - Emb289 P4 | ecosystem: Host-associated > Arthropoda: Insects > Digestive system > Gut ...
TCCAAGAAAGCCAGTACTCGACTGAACTGACACCCCCGCCGATATAAATGGACTCGTCCGTTTCGCTGGAAGACCGAATCTGGTTTCTGCGCTTGTGCCGTCACATTCCGTTTTCACTCTACATAACCTGGTGCTGACTGGCTGCATCACCTGCTTGAACATAAGGAGCTTTGAATCCTGCCACTTGTATTATAGACTTCGCAGTTGTTTGCCTACACGACATTAACCGATAATTCTTTACAATTGTTAGAGGCTGTGTTCTCTGTAAGGTAAAAACTGAAATTTTAGTGTAATTTAGATAAACGTTATCCGAAATGTTATGATGGTGTGTAAATGTAAAAACTTGATTTTATTTTCGTAGTCTTGGTTCAATTTTTTCGCAGTCTTTGGCTGTCAATACGGACCCTCGATTTGGCCAATCCGTCTGTCCATGTAAGGCGCTACAGACACTTACGGGCCTTGGCCTCCATCAAAGGGCGCCTTGTTTCTTTCTGATCCCCAGCTTCTCTCCTCCTACGAGTATTTCTGTGATCTGTAATGCGTTCCTCTGGATGACGTTCTTCCATCCTGTTCTTGATTTTCCTACTGATTTTGTGTTTGAAATTTCCTTGTAAGAGAATCCGCCGGAATGCCTTCTAATGATTTGCCAGCCGACTGAGAAGAGAACGACTAATGCCACTTGAATTCAGTTGTAAAAACCTGTAATAATTTTTGCATAGGAATTTGCTTTCCTGAGTCATGGCGTTTTGCCGTGAAAATAGGTCCTTAGATATTAAAGCATCAGCAGGTTTGTTACGGCCAAGTTCTTTACAAATAACGAGACACTGAGTGTACGTGTACCGAAAATTTCAGGCCTTCTTTATCCCTTATCTTTGAGCTGATTTTTAAATTAAAAGTTAGAAGAGGTCACTCCGCACAGAAGAGAAGTAGTGATTCCGCCGTCTGACCCAGCCTTTGTTGACGTTGATCTTGTTTATCTGTTTTCGAACCAAGGTTCCAGGATTTTTTATTTCGAAGTGCCTGAGGAAAACTTACCTCTCGCATCGTAAAAATACTGTGAAACGTTACGTTGTCGGTTTGTATGCTTCGCATGCCGTTTATGTAAATATTGTGTAATTTGGAATCTATAAAGCCTAGAGTGGGGGAGCGTTAGAGGAAGAGATGTCTGCTAGGCTCAGAACTGCTATAAAATGTTATGACATTCCTGTTATTCAGTATATTGTCTGGGTGTGCTGAAATTCTGAACGTAATCGTACTGTTGCTGAGGCCGTGGGTAATGGGTTCAGTCAAGCACAGCAGTGAGGGTTTGTGGAATGACTGTTGAAGCCGTGTTGCTCTTTCCTGATGAAGTTTAATTCTACCAATTTGAAACGAGTCTTTCCATATTTTTTAATTTTAAAATTACCATCCTGTAGTTCAGTGGGAGGAGGGGGGTGGAATTCTTGCCCGCTTTTAGTATTATAACCGGTATATGTGGTTTAATTCATTTTATTAGATGTCAAAAATGTACATTTGGCAGATAGGACAACTTTGTTCAACATTCATGATTTGGTTAAAGAGAGACAGTTCTGAGGGGGCAGAGAGAGAGAGAGACAGCTTAGAAGGGACAGAGAGAGACAGCTTAGACGGGGCAGAGAGAGACAGCTTAGAGGAGACAGTGAGAGACAGCTTAGAGGGTACAGAGAGAGGCAGTTTGGAGGGGACAGAGAGAGGCAGCTTAGAGGGGACAGAGTGAGACAGTTTAGAGGAGACAGAAGGTGATAATTTAGAGGGAACAGAGAGATACAGTTTAGAGGGGACAGAGTGAGACAGCTTAGAGGAGACAGAGAGTGATAACTTAGAGGGGACAGAGAGAGATGGCTTAGAGGGGTCAGAGAGAGACAATTTACAGAGGACACAGAGACAATTTAGGTCGGGTGTAGTGAGCTAACATGTGCCGTCATTTGTCAGTGCCAAAATTAATGGTTTAACCCATACCCTGCTAACGTGGAGAATAGGGTGAGAGCCTAATAATGCCAGCAAATGGAAGATGGGATTTAACTTGGCGTTTAAAGTGTTAATGAGTTTTCTGGAAAATCCGAAATTTTATACTTTGACAGCGATTGGACATCTCACTTTGGCAGAGGCTGATAGCATGTTGGTCACAATGTCACATTAAGAAAAACCAGTGGGGGTTCATACGAGTTGGGACACGGAAAATAGCGTTAAGTAATTAGAAGCCAGTGGCGATAACGTATTCAAAATTTTAAATCTTGGATCCATGAGGGAGTAGTGAAACTTGACCGTCAGCCAGCTGGGAACAGCAAGAAAATTTAACCTTTTGGCGCCGGAATTATTTTTTTTTAATTTTAGGACACCCTGTATTTAAAATGTTAATAATACAGGAACCAAATATGTTAGAATTATGAAACAAACTGCATTTTGAAGAGAGAAAAAAAACTGAGAGTATATACCGTGTTTAAAATATTAAGTACCTGTATTTGTTGAATAAATATATAAAATGCAACGTTTAGAGGTTAGCGGTACGGTACGACCACTATAGTGGTCGTTAAGCGTCAAAGGGTTAAAGGGGGGATGAATTTGAAGCAGTGCGAGATTGTAAATCTAACGCAAGCGAAGTAGTTTGTTTTACAGCTAGGTGGTGAAAAGCCATGTTCACATTACACCAGTCTGATAAGTGTTGACACAATTTAAAATCTGTAGTTGGAGCAGTGAGGTTAAGTGTGGTTGTTAACCTTTATTGCGATATTTGCTATAATTACAGAACAATCTGGAATGAATTGCGAAGTGGTCCCAAATGCAGACAAGAAGTGTGAAAATTCCAAAGTCTCATCCAGACATACACTTGAATATCTGCACGATAAAACTATGGTTAATCTTGAGGTGGGTCATCCCCGTTGTGTGGTATAATAACAAAGTAATAATATTTTAGTTATCACAACTGTATTTATCTATTTTGTTCTACATAAAATAGATAAATACAGTTGTGTTGACTAAAATATTATTACTTTGTTACTATGGTTAAATAATATAAAGCAAAACGTCACTATGTCCAAATATTTACGCAATGCTACCTGCGCTGCTTAGAACACTCAGATTCCCTGATTTCCCGACGTTAAGTCGCGCTAACCGACTGAGAAGCTGAGGCAGGTTTATAGTAGCATGATAATTTTGGCAAGTTAACACAGAGTTGGTTTACGTACTTTGTGACAGACATGTTGAAAAATATGTATATAAATTTAAGTGCTGAAAAATGTTTGATACCGTCAGCACAACAGATTTGCCGATTCACGATACATTGATTTTCGTACCGACATTGACAATGTGCTCGGTGTCTCTACAACACCAGAGATTTACATCTGAATTTGTTGCAAGAAATTCTGCAATATGTAGGAGTATACATTCACATTTTTTACTGGTTGGCTGCCAGTTCTTCTTTAGTTTTAAAGCAGGAGTATTTGTAGTGGTATTCTGTAGATATTTTAGATAGACGTTTTATGCGGGGCCCCAAGACGATATTCTATATGCTTTGCTGTTAGCGTCCACAGTTCATTATGTTCTTGAATTAAGAGTTGCAACGAAAGTGCTGCCATCTGATATTTTTGTTTTTCTCTATCGTCAAGCGTATTTTGAGTTGTTTCCTAAGTTTTAAGTCCCTACTGCATCTTCTCACCTAAACCTCCCGACTTAAATTCACCAAAATTAAAGACGTTACTTTAGAGCCCACCAAATTATTTTTGACAAATTGTACACTTTATTGTTCATGAGTAAACCAAATTCCGTTACCTGTATTTCGTCACTATATTCAAAATCCTGATGATTTTATTTTCATTCTACTTCTGCCAGAAGGAACAACGGAAGAAGTCAACAAACATGCCCACAACATGACAGTCTTTCTGCCACCCCAATAAAAGTGTCTTCTACTTTTGCTTTGCTTCATCCTTTGTTCTGCTGTTCTGTTGTATCTTATTTCTCTTTCTCCGTCAGTCTCTGTTGTATCCCGTAAGGTCCTGCTACTGACCAACTCACAAAAGGTTTCCAGTGGTGTCTGTCTTTCCTAGGGTAAATATACAGTTGGTGAACAAATTTATCCGTTGTGCTGCGTGCTACGTGTGCAGTCCTCTGTCACTAACTTTAAATTTCCAAGTGTTATTAAATTTCGTCGTCAGGCAAAGCTCAGACGATAAAACCCGCCCCTTTCTCCTGCAAGATACTAAAACACTGTGGTTCCCATTGCCCTGTCTTCGTCACCTCCCGACGCTCTGCCTTGTCCGCGACCTACCTTCTTCTGCAGGACGAATGGTCACTGCTGGAGAACTTGTAAAGCAGTACCTTTCTTCGTTTTCCTTCGTAGTAAATTTAAAGTTCTTCTTTTCCTCCTCCACGACTCTGCTTTAGAGAATATTATGTCTGGGAAGATGAATATGTCATTCGTCCACAGGCATCGTCCTGCCTGTCAGCAGACGTTTCCACCGAAACTCATTTTTAACGTGTACGTGTGGGCCTACTGTGAACAATGCAACTGGACCTCGCCCCACCAGTGATAATCGAAATTCGTTTTAATGAGTAGGACGTGGCCACATCTGTATCGTCCAGCAGTATCTCGGCTGCACTCTCATTTAGGATTCCACCTCGTTATCGTGACGTAATTCCACTTCGAGTTGTTTCCTGTGTTTAATTGCACATCAGACAGCCGATATAGTAATAAACTTTGTATGCTTATGTGAACCTTGCCATTGCACTTGCGTAGTTAGATTGCTGCTACTTATTACTTATGGCTGAAATAATGTGGAAATTCATTACTAATGCAATGAAGCGACTGCTGTGTGCTTTACGACCTTCGGCAGGCGGCCAACAGAAAGCATACGGCTGTTCTTTTAACGAGGGGGAATGTTGTGTTTATTGGGTCTACGATATGACGTTGGGGAATGGGACTACAGGAATGGCCGTAAGTTGCCGGCAGGAGGTTGACAACAAAACGTTCTTCATGAATGAAAATCACGAGAGATGATATTATTTACGATGATAGCACGTATGCAGCCTCTGTTTATTATGAGACGCAAGGGGATAGAGGAGTGTCACGTGACACGCCATGTCCGTGATTCCCAGTTTTAATGGGATTTTCCTTTTTATGACTGTGTTATTGAATGCGTATTTTAACGACAATTATGGCGAACGTCTATTACATTGTAGCTTGTTTTGACACGGTTCTGAACAGATGACAGTCCCTTCACCAACCACGAGGGTCTCAGTAGCGTGTGTTGACGAGAAAGGGCGAATTCGCCAAGCTTGTGTCAAAATGAGAGCGGAGTTTCTCTTGCGTTTTAATAAAACAGGTCCGATGAATCCGGAGAGAAGAAACAGGTTCTGTTTGGACGGGAAACGAAGTGGAAGACCACAGAAATAAGCGGATGTCGATGTTCGTTTGAAGACACCAGTTCTTACAAGTTCCCTGACATTTTACGAAGAAACAGTATTTAAAATTTGAAATCCAAAAACTCATGAACCTGTGTTGAGCGCAGAAGGCTACAATGCTTTTAGGCCAATATTTTAAAGCCGATTTGTGGCGGAGGGCATGCGCATTTGTGCTGCATTGTTCTCCCATCGCAACGTCATGTTCACTGATGTACATGAGTGAAAACATTCTTATATCATACCTAAACTATAATCATATTTCTTTTAAGAATTTGGTACATCTTGGAATCTGGAATTGTCCATATGCTTCCAGCGAATATTTTGTGCGAGTTCTGACATTTTCCGATAGAACGCGGACATTTGCATATTTCGTTAGTCTTGCACTTCGTTTCACATCTAACACAGAAAGAACGAGGGAATGTCATTTTATACAGTTTAGTCGGAGTTGCCTTATTGTTTCGTCATATTCCTACGTTTGGCCATTTCCCCTTTCCACGTGAACCTACCCTCTCACAATGTGGCGCTGCTTGGCTTTGAACCGAATTTTATCTGTCACGAATAATGTCAGAACAAGCTAAAATGTTACATAGAGGTGTCGTTAATATTGTAAAACAAGCATGCACTATCATATTCGTGAAAGAAAAACTCTACGGAAATTTGGGAATCCCCAGTGACGCCGTGCCCCGTTACGCCCCTCCCCCTGTGCTCCTGCTTCCAGATGTGTCGCCCCTTTCTTGTATCCGTCAGAGATGGTTCCCGCCCCGTCATTACAACGAATATTGTCTCGTGTGATTTTTACTCCAGACGAATTTTATTGAAATTTCTGTCGTGACGTGTAGCAAGGGGCGCTTTTGACGGTCAGGTACAGTCTCATATTTTCTATCCATTACAAGTTCATATTGTCTGTCGATTGGATTCTTACACGATATACCTGCAAGATTGCATCAGTGATGAAGTCTCTGTGTTTCTTTATACGAGGTTCTCCTCTCGATAATGGCTATATTCACTGCTAGTTAATTCGGCCTTTCCTTCCCAAACAATGCGGTGTCAGATGAACCACAACCTCCTCTCAGATCCTTGCCTATTCATTGCTTGTGATTATTCACATCTCATTCAAAGTTGCTTATCTTCTGCTGGTGAAACATCATTCAAGAACATGCCAATCGTCTGACAAATGTCTTAGCGAGTATTTGGAATGAATAAGTGAATAACTGACTGGCTGAATGCATGAATGAAAGAGTCAATCACTGCCGCTTCTTTATTGACACTACGGTCGGTCATGTAACTAGTCTGGCGCTTATGAAGGTCCGCAAACAAATGTCTACCCGAAGCCAGCCTGGGCTAGCATCAAGACCACTTGCCTTGTTAAGTCGTAAAACACATGTCCTCTAAATTTACTGCTAAGGCCGAAAGTTGTGGAGTATATCTTTGTGTTGCAGGGGATTGGAGAGGCAGTAAGATGAATAACCCTTAGCTAAGGGCAGGTCGAATTACCTTTCCCGACGATAGTACCATAAAAGCAGCAAAAACGGACATTCTTGCTATGTGTCAACAACCTCGAGGTCCGCACCCCCAGTGTGTGCACTAAACCGCGATCCTATGCGCCAGTGTATCTTACACAAACCAAAGTCCTTTTTGCTCCAAGTTATAACAAATTTATAAGTAATTCATCCAAATGTAGGTTTACCTATCTGCCGGCCGAGCATATCTCTGATCTGGTCTGGGACCAAAGATCATCGGTAACAGTAGCTAGAATTTTGTCTTGGTCACGTCAAGGACATTCGTGATATTTCTGTCTCACATGATGGAGTAAAACCTTTGAACCGAGTCAGTATCTTTGTGCCTACAACACAAGAATTCAAGTAAGAATTCGAAGTAAGCGAAGATAATGCTATCTTATTGTTAGGGAGTGTTGTGGGACAGAAGGAAGGAAGGCATGTAACGTGCAGATACTGCGGGCTGTGGGTTAGGTTGAGGGAATGGAGCGACTGCTTTCTTACTGTCATCTGTCTTTAGAATCCGTAAATGGATCTCATGAAGTACGATGCAGTGAAAGATGGTTTTCATTTCTTAAAATACTTACGTTAAATATGCACCCTGTTATATAATTTAACACAAAACACGTTGCATATACATATTTTAAATACGTTTTTATCTAACATATTAAATTATTATACTAAGAAAAAGAAAACTTATTACAACTGTAATTATTCTAGTGAAGACGCCATTTTTATCGTGGTATGACAGAACAGACACTTAACAGTGACACAACAGCCAAAGTACGTATAACGTAACACTGAGGCGCGATCTAGTACCATATGTTCCCGCTGAAGAGCAGTAAGTATTGCATATCAATCACAAATATGTGTCTGTAGTTGTAGATATCCAGAATGCAATGCGCATGCGCCATATCATCTGTGGGCTGTCTGGTTCTTTCACATTTTTCCATATTATCTCATAATCGACACGATTTTCCGAAAAATGTGTAGAAAATATTTTTTTATTTTCTCTACACGTTTTGTGTAAAACATTTCTCATTCTAAGAATAATCTAGCTAGATATTATCACGCATGTACTTAAGGCTTAATATAAAGTTTCCGTTTTTGTCAGATTTTAATGGAACTTAAGTTTTTTCGGCAGAATTTCCAAAAATGCTCAAGTACAAAATTTCATGAAAATCCGTTTAGTGGGAGCAGAGTTGTTCCATGCTGACAGACGGACGGGCAGACATGACGCTAATAGTCTTTTTTTTCGCAATTTTGTGAAAGCGCCTAAAAACGTATGGCGTCGTAGTCATATCCATCGGCTAAACCACGAAACAGTTAGTTACACGCGTCCGTTGTACTTCCCCCACAATTACGTTACGTCATTCAGCTGAATGAAGTGAATTTCGGTGTCGCAAGAGACAGTGTTTCGTGTTTCCTCGTGATCGATGTGAAGCAAAGCGTGAAACGTAAAAACAGCTTTTTAAAGTGACATGCACTAGCTCTACCGCGATCAGATTTTTCGTTTCCCGATGAACTGTCACATTCTGACACAGTTGCCATATTTACAATTTACACTACAGAAACATGAACATAACAGCGCAAGCTGTCTCGATATGCCACCAGTTCTCATTTGTAATTTCCCGTAGTAACTGGTATTGTTGACAGGTGCAGTTATTACCGTACTTAGCGATGCTGACTCCGCCGATCGTTTCGTCGTTAGTAATTGTATCGTGTCCTAGTTATTTGTTCTGAACTGCCGTAAAAGAAGTTACCGTGTGTGTATAGGGCTGAGTCCTTTCTGTGTTCTGTAGGGTGTCGTTAGGCCGTGCCCTACTTTTTTGTTGACCATAATGCAATGATAACCATTGTACCTGCTGGACTCAGACAGAGGGAGGTGGTGGAAGCAACGCTTGCGCCGTCGATTTCATTAGGGAATGCGAGGGCGCGGCGCGGTGCGAGTGACGGGACGGGACGGTTCAGTTAGTTGGTCGGTCTGTCGGCTGGTCGACCGGAGGTGTCTACGGCGTGTGCAGCTTACCACGTCTGTTGTCTGTGATGGCGAGTACAGCTATCATAGCAGTAACCAACATAAAAGCCATCGCTCGCCAGTCATTGCTCACAACACTACATTACAACAGCTACACAGCACATAGAGAGGAGTTACCTTGGTTGTTAGTTGCCGATCGCCTTTCGTACTAATTACAATGTTCTGTAGTTGCTTCGGATACACTCAGATTCACTTTCAACCCCAAAACACACTCATACAAGGAACTTCATAAGCATCGGAACTCATTGATTTTATACTGCAGAATATGTGAATGGAAGCTCTGAGAGGCAAATTATCGGGAGTATCCATGGAGGGTTGGAAACATTAAGAATTTCTTCAACACGTAATTTTGTTTCCGTCACGAAACAAAAATAATTCAATGTATTAATGGTCAACAAATTTAGTTTTGTGTGGATGTGACCTGAAGTGCTTAAAAATAAACACAACGCAGTAAATTGATCTCTTCGTGTGTGGACATTTTACCATCATCTTCCATCACAGCTGAGTGAAAAACATGCTACCGGAAGTGCCTCCTTCAGCGGCGTTTGTGATAATTACTGTCATTGGTTTTCTATTTAACATTATTCTATATCCCGTGACAACATACTTTAACATTTTCTAAGGCACGCTCCTTACTTTCGGTGCCTGGTTCTAATAGAACCTACTTTGTTGTGGATTTCAACAAATTCAGAATAATTTCATTCCTTATGACAACACTTCAAGCATTGTCAGCTAAATCTTTATCACTTCCAACACAGAACATTGGAATAATTTCTGCAATTTATCAGCACTTCCCAAAAATAATAAATATATATTTTGGTGCATTAAAATTTAACGTTAGTACTTATTTACTTCAAGTGATTTCCATTTTTAATTTCGCCTGAGGGGCACATTTGAGGAGTGAGAGCACATACATATTTTTAAACATTTTTTAATATTTCCTCACAATTTGTTATAATCAAGCACAGACATCGCCTCGCAGTTTCTGCATACAGCAGACCAAACCGGGAAGACCTCCGTTATTAGCCTCAGAGCAGTTCATATTCTATTATCAAAGCAATTTCAGACTAAATTGTCTGGCCATGAATAATGTTGCTCAGTCCTCACGGCGACAAATGTATGTTTCACTAACTAATATAGTTGTCTCATTTCTGCAAGTACTCTAAAGCAACAGAGTACTTCTGTGTCATACTGCCCGCTGAGGAAACATCAGGTATGAGCTGCGTTTCACTTGACGTGGCGTCGAAGGCACGTTGACTGGCATAAACACGAACGTCAGTGCGGCAGAAGCGTGAATTTCTTTGGCAGATACGACCATGAGGAGCAGCAGCTCGGAGCTGCTCCTGGACCAACAACAGGAACTCAGGAAGCGGAGACTCCTCGAACTCACTCAACCGAAGAAGAAGAAGAAGCCCAAAAAGACATGTCGGGAGAGAATGTGGTTCTACACAACGTCGTTCCTAGCCATGACTGCAGTGGGAGGAGGGTCTGCCTTGCTCTTTCTTGTGCCGTTGTATGTGGATCCTGCTATATCCACTTTGGCAGCAGACTTTGTCTCGGAACCTGTGAAGTGTGTGACAACCAGGCGAGAAGTTCTCCGGGGCATTTTCAATTGCACATGGAGTTCCTGTAGGGAAGGCTGTACAAGTGACATGTACAGTTGTACTCATGTCCACGTTATGTACTCAACAGCACCGTACTACGCCAAGAATTTAACGTTCGTACAAGACACTGACGGCGATGCTAACTCCTCCTCAACCGTCTCCTTGTCTTCCTCCACCCCGTCTACAACGTCAGCAGTGACGCCATCAACTGCAGAGAACTTCACCGAAGAAGCGGTTCTTCTAGTGAACATCAAAGGTTGCGGATATCCTCCAGACGTCGACTGCGATAACTTTACCACGAAGTACGGCAAAGAGAATGCAGAATTTCCTTGTTATTATTCTCGCGAGAACCGAACTGTGGTCCTTATCCATTACGACAGGGAGGAACAAGTGCAAATTATTATCCACTACTTTGCTGTGCCCTTCACCGTGACCTTGGCAACTTCGGTAGTACTTTGCGTCATGTACTGCGACTGTCGGTGTGGAACGGACCGGTCCAACAGGAGACGCCGTGTGAGACGGTGTGCAGTCGAAGATGCCAGGTGAGTTATAGAACTGCTTCTGTTTCAGGTCACACTCCTCCTTCGAGAAACGTGTTGATGCTAGTTTTAAGAGCATCAGCATTGCAAAGCAATTTTTAATGTGTGGTGGATCGATTCTTGGTATATTTAACACGCATGTTCTTATGTGTTGGTCATAATGTGTCGAATGGTAGGGTGATTGCGACTTATGAAGTATGAAGAATATGAAAGGCGGCGTTTGTGTTGAACGTTTAAATACTGCGCCTGTTATCGCCAAAAACTACGACGAATCTCAGACTATCGGTCTTGACCAAACTTGAACCCGGAACCTCCGATTAAGAAGCTGGAGTGCTAATTATTAATGAGCATGTTTGGCGTGCAATAGTTACTTTGTCATAATTATCGGCCTCTCCAATTAATGTTGGGAGAATTTTACACATGCAGTGGTACCTGTTTGTAGCAACAGATACATGCTTCACGACGTGATATTCAGGACATCTGTGTGGGGGTGAAGGAACAAACTCTGCAGTTAGTCTGAGACCTCGTATGGGATGTGTGCATGAGCGATACTGTGGAGATGCAACAAAACACTGCCCACTTAGACCGGTGCGGGAGTCCTATGTGCCCTGACAGCCTCTTGTCTATAGAAAGTATTCCTAAGAATAAAATTGCTCGAATCGAATATTTCTACATCCGCACGTTCCTGTGTTCTACAATAGAGTTAGTTTTTAAGATTTCGGTGTATTTTAAATGTATGTATTAATAATCGGCGCTCGTTCTTATTCATAATATGTTTTGAACATCGCTAATTCATACATTGCGCCTCCTACCCACGGTTAATGGTTAAAGGACAGACATTCTTTACTCTTGTTTTACGCGGATCTTCCACAGCTCCGTGGTTTTGTGTGTGGAAGTTACATTGTTTGCTATACAGAAGCGCCCATAAGCTTTTGCGACAGCGTTTATTAGCCACTCGGAAAAGGGACAGGCTCTGAGTGGACCAGTGACAGACACAATGCATTCTACGTAACTAAGAGCACATCACAGTGCTTACTGTGTGCTGGCATACCAGGAAGGATGCAATTATTTTCTGGCCTGCTGCAAAAGACGGACCATTTGGAAATTAACAAATGCTAATATTGCACAGAGATACGTACGTAGTGTAGAGGAAGTGCCTGATGTTACATGAAAAAGATAATGCTTAATGCAGTACAACTTTTCGATCGGGGTGTCAAATGAAGATTTGGCTTTATTATATGCGGTCTAGTCAACCTAATTCTTTTGCCTCCATTTGTATTTATTGTCCTTCCTTGATCTTTGTGTATTCGGCAGTTTCATGGGAATTTGTTTTGCACACAAAATATCCTAACCCGCAGATTTCAGTATTATTTTTTCATTAAGTACTTTTCTCTTCAATATAAAAATGTGACTTACTATAACATGATTTTATAAGGTACAGTCCTGAATATTCTTCTACAAAACAAATATTAGAATGTGCTTTCAAATGACACCAATTCCAGCTCCTCCTGACATGATAACAGTTCTTTACTTCACTTCTGATATTGTGCAAGAATTTTCTTGCCGCAATGACAATTTTACTTAAAGTAATCTTTAATTATACAACACTGCAGCAAGGGTAGTGGAACTGAATGCTGCCTTCTGTATTCCGCTGTCGGTGTTATCTGTTTGTTAGCAGCTGGTGGTCGACACTGCGCATGACCGTTACCGACCTTTCCACCTTCAAGCGATTATGTACATGAATTTCTAAGATTATACAGGGTGTCCCAGGAGGAATGTGCGAGACTTCGGGAGAGTGTTCCTTATGTTAAACTATACCGATATAACCCAAAACACCTATATACAAAGTTGAACGATTACGGAGATAATGGCCAGAGAAGTTTGTAAATTTGACAGCTGTTACTCACTTATTGATTACCAAATACATATTGAAACTGGCAGGAATATGTGGTTTCTGTAATGTTAATAGCTGTACGTAACATCAAAGTCACTTGTGAGTGACA
>Ga0123357_10008094_pt1 | contig 13095 bp, 11 predicted proteins | sample TergutEmb28metaG_FD_89873 | JGI IMG/M metagenome (GOLD analysis project Ga0123357, IMG submission 89873) | Embiratermes neotenicus P4 segment gut microbial communities from Petit-Saut dam, French Guiana - Emb289 P4 | ecosystem: Host-associated > Arthropoda: Insects > Digestive system > Gut ...
GACAATCTTTTGTCCCACCATAACCCCGCTGCACTCAGCACAAATAAAATACCCTCCAAGACCGACGCTACACAAAAAAACCACCTTGGACAATCTTTTGTCCCACCATAACCCCGCTGCACTCAGCACAAATAAAATACCCTCCAAGACCGACGCTACACAAAAAAACAACCGCATCACACGGTTGCTTTTTATACATTCACCTAGGTCTCTCCTCAATCAAATAAAACAATCACCAAAAGCACCAACAAATAAATCCCCAGCATCACACAGCCCAACACGAGTCCTGCAACCGCAAGCCCCTTGTGTGTTTGCTTTTTGAGCCCTTGTGCTCCAAAGACAATGGCAAGGATGGCTGGAATAAAACACACCCACCACAATATCCAACCACAAAGCCCCAACACAAAACTAGCAATCGCCACCCCGTTGGATTGTTTGGGGGCAGAGCCGTATGGCTGTTGACACCCCGCCTGCGGATACCCTTGCTGTTGCCACGCACCCTGCTCTGGCACACCCATCGGCATTGGCACATTGTTTTGCACAGGCATCTCGCCTATGGGCGTCCCACAGTCACTGCAAAATTTATTTTCTGGTTCACTTTGTTTGCCACAATTTGCACAAAACATTTTTTCACCTCACACGCTTTCAATACCGCTATTTTTCAACCTTGGCTTTTTTACACCATCAACCACTAAAACAACGCAGCCCATAAAGGCACATAAAATATGACCCCATACAACCAAACAAGCCATCCCAATACGGTCAACGACCCTGCAATCAATCCTATCAACGCAAACACCTTGTTTGTTTGTTGTACATTTTGTTTGAGTGCTCTTGCCCCAAAGATGATGGCAAGGACAGCAGGAACCAAACACAACCAAAGCACGATTCCCCCAGCAAGCCCCAACACAAAACTTGCCAACGCACATTTGTTGAGCGGTTGGGTTTGTTTGGGCTGCTTGGTCTGCGGCGGTGCCCCGTATCCAAGAGGTGGTGGCGGATAATGACCATTAGGACCCGAAGGTGGTGGGTAATACCCAGGAGGAGGATAGTACCCATACGGTGGTTGCGGATACCCCTGCCACGCTTGATTTTGTGGCGGCACACCATTCCACATAGGGGCGTTGGGCACAGCAGCATTTGGGGGCACCGCTCCATTGGAAACCCCATTGCTTGTGGGTACATCAGCCCCCACCACATTGCTCGCCGCATTTTCACCCAAAGGTGTCCCACACGCACCGCAAAATTTGTTCTCTTCTATATTATCCTTGCCACATTTTCCGCAAAACATTTTTCTACCTCAACGCTTTTTGACAAAAACAAACAAGCATAGCAATCCGTTTGTCACAACCACTCAAAAACTATGCCAACACGCCAATCAAAGAAACCGCCCCAGTCACCAAACTTGGGTCGTTGGCAATCGCAATGATTGCAATAATAGCTGGAATAATTACAAATACAAATACCAACATACCAATCGCACCAAGCACAATGCCCGCAACAGACATCCCTTTGTTTTAACCTTTTTTGAGTGCCACGATACCCAATATCAAGGCTATCAAGGAGATGCCCAAAATTCCACACACCAAGGCACCAATCGCCAATCCATCCCCGCCACTTTGTTGTGGTGCACGGTGATAGTTGTTGTTTGCGTCGTTTGAGAAAAACGCACTACCTTGTGACATCGGTTGGTTGTTTGGTCCAAACACCACCCCACCTGATGCATTGTTGGACGCACCCGTTTCTAGATTGCTCCCACAAGACGCACAAAACTTGCTGCCCACCACGGACTCTTTGCCACAATTTTGACAAAACATACCAAACCTCCAAATCACAAAAGAAAATACTATTGAATGATTACATCCAATAGTATATCACAAACTCCCTACTTTGTCAACCCTTTTGCCAAATCACTCCTTTGCTTTTTTTGGGCGTCCCTTATCAATGCTTTATCTACTTTGTTGAAGCGGTCTCCCAAGCACACGGTGCGACCTACACCACCGCAAAATATTTGTCCAGTGTCAACAGTTCCCTGTTTTTTGGTTGACTGCAAAGAGAGAATATATACCCAAAAGGGTCTCTAATATTGCACATCTCGCTGCCATCCTCCAAATCCACGATGGGCTTGCGACTCGTGCTAGGCAAAAGCAACGCACTCCCATTTTGCAACGCCAATTTTACAATGGACTTGACCCCACTCCCCATAAAAGGCACAAGGGCTCCTTGCTCATTGGTACCCCACTCCAAAGCAGGGTCCACAAAGACTTGCAAACAAAGCGGCGTGCCACCCAAGGAGTTGGGAGACATTGCCCCGATGCTTGGATTCTCATCAAACAAAGCATAGTGGTCGCCACCAATCTTAAAACGAATGCTACGAGTGCCCATAGGTCCACCAATTTGCTTGGCAATAATCACTGCTCCAAACACATTTTGATAAAAACCAATGGCTTCCGTACAATCAGGTACAAACAAATTCACCGATATCATACCTATATTGTACCATATTACACATAATTTGTCAACAATTTGTTTACATATTTTTATTTTTTGTTAATCTTTTTTTAACAAGCACTTTTTTATTTGTTTTCAAATTATTTTTAGTTCATTCACACAACCCGCTCAGCCGTGCGTTGTCACAAGTTTGTGATACCGCCCACCCAACGCCATCAACTGCTCGTGCGTCCCGCTCTCACAAATCCCTTTGTCCGCCACAAACAAAATCTTGTCCGCCTTGCGGATGGTGCTGAGGCGGTGGGCTATCACAAAACTCGTCCTGCCCACCAAGACCTCTTCCAACACTTTTTTGATTTTCGCCTCGGTCTCTGTGTCAATACTACTCGTCGCCTCATCCAAAATGAGAATCTTGGGGTCCGTCAAGATGACCCTTGCAAAAGATATCAATTGCCTTTGCCCCGTGCTGAGTCCTTGCCCTTGCTCCAAGGTCTTGGTGTGGTACCCCTGTGGCAACTTGGAAATAAAATCGTGTGCATACACTTTTTTTGCCGCTTGTATGCACTCCGCCTCGGTTGCCTCCGGTCTTGCATATCGGATATTTTCCAAAATCGTCCCACTAAAAATAAAACTATCTTGCATCATCACACCCACTTGTCTACGCAAACTTTCTTGCGTGACCTTGGACACATCGTGCCCATCAATGCTCACCGTACCGCTCTCCACCTCATAAAAACGACTTATCAAACTGACCAGCGTAGTCTTGCCCGCACCCGTAGGGCCCACCAAAGCATACATACTCCCCTTGGGTACTTCTAGGTTGACCTTGTCCAAAATGGTGACCCCCTCATCATACGCAAACGATACATTGTCAAACTTGACAACGCCCTCAATGGTGGGCAGTGGGTACGCATCCTCTTTGTCCAAAATGGCAATATCGGACTCCGCTAGTTCAAACACTCTTTCAAGGTTGCTCGTAGCCACGGACACCTTTTGCATCACCGTAGCAATATTGTTGATGGGGCTTGCAAACATTCCCATATACGACACAAAGGCCAACAGTGTCCCCACAGACAACGCTCCCACGCTCCCCATCCAACCTTGAATGATGGCAATCGCCATCCCATACACAAGGATGGTACCCATCATAAAAAAACCATCCCCCACGGGCCAAAACAACTCGTGTCTCCTCGTAAACTTCATCCAGTTTTTTTGCACATCCAAACACAAGCCCTTGTGCACGCCCGCATTGTACGCTCCACGATTAAAGGCCTTGGTGACAAAAGCCCCGCTAATGTTCTCCGCAACATAGGAGGTTCGGTTGCTGTCTTTGTTGCGGTGCACTCTTTTTGTCCTGACCACGGCACGCCGCACAAATATCAATACCACAAACATAGGCACCACAATGCCCACCACCACGAGCGTCAATCTCCAATCCACCACAAACAACCACACGAGCAACATCGCAATCTTGGAGCAGTCCACCAAAGCAGTAATCACGGCATTGCTAAAAATATTGGCAATCCCATCCAAATAGTTGGTCACCCGCACGAGCGTACGCCCCATCGGTCTCGTGTCAAAATACTCAAAAGACAGTTTTTGCAAATTGGTATAGGTGTCTTTGCGTACATCTCTGACAATGCTATGCCCTACCCTTGACATCCACACCGTACGCACAAACGAAAACACGACATCCGCAATCACAATACTGACCCACGCAACCAACACTACAACAAGCGTCGCCTGCCAACTACCCCCCGCATAGCCCGCTTTGGTCAACACATAGTCCACCACATACTTGTTGAGCGTAGCGGGCACCAACGCCAAAAACCCCACCAAGAACAACAGTACACTGGTCACAACGAGCAATTTTTTGTATGGCACCGCATACCTCAATGTCTTTTTGAGCATCTGTACACTAAACTTGACATCATTGTTTTCATCGTCATAATAAGCATTCCGCTTTTTTACGGTCGCCTTTTTTTGCTCATTTTCTTGCACTTTTTTTTGCTTGCCCATAAATCTCTCCACTCTTTTTTGCAACACTCAATCCCATCCCCGCTCATCCAAACAATCCGCCCCACGCCATCTCTCCTTTGTCCCGTACCCTAGTCCAAACAATCCACCCTAGCCGCCTCTTGGGCTTGATACACGGTGGCATACCTACCACCCAAAGCAAGCAACTCCTCGTGCGACCCTTTCTCCACAATCGCGCCATCTTCAAAATACAAAATCTCATCACAATGCTTGACACTGGACGCACGATGACTGGCAATCACAAGCGTCCTATCCGGATAGTGCTCCTTGATGCCTTGCAATATTTTTTGCTCTGTTTCCATATCCAAGGCACTGGTGCAATCATCAAACAAAAGCACGGGTGCGTTTTTGAGCAAGGCTCTTGCAATGGACAATCTTTGCTTTTGTCCACCGCTCAGCCCCACACCCTTTTCTCCAATGATGGTGTCATACCCATCTTGCAATCCGGTCACAAACAAATCCGCACAAGCAATCTTGGCAACCTTTTGCACGGTCTCCAAACTCGCCCCCGGCTCATAAAAAGCAATGTTGTTGTGCACGGTATCACTAAACAAAAACACATCCTGCATCACATACCCAAACACTCTCCGCACCTCCTCCACACCCAAATCTCTCACATCCACTCCATCCACCAAAATCACACCGCCCTCTTTTTCACCCATATCAAAAAACCTGCACAACGCTTTGATGAACACCGTTTTGCCACTCCCCGTACGCCCCATTATCCCCAACTTTTTCCCATACGGCAAATCCACAGATATGTCTCTCAAAAGCACCTGCTCACCCTCTGACACGCTTGCATCTCTCACTACGATACTGGGCGTGCTCCCTATCTTTTGCAAAGCCAACTTGCCATCTTGGATACTGTTGGGTGCATTCAAAAACCCAAACAATCTTTTGCCTGAGACCACAAAGTTTTGATACTCGCTCAAAACCCCCGCAAGCGTATAAAAAGGAAAACTAATCAAATTGATATACGCAAAAAAAGTGGCAAACTGCCCAATCGTGAGTTTGCTCTCCAAAGCCAAATAGATAGCAATACCCATAGACCCAAGCATAATCGCACTACCAATCGCATTAAAAATCGTGGTGTACTTTGCCTGCGTCTTTGCATTGTCCAAATATGCTTGTCTAAACCCCTCATTTTGCTTGTCAAATTTTGCTTGCTCAATGCTCTCGGTGGCATACGCCCTCACGACACGCACGCCCTGAATGTTCTCTTGCACCGTCGTAGAGAGTTCGCCGCTCACATCCCTAATTTTGGCATATCTTTTGTTGGAGGTCTTGGTGTACCACCGCATACACACGAGTGACAACACGCCCCCCACCAAAGGACAAAGTATCAACAACCAATGAATGGTCAACAAAAAGTAGGCACTCAGCCCCCAAAAAGTCAACACCCCAAAAAAATACACCACTTGGTCCGCATAAAAATCCTTGACCACCACAATATCACTTGTGCATATGGTTATCAAGTCACCGCTCGTGTACTTGCTTGCCCCCAATCCATTTTGTGCCACCATCTTGCCAAAAACTTTTTCTCTGAGGTCATTCTCACCCTTGGTGCCCACAGACTGCAAAAGCAACCACCTGCCATAACTCACTCCGTGCTTGGCAACCATCAACACCAAAAATACGCCCGCCAATATCAAAAACGAACCCACATAGTCATCCGCCCTTTGCCCTTTCAAAAACCCAGAGAACAAATTATCGCTCAGCACAACCTGCCCACCCAGTGCGGGTGTGATGATTCTATCTATCAATAGCGTAGGTATGAGCGGTAGCAAAGCAATGCTCCCATTGACCACCACGCCCAGCAAAATTCCCACCACAAAACCAGGTATCCGTCTCCCAAACACCCGCATACTTTGCCTTGCCACGCCCATACTTTTTTGATTATCTTTTCCCATTTGACCCCTGTCCACCTTGACGCTTGCCCCACTGTGCAAAAAGGGAAACCTCATCGGCTCCCTTTTGTGCCTTTGTCCTTCTTATTTTATGTCATCTTCTTTGTCCAAATACTTGTAGACTTTGGACACGCCGCTCTCGCCAATTTTTTTGACCAGCCCCTTGCCCGAACTTGTTCGGTTTTGGATGGCAATGTCCTCCGTGCTATACGCCTCCAACACGCCCTCCACATCCAACACAATCTTGTATGGGTCGGTCACCGTCTTTGCAAAAACCAACTTTTCACCGTTGCCCTTTTTGGTACTAAAATCAAAAATCTTGATACCCTTGCGATACCGTGCCATCGTGTCAATTTGTCCAATAATAACCCTCTTTGCAAAAGCCTTGTCACTGATAAGCACGACCTCACCCTCACCGTTGACCAAACTTGCCATAATACACTTGTCCCCAGGCGTCAAGTTGATACCCTTGACACCGCCAGACACACGCCCTTGCACGGGCACATCAAACAAATCCGCATTGAGACACATACCTTGACTCGTCACAAACAAAACGGTCATCCCTTTTTTGACGGTCTCAATCCCAATGACCTCATCCCCATCCTTGACCTTGGCGGCTTGGAAGGACGCCTTGGCTACCCCGTACTCATTCCACTTGGAGCGTTTGAGCATTCCATCTTTCGTAAAGAAGATAACCTCCCCTTTGGGCGGCTCCTCAAAAGCAGGATACAATTTGATGGGTATCTCTTTGGGCAAACAATCCTTGACAAAGTCTTTGAGTTTTCCGCCCCGCTCTCTCCACTTTCCCTCCGGCAAACTGTCCGAGTCCACCCGATACACATTGCCCATATTGGTAAAAATCAAAACCTGGCTACGGCTATCACTTCTTATGATACTCTTGCAAAATTCGTGCTTGACCGAGTTGGCTGTAAAATCTTTGGTAGCCATACTAAAATTGCGTTTGAGCATCCGCTTGATATTGCCGTCGCCCGTGATTGCCACAATATATTCTTCCAGCGGTTTGGCATCATCCTCACTCGGCACCACATACTCATCAAGGCTGGCAAGCACCACGGACTTGCGGTTTTCTTTGTACAGTTTTTTGATCGCCAACAATTCCTCTTTGACCAAATCCATTTGTCTCGCCTTGCTCGCCACAATGGCGGTCAGGCGTGCAATGAGTTCCTTGATATTTTTGAGGTCTTGTTCCAGTTTGTACACTTCAAGGTGTGTGAGCCGTGCCAATCGCAAATCCAAAATCGCTTGGGCTTGCCTCTCGCTCAAATCAAATCTTTTCCGCAAAGCCTCTTTGGCAAGTGGCGTAGACGCACTTTGTTTGATGATTTTGATGACCTCGTCAATATTTTTGACGGCTATCACCAAGCCCTCCAAAATGTGTTCCTTCTCTTTGGCCTCCGCAAGTTCAAACCTTGTCCTACGCAAAACAACTTCTCTCTGATACGCAACATAGTACCGTATGATATCCAAGAGCCCCAGTTGTTGTGGCTTGCCATTGGCGATAGCCACCATATTGATACTAAAATTATTGGACAACGAGGTAGACTTGAACAACACTTGCAAAATCTCTTTGGGGTCACAATCCTTTTTGACCTTGATGACCGCACGCATACCGTTGCGGTCGCTCTCATCACTGATTTCACTGATGCCCATCAAGACACCCTTTTTTTCTTCTCGCAAGTCAAGGATACTTTCCAACAGGGACGCCTTGTTGACTTGGTAAGGCAGTTCATCAATGACTATCAACTTTTTCTCATTGTCCCCATTTTCAATGTGACACTTTGCCCTAATAACAATCTTGCCCTTCCCTGTCTCATAGGCTTTTTCAAGGTCTTGGTTGATGATATAACCACCCGTAGGAAAATCCGGTCCCTTGATAAACTTCATCATAGACAACAAGTCAATCTTTGGGTTGTCAATAAAAGCGACCACCCCATCAATGACCTCCGATATGTTGTGTGGTGGGATATTGGTAGCAAGCCCCACGGCAATACCACTGCTCCCATTGACCAACAAGTTGGGGAACCTCCCAGGCAACATCTCAGGCTCTTTGGTGGTATCATCAAAGTTGCACGCCCACCTTACGGTGTCTTTTTCTAGGTCACGCAAAAGTTCCCCAGCCAACGGTGCAAGCCTTGCCTCCGTGTACCGCATAGCCGCTGCAGTGTCTCCATCCACCGACCCAAAGTTTCCGTGCCCATCCACAAGGATGCACCGCATATTAAAATTTTGTGCCATCCGCACCATAGCGTCATACACACTTTTGTCACCGTGCGGATGGTACTTGCCCAAGCAGTCCCCCACAATCCGTGCCGATTTTCTGTACGGTTTGTCCGCCGTGACGCCCAACTCATACATACTGTACAATATACGCCTTTGCACCGGTTTGAGTCCATCCTCCACCCGAGGCAACGCCCTATCCAAAATGACGTGCTCACTGTACGGCATCATACTGTCGTGCATGACCTCTTCCAGTGCCTTGTCAATCACTCTCTCTGCTTGCTTGTTCTCTGCTTCCATAACGCTTTATAACCACCTATACGGTCCTTTGTCCCAACCCTAAATAATCTCTTGTCCACAACTCTTGCATTTTTTTGCACCCGGCTTGACCTTTTCAAAGCAATACGGACACGCAGCATTTTCCCCGCTTTTGTCCAAACTCTGTGCCACAATCTTGTCTCTCTCTTTTTGTTCTTTGTCCTCTTGCTTGCTCACACCGTCTTTGTCTTGCTTGTGCTCCTGTGCTTTTGCTTGCTTGTCCAAGGCCTTGTCTTGCCGCTCTGCCAATCGCATATCCCTTTGCTCCAAAAATTCCACTTTTTCACGAGACTTCTTGGCAATCCAATCCGCCAAACCATTGGGTTTCCCCACCGCAACGGTTTGCCGATTGGCAAACAATGGATTGGGCGAACCGCACTCCTTGCAAAACTTGGCGTCGGGCTGTATGAACGCCTTGCACTTTGTGCACACCATTATATTAGCCCAATCAACATCGCTCTCTCCCTCTTGCCCGTGCTTTTGTCCAGGCAACTCTTGCAACAAAGCCTTTGCTTCCAACGAATCCTCCCACGACTCCTCTACCACCCTTTTTCCTCGGTTTTTTTTCAAAATCTCTTGGAGTACAGCGGATTCCACAAAAAAATCACTCCCCAATATTTTGATAGGAAACTCTCCCTCATATCTCAACGCCTGCACATCACACTCCAAGAGTGACCGTTGCAAAACCTGCTTGACAGCCACACCATTCTCCGTCACCTCTTGCCCCTCTGCGTCCTTGCCACGATACCATACCCTATAATAATTCACCCCATTGACCCGCATATACGACGAGTGTCGCTCGTAGACCCCTGTCCCACTAGCCCCCTCTCTGCACACCTTGTTATACAAAGCCGCTCGCTTGCACGCATTGACAGCAAACAACACAAGCAAAACAAAAGCCACCGATGACACCGCCGTGCCAGCAATCGCAAACCCGTTTCCAACACTCTGTGCCCGATACGGCATCAAAAGCACAATGTCGCCCTTGTATCTCAAAGACACCTCGGCACCCACCTTGACACCCACAACACTATCAAAACCCTTCGCATCGCTTTCCTGGTACCCTGTACACAATCCCATACCATAAATCTCAGACGCCCTGTATGCAGCATCCGTACTTGTGGCGGTCTGCCTACCATCCAACTCATAGGAGTAACCAATGATAAACATCCTCCGCCCATTGATGGTCGTGTTGCTCTCCCAGACCCCATCCAGCACCCCTACAAGCGGCGTACCCGTGTTTGCCACCGCTCTCTTTTGCATCCGTGGCACAAACACAAACGATACCGACAACCCAATGACCGCCAAACAAATGACCATCCCAAAAATTCTTCTACCCAATTTTCTTTTCATAATGCCCCCCTCCTATCAAAACACACCCCACCTTTACCCCTTGCACATCTTTTCACAATCTTTACCCACTTTTCCTTGCCCCAAAACTCACGCCTTGACCTCTCCCACAAAGTTGTCCACCTTGTTAAAATTAGCATTCTCTATGATATATGCTTTTCTGAGGTCAATTGCGTCACCCATCAGCGTGCCCACCATCTTTTCCGCATTGGCGGCATCGTCAATGGTCACCCTTATCATCATTCGCTTGGCAGGGTCCATCGTGGTGTCCCAAAGTTGCTCAGCGTTCATCTCACCCAAGCCCTTGTATCGTTGCACCAAGGCACCTCTCCCAATCCGCTCTTTCGCCTTGGGGATTTCCTCATCGGCATACACATACTCGTGAGCATCTTTGCGATATATCTTGTACAAAGGCGGCATCCCCACATACACAAACCCCTCGGTAATCAAGTCTCTCATATACCTAAAAAAGAAAGTCAACAAAATCGCTCTGATATGCGCACCATCTTGGTCCGCATCCGACAAAATGACCACCTTGTGATAGTTGAGTTTCTCCACACTAAAATCATTGCCAATCCCGCAACCGAGTGCCGAGATAATGGTTCGTATCTCCTCGTTCATAAGCACTTGGTCAATCCGCTTTTTCTCCGCATTGAGCGGCTTGCCACGCAAAGGCAAAATCGCTTGGAATCCCCTATCTCTTGCTTGTTTGGCAGTGCCGCCCGCACTGTCGCCCTCCACAATAAAAATCTCATTTTGCTCTGCCTTGCGTCCCGTGCAGTTGGACAGTTTGCCCACCAAATTAAAATTCTCAATGCTGTTCTTTTGTCTAGTGAGTTCCTTTTCACGCCGTGCAGCCTCTCTCACCTTGGCAGCCAAAATCGCTTTTTTGATGATGGTCTCCAAAAGCGGTCTGTCCGCCTCCAACACAGCAGCCAATCCCTCCGACACAATTTTGTCCACCGCCGCCCGTGCAAGTGGGTTGCCCAATTTGGTTTTGGTCTGCCCCTCAAACTCCACGCTCTGCATTTTGACACTGAGCACGGCGGTCAACCCCTCCCTAAAATCCTCTGAGTTGAAAGACGGCTCCTTTTTTTCTTTGATGATTCCATACTTTTTGGCACAATCCCCAAGCGTCCTAGCCAAAGCCAACCTGAAACCCTGCTCGTGCGTCCCACCCTCGGTCGTGGGGATATTGTTGACATAACTAAAAATATTCTCGGTGTACGCATCCGTGTACTGCATTGATAGCGTGAGCATAATGCCCTCTTTTTTGCCCTCAATAAAAATGGGCTCAGGATGCGCCGCAATCTTGGTCTCATTGAGGTACTTGACAAAATCCACCAAGCCCCCCTCATAGCAGTACTCACGCCTTTGTGGCACACCCGCAATCATCACTCTTTCATCAATCAAAACAATCTTGGAGCCTTTGTTCAAAAAAGCAAGTTCTTTGAGTCTCTTGGCAATGGTCTCAAAGTTGAAAACAACGGTCTCAAAAATACTAGCATCCGGTTTAAACCTCACAAAAGTCCCCCTCTTGCGTGTCCCCTTGCCCGTATCCATCAACTTGTACTTGGGGATACCTCCCTTGATTTTGCCACCAACATTTTTGGTCTCAAACTCCATCTTGTAGTTTTTGCCCTTTTGAAAAACCTCGACTACAACCCACTCACTCAGCGCATTGACCACCGATGCACCCACACCGTGCAATCCACCGCTCGTCTTGTAGTTGTTGTTGTCAAACTTGCCACCAGCGTGCAACTGCGTAAAAACGACCTCCACACCACTGACCCCAAGCGTAGGGTGGATATCCACGGGCACACCCCGCCCGTTGTCTTCTACGGAGATGCTGCCATCATTATAGATGGTCACCGTGATGGTGTCCCCGTGACCGTTGGACAACTCATCAATCCCGTTGTCCACCAACTCCCACAACAAGTGGTGCAACCCCTTGACACCCGTGGTACCAATATACATACCCGGACGCAATCTCACCGCATCCAAGCCTTCCAATACTCTTATATCTTTTGCAGCATAACTTGCCATAAACCTTTCTACCTATCCCTTGTCCTCTTGGCACCGCACCCCAAATTTGGGGATACTTTGGTATTATATCAATTTTTGCAAAAAAAAGCAAATGATTAGCACAAGGTATATGCATATTTTGTGCATAAAATTTTATATTTTTTCCTCTCATCTCATTCTAGCCATTTATTTTTGCATAATTATACATTTCTATGCATAATTATGCATTTTAAAACCCAAAACAGCCCCATTTTGCCCACAAAACAACCAAAAAGAACCCTACAAACACTCTTTGCAAGGCTCTTTTTTGACAATATACCCAAAATTCAAATCTTTGCACACACCCTATCCGCACGCTATGTCACTACTCCACATCACTTGCACCCCAATGTATAACCAAATTGTTTGCATATTGGTTCCAACTCTTTGACCATCCCGTTGCCGTACTCTCCGCATCCACCGTGGGGTCAGTAGCCTCACAATACACATCTACCGTTCCTTGAACTCCATACAAAACAGTACCACCAACATAAGTCACACTGTTGGGAATAAAAACTTTGGATATTCCTCTGCCCGAATTCCCCACATTCGTAAACGCCGCACCCCCAATATACTCCAATCCCCGAGGCAACCGTATTGTGTCACCCTCAAAAACCAAACTTCTACAACCATTGAGAGAACTTGCCCCGATTCTTTTGAGTGTGCTAGGCAAATTGATGGTTGTCAAATATGTCCGATTGTTCAAAAAAGCGTTGTCGCCAATATTCAC
>Ga0123357_10008095_pt1 | contig 13094 bp, 11 predicted proteins | sample TergutEmb28metaG_FD_89873 | JGI IMG/M metagenome (GOLD analysis project Ga0123357, IMG submission 89873) | Embiratermes neotenicus P4 segment gut microbial communities from Petit-Saut dam, French Guiana - Emb289 P4 | ecosystem: Host-associated > Arthropoda: Insects > Digestive system > Gut ...
CACACGGATACCACCCCAACCAGCCACACCGAAACTCCAACACACATCGAAACAAGAACACACAACCAATGTGGTGACACAATAGAAAAGTCGCAGGCTCCTGATGATGGATGTATTAACGTCCGAAACATGTTGAGCATAGAAGTGAAATAAAACTTAATAAATTGTGACATCAAGTTGGCCTCTTATTCTTCAAATATTCTAGATCATATTCAAGTTGTGCCCTTTCCTAGCAGTCCAATGCACGTTCGCCGTGTAGGTTCTTAGTATATCAAATTATTTATTTATATACGCGTCGTGTCAAATACAACGCATATTTAGGACGGCGCACATAAGCGCTGCACCGAGTATCATCCGATACGAAGCCTGTAATGCTATATCAATAAATACGTATTGGGCGATGCAGTCACGTGCTGCTGACGATGGCCAGCTGGGCCGGAACATGGTGAGGTGACATAGGACTGCATGTGCAGTGATGGTCCGGTTTCGATGGGCGCACTTTTATGACTTATCTGCATCGTTGAAAATTAACTCCCTGTTCTCATTGTATTTTCAGCCGATCGCAGTGCCCAGTCCTACCAACCGTGCTGCTTACAACGCGCAATCGCTAGTTCCATTTCCGCTCTAGGGATGTGCATAAGTAAGCGAATTTATATTTCATTATTCGTATCTGTTTTGTCATTAGTTTATTGCTGGTTTTGTGCAAATTGTGTGTGTCTGTCTGCCTCCTAGCCTCTGGCAAGTACGCGCCTATTTTGGCCACATGAAGCCTCTGTACCTTCTGTTTCGCTGTTTTATGGCTTTCACTTACAATCGAGGCTCTCCCCACTTTGAAATTGAAATTGAAACCTGCAGCTGCATATTTAACCATCTATGTCGCCTTCAGAAGTCTCTGCTTCAAATCTTGGCGCACAGATCGGCTGTCTGGACTGAAGTTTTCTGGGTTTCCGCGCTTCCTCCAGACAAATGCCGGGATTAAGTTTGAACTGTTTTGGTGGACTTATATGAAGATTTTAGTGAAAGACGAAAGTGCCGACAGATGAAAAATATTGACGCTTGAACTTATTCGTTCTTTCTGGTCAAAAGTGTCGTATGTAGTAACACTTAAGACGTTCCTGAGTGGCTTTATGTTAGTTTAATGCAGAAATATGAAAGCTAATTGCATTGAACAGTGCATGGAACAAGACAGGGCTGTTGTCCTGACCCAGGCTAACACTGGTACATTACATTCTGCTCAAGGTTTGCATTATCTCTGTTACAGTAGTGATGTTGTATTCCTTGACGCCTTCCTACGCTTGCCGCTATGCATTACATACACGGGCATTATTTTATCTGGCCATTATTGTTTGTCACTGACTGTTGACTCGTTTATGGCATAAACCGCAGCCGCTGAGGGGCCGTTGAATTAACTGTCTGAACTCTCACTATAAACACAAGGAAGCATCTGATAATGATCCAGACGATTTTAAAGTTTCCGGGGGTAATGTAACGAACTGCGACAGAAATGTATTGGTTGTATTGGAAAGTGAACAGCGCCTGTTTATTGAGCAGCACAACGTTGTGGGGTGGATATAGAAGGTTCTCTGTCTATTTGCAGGTTTTAAGTGTTGTTAGCTGTATTTGACACTTGTTATGACGTGTAATATGTTAATTAACGCTGTACATAAAATACAATCGCATACACGCACGTCTAGTGATGGTGCAGTTGTACCGAAACACGTAAAGTTTACTCCCTCACCCTGTGGGGCAACGTCCCCTAGTGGGCCAGGGCCTCAGTGTTGAGGCTTCACGATCGCACTCACACACACCACACACGGTAGGACCCTCTGTACGAGTTATCAGCTCGCCGCATAAAACTCTACCTAACAACCCACACAATAGACATTTATCCATGCCACCTGTGGGGTTCGAACCCGCTACCCCAGCAACCGAGCGACCGCAGACCCATTTCGTAGACCGCTCAGCCACTGGGATTGGCACACCCAATTTACCGCATCGCCCCATTTCGGTTAAGCGGACAACCCGCAAAATATCAGTTTTACAAGAGAAGCAAGCAGGCGGCTCTGTTTTACGAATGACAGACGATCAGACAATCAGGATATCCCCCGCCTAACGTGGATAGTCTTACAGGTGCAGTCGTCATCTTTGTACATCTATAGAGAGCCGTTAGATGAATGATCCGCTACACACAACGCAGTTGGCTGGAAGTGGCAGTTAGCTCCTTTTTGCATTCAGAGGCCTATGTTATGCTGACACACGACGTTGTGCAGTGACTGAAACATGGGGTGAACAACATTTTGACAGAGAATATTTATAATTATAAAGAAATTGGCTCAATATTCTGCTGAGGTTCGGGATCCCGTAATTTTGAAGCACAGGTTTGACCGTTGCGAGCCACTCAACTTGCAGTGCAGCTCGCCGCATATTTTAAATTTCAAGTTGACACTTCGTCAGTCACGCGTATTGTTACGTTATTTTAGCACTCTGCTGCTAACAAGTGGATTCTCTTCAGTCTCCGCAACTGCTGGCACTGTTGCCAGTAACCTACTGGGCTGGCAGTTATTATCATTGCAGATGATATTATGAGAGGTGGCTGGTTGCTTTTGATTTGCATAAAACGTAAAACTCCTGACGATCACGTGACTTAGAGACCGGCGACCTGTTCTTTCTTGAGACAAGGGAAGGATGTGTTGTGATGTAAATGCTGTCTCTTTTATCGTGTCCCTGAACACTTCAGCTCTATCGCATAAAAAGCCTGCGTCCATCGGGACATATTGTTACTGCCCACCAGCTTGGGTGAAAGTAAAGTCAGACATGCAGTTGTCCATCTGCACGCGATAAAGGCATGCAGGCGGAGAAGAACTATAGCGCTGCCCATTCTTAATTTCGACACTAGCTGTAGGTGAGTGGTCAGTTTCACGCTTCGGTCGCTTTGCCCCAGGGAAAGAACCCTTTGTATCCAACGAATGGGTGGCTGGCTGGTTCCTGCAGACTGTCTAGACGTCTTGGAGAAAAGAGAATTTTCTTACCTGTGCCGGGAACCGAACTGCGGATCGTCTAGCTCGTAGCTACAGCACTATCCCTGTTCCTGGACACGATACAGGAGACAGCTGGGAGAAAGGAGAAAAACAATATAACGGTAACATATTCTGTCAGGTGACATTGTTAGCTCGATACGCAGCAGGCACTGGGGCTACCCGTCTTGCAACTTCCGTTGTAATAAAGCACTTTATTTTTCGGCAAGAGGTAGCGCTTGCTGCAGGATTAAGGTGCAACAGGTAATTCGTTTGGGACGCTGAAGCAACACCTGGGAGATCGCCGATTCCACAATGTGAGGAAGTGGAAATGACTGTTTGTGAATGGTTGTGAATGCAACAGCCGAATTTGAACCGTAGAGGAATTTCTAAACTCGGGCGAAGATTGTACAAATGCATCGATATACCCGGGGATTATGCTGACAAATGATACTTGAGTGAAATCAGTGAGCTAAATTTGATATTGTAGTGACTTCCTGTTTAAGTTTCATGGCACAGGGAACTTTACTCGCTGAACATCATCAGTACTTCTCCTTACAACATTTTCTCAAAATGTCTTAATTTACGGATCGAATTTGATGTTCAGGTGACCGTGCATCGTGATAAATTCATAGAATAAAACCAACTAGATGCACTAATTTCTCAAATTTATTTTTGGAGTAAAACTCTATATGTTTCGGACAGTTCCTCTGTCCATCATCAGGAGTTATTTTTTCACTGTACACACAGCAGTGGTATATGTCATACAGGTTTGCTGTATGTACAGTGAATAAAAGTCCTGACGATGGACAAAGGAACTGTCCGAAACATGTAGAGTTTTATTCCAAAAATAAATTTGAGGAATTAGTGCATCTAGTTGGTTTTATTATAAGAACTTACGGATCGAAGTATTTCGCTAAATAAAGCCTGTACTTTCACTGAGTCTGTTCGAAATAACTCTCTATTTTCGGTTAGTTAATATTCGCATCTGTTGCTGTGTGAACTTGTGAGTCTGTGCGGAGGCGAACTGCAGTTGGCCGTGAATGACGCATTGCATGACGTATTTTACGAAGCGGACGTCGACAGACCCCATACCCAGCCTCAGCGCCGATCCCACGCTTTATCGCTGCTGCAGCCCTCTCGTCTACTGGAGAACCCTAAAATGCGTACCGAAGTACGTGCCTAATCTGTGCGTGACGCACTGCGTAGTTACCGCGATCCTCGCCTCTCCGCGTCACTGATAAGGCATGCTTCGCGATATCAAAAGCACCGCGATGGAACAACTATTTTTTGGGCCCTTCAGGTGGGGGTACTGCTGCGTTCATGCAGTTTCTATGATGTTGACGGTTTTGTGTTGAGTCTGTTGTCGAGATTAGTGAAGATGGTTTAAACTGGTACGAAGGTCGTAGCTACAGCCTGCGAGTGCGTCATATTGCAACTTGATCAGTTGACGTGTAACCACTGCAACACTCCGAACGCAGATATAGAACTATTTACTGTCTCGACACGTTGAGTATAACTGTGGTGCAAGGAACGTAATCACTGTCATGCGAAATTTTACAGAATCTGCCTCGTTTTGTTCTTGGAGTTTGTTTTGATTTTCATCAGTTATTCCTTATTTTATGCTAAACTTGTTGTTATTGTTTTGGTTTCCTCATTCCTGTTATTGTTTCCATGTGTACTCTGGAAGGTTTTCCGTACAAAATTGCACCTATATTTGCAGTTTCCCTAGTTTCGCTCGTTCCCCATTGCACAGCTCTGCAGTTGTCATTGTTCGTCTAGCAATATTTGTCCTTTTATTCTGTCAAAATGTATGTACCATGACAACACGCAATTCTGTATCTCTTGCTATTGCAAAATATTGCCTGTTACACCTAAGAAGTCACGGGGTATTCGGTAGGTGTCCGTTTCGAATATCGACAGTGAAACGGGTTCGTGATTTTCCTCTCCCCCAATAGACAAATTCAGAATAGTAGGGAATATTTTATGCCGCAACAGCTTCCTTTCGTATCATTACCAGTTCATTGTCTGTTAAATCGTTGTATCTTTCAACACTACAGCCCGTGCGAACATCGTCACATACATTGTACAGCCTAATTATACACTTATTGTTTATTGTTTCTGTGATTCACTTCGTAACCCCCCCCCCCCATCTACTTACACTGATCTCCAGCAATTCACTATGTAATATTTACAATCCTTCAGTGCTCCGTCATTTCAGTTCCAAATATGTAAACGGCGCATCAAAACCGAGTGGGTGGCGCTTCAGCTTCTTGCGAAGAAGTAAATTCCGAGATGCTACAACTTTTAGTAGGACACGCCATTTCTTCTACGCCTTTCACATTTGTTGTGAACAGACCGGTCCATAAATCACCCTGCTGTTCGACGTCGTGTGCCTCAGGTAACTATGAGAGAGGACCGTCAGTTAAATCAAGAATCACTCGTATTTTCGCTCACTGTCCATATTCTTCGTTGAGAGAGAAAGGCTAGCTTTTGCTTTCATTATGTAAAGAAGAATACTGCCTAAATGCTAGCAAATATTTACGCTGTTAAGTGCATGTTGACCGTAAAACCGCCAGTTTGTACCTTAAAGTATATATTGAGGGTTTTAAATTGTTTTGTTCAAGACTGTACACTGCGATGAATAGTGCGCATGATTTCACGTTTCACAGCCTTCATGATGAGGAGTCAGGTCAGGTGTTCTGGGTCGTTACGCTGAGTAGCAGGGTTGTTGATTGCCGACGTTTCGAGAGGACTTTGTACCTTGTTATTCAAGGGTCAAGGACTGTTATAGGTTCGCTAGGGGTCATAATGCGAGCGCTTGGAAAAAGCGCATGTGACTGGAGCAGCGTCACCTCTCTTTATTAAAAAAAAAGTCTTTGTGTCCTTAACTCCGGGCACAATTTATTTTGCTGCGTTCATTGATTGCGAAGTGTTCGATATTCGTGACGGATAACTTTATCGTTTCGTGTGTTAGAGAAATGCGTTAGTAACGGGGAGTGTACACAAAATGCTAAAAGCATTTTTCGGTTAATTCATGGACGCACGCAAGGATGTGTGTTCTGTAGCTGCTTGTTACCATCTAACCCGACGTCCTTCTGGTACCACTTGTGAACGACTGTACGTATATAGAGTGACTCAAATCAGTCCTTTGCGCGATACCATAAGACTGCGATCGTTCTCTCCCGTGCTCTTCATACCGCCATTTGCGGTTTGGACTACTGTGCATTATGTGTTGCTTATGCGTGGACGCGGATCAGGATCGGAATAAAAGCGATGGTAGAGGTGGTGATGCTGGGGCAGGGGTGGGGGTGGGGTGGGGTGGGGTGGGGGGATGTAATCCGCTTGACGAAATGAATATCAATGCAGTGCGGGCGGAATGCTGTTGGAGTAGGGCATTCTGGAACATTGCGACTCGCACAATTGCTGCACTTAATAAAATGAATGGCATGGGCGGAGCACTGACAATGTAGGTATTTGTAGTGATTATGTATCGTTCAGATGAAGCATCATTACCACTTTGTAGTCATTATGCGTAGTTTGTATGAAGCATCATTAGCATTTGTTTAACTACGGATTACATTTATACCCAGATTTTGCATTTCCTCCTAGTCAAAGTAGATTAGCCTTTCCACCAGTTCACAACATACGGTTTTGCTTGTTTCATGACTTCCTTCCTATTGTAACTCTAATATTCGTGCCAGGAAGTTTTGTAAAGAACCTTTACTTGTCGAATCCTGTAGTATTCAAATCTTCATCATTATCGTCATATATGTTTTCTTCGAGATAGGAACTGCAAATAATGAGCATTGTATTTTGTAGGGTAATTATCAACCACCATCAACACGATTATTTATCAAGTTTTATAAGACGAGAGGGTGCAGTCAGGGAAGGAACCTGTAGACGGCACCCTTTCGACGCAGATGCCATTTTCCTATCAAATTACTCGTCATACATTTCATAAGTTGTGACACTTTGTGTTGCCACGCACTTTGTACCAACCAAAGACTGAGATCACAGTCTACCCTACCACAGCGAGGACGCGAATGTCGTTGTAATTTTATGTATTTTAATTGCTTGAAGATAACTTCTTGAGGTTCGAAACATGTAGCCATGTAACTGGTCTCATAAAACGTTGTAAGTAGTTGTGTTGATGGTGATTGATGGATACATAATAATATATGTAGAAACACAACAATAGAGTGTCCAACGTAACATTCATCCTTTTCAGTACGAACCCATAGAAAAGAAGAGGTGAAAAAAATATATATGTATGTATGTGGGGCCCATAGTGTGACAGTACGAACTGACGTTTTGATGCTGTCAGTTCGGTTGTGAACCTACTTTGGGCCAGGGTGAATAACACGCGGCCCTCGGACTTCAAGAAGCACGCCAGTTCATTGCATGCGGCCCTCCACGTCTCTTTCTGGTTCTAGAATGTGGGCCGGGACGGCGTGGGGTTTTTTTTTTTAATTTAAAAATTAAACATTTTTCTCGGCTGAAGCTGTAAATGCCCCAAGACACTAACTGCCCCTTCATGATAGCGTGCAGCATACATCAGCAGGGAGATAACAGGGAAGGAAATTTTAAAATCCGTTTTATCTAATGTATGTAATCTTTTTATTAAGAGCGCCATGTATTATTAACAACACGCTTACTTTTAACTGTAATGTTTAATTCGTTTATTGCTTACACATGTGGCACGCTTAAGTTTTTAAAAATAATTTGTTGGCTCGCTGACGACTTGAATTTGAGACCCTTGTCACAGGAAAAGTATCCTACACTTCTTATTGCCGTGATAAATTGGACTGATATAAATAATGGTCAGAACGGTCTACGATGGGCCATGGGTGTGAAATATTGGAAATCGTGTCCGTTCTGGCAATGTTTTATGCAAGACTCACTTCATCACAGGCTGACAGGGAAATGTTTAGGCTTCATTATAAAACCAAAACAGACTATACTTTGCTATCAACACTGCCGTATACCATGATGCATTGCGGTGGAAGTACTTTTGGGGGTGTGCGGGTGAAGGGTAGAGGGTGATGTAGTGCTGCACACGTCTGTTAGAGTACAGCAGCATACCGCCAAGCAACAAAACTGTAGCGGTGACGTAACACATGGTCACCGTGGGCTTCCAGGCAGGTTTTGACATTATTTACCGTCCCAAGCCCCTGTTCCGTCTCATCGCCTGGTCTGTTGCAGCCAGGTGTCTATTACCTGTTAATCTCAAGTCCAAAACGATGTGTTATGATCACACATAAGTCACGGTCCGTCAGATTCATCATTCCTGAATGCGGACAGCGTTTAGAAGCATCTGCCCCATCGCGTGCTTGACAGCAGACGTTCGGACGCTGGTGGGAGCTAGTGGCGTAACATAGTGCCTGCTGGTACTGTCATGAGGACTGCTGCACCATCTGTGTCGTATGGCACTAACATACTCATGAACGTCGGGAACTACACGCCTAAAGATGCGGGCGTCACATCCAACAAGACTGAGTGGTCTTGTGCAAGAGTCTCCCATGAACTGTTACACTTTGCAGCCTCAGAAGATTCTGAGAGATGTGAAGGGTTTGTGTGTACGAATTGGCATTTGCATGACGCAAATATTAAAACAGTAAGCACGGCGGTAACAGACCTACGGTGGTTTGTTAGTAATGCGAGCACTTGCTGCGGAACGCCGTAAAGACCTACACAAAAGTGCGTATCGCGTCACGGTTGCCTGCTGAAACGGAATAACTCAGTACAATACTTGTATAGGGCTACGGCTGCACAGACTGGAGAGGTTTTTCTTCTTCGTCATCATGCAGTTTTCTAGAGCATTCTGTTACTTCTTCTCCCTTGGGTCCAAATGTTCGCCTTAACACTCTGCTCTCCAAACCTTCAGAACATGTCCCATATCAGTATGAAACAACAGACAAAGCCATGGTTATGCACAGTTCAGTATTTACATTTTTAGGTAGGAGATCGGGGGAGAAGCTGGCCTGCACTGCAGAAAGTGTTACCGGAATATGAGGCACTCATTCTCATTGTTGTATCCTGCATTGTGGTGACAAAATGTGGACACCCTCTTTGCTTTCTCTGCATCTGCTTAAACACGTAGAACAACCTTCTTCCTTGCGTTGAATAGAGTTTCAGTATTTGTCTTCATAATTCGCTCAAATAATTAGCACAACCAACGCAGACCAGGATCAGATCTGTCGCATTCAATTTCCGTTTTCAACTTTCCTAATGACACATTTTAAAGGCAGGTGGAAAAGCAATGGCGATGAAGCATCTCATTGTCGATGTTCTTGTACGTTGCTGGTCGGTATTGCAGCCTGTCGTTTTAACACAATTCTTTCAGACCCTCATGAGCGACTCCGACAGCTCGAGATGAAACCACGTGTCTGACGAATCGGCTTCCCCCTTTTCCTGCTATCGCACAAATCACTCTCAGCGCAGTTAAGCTGTCCCTTCCATTAAGCCAGGTGGATTTCTTTCATGTTTCACTGAATGACACTTTTCTATCATTTACCTATTTTACAAATGTTTTCCCAAAAAGTAAAGGTAAAGCAGTTCCATGACAGGCCTGGACAGGCCCTGAGGGTTCCGAGAGGTTGAGGCTCCCGGATTTCAAGACAGTCAGCACATGAAGGTGGTAAGGCTGTCAGCTTTACGCACCGGCCGCCTTTACTCCCCAGCAAATATTCCTGGTACTCATTTCTGTTAGAGGCTGAGTCAACCCCAGGGCCACAGGATTATGTCAATGAAGAATTCCAATGACACCATCGGGAATCGAACCCGCGACCTTCCGCCTTGTACCGCAGTGCCTCAACCAAATGCGCCACCGCGTCTTCCAAAAAGTGCTTATATTATATTAATAATAAAATTTCGTGTTTATTTGGCTATAAATTCTATTTTATTACGGGTGTTTGTTAATGTCTTGGAGCCAGTGTGCTAGTGAGCCAGTGAGCCAGTGTGCCAGTGAGCCAGTGTGCCAATGAGCCAGTGTGCCAATGAGCCAGCGAGCCGGCGTGCCAGTGAGCCAGTGTGCCCTGAGCCAGTGTGCCAATGAGCCAGTGAGCCAGTGAGCCAGTGTGCCAGTGAGCCAGTGTGCCCTGAGCCAGTGTGCCAATGAGCCAGTGAGCCAGTGAGCCAGCGTGCCAGTGAGTCAGTGTGCCAGTGAGTCAGTGTGCCAGTGAGCCAATGTGCCAGTGAGCCAGTGAGCCAGTGTGCTTTCAAAATTAGTTCTAATATTTGTGATTCCTATGTTAGTTGGAGTTTTATTTTTACCACTAAATGACAAATATCACAATGTATACAGCAGCTGTTTTTCACCCGGACTGGTCACCAGCTATGTCAGTGTCCATAACAGTATCGCACACTGCTGTTCAGGTGGCAGGTCGTTCCTACAAGGCAGTGCCCACAGTGGCCACTCGATCTGTTACAGAACTGTCATTAGCACGTTCTGATACCTCGGTAGGACCGGCCCACATGTGAGACAGTTTCCTGGCTAACTAAAACGTTGCTTTTTCTTGCATCGGGCGTTCTTTCTGCATAACACGGCCATTAGTGACTGCGCATTATCCCTTCGGGGGTAGGAGGGTGTTCGGGGTTATATTGAACAGAGCTAAAGAGGGCTGAACTTGACATTTGTGTAGGAGCAGCTGTGCTGCCCCCTGGTATTAATATCTGTTGCAAGGCAATATGGGTCACTTCTGATGTAACAAGGGGTAAACCACTACAATATTGCCCTACCGTCGTGATTAACTGATTCAGAGGCGCGACAGAAACGAATATTTTTGTACTGCCTGTAAAGAAACACGAGAGAACTGTGGAGCCTGAAACTCACTGTATGGAGAATGGGCAATAAACTGACTTTCTTTCAGTTAAAACCCATTTTGCTAGTATATTATAAGGGTTATTATTTCTTCACAAATTCTGAGTGTTTGTTTAATGCATCTATAAGTGTGTAATTTGAAACCTGAATTCGATTACACATCATATGAAATATTCGTTTCCTACCTCGCAGAGAACACACTGTTTCTCCATTTAGGTGCCCATATACGCTGGATGTTTATAGATTCCTAGTGCATGAACGTAGGCTGAGTGTATTCGAACACAGAGTTGTGAGGAGAATATTTGGGCCTAAGAGGGACGAGGTAACAGGAGAGTGGAGGAAATTGCATAATGAGGAGCTTAATGATGTGTACTGCTCACCTAATATTGTTCGGGTGATCAAGACGAAAAAAATGTCATGGACGCGGCATGTAGCATGTTTGGGGGATACAAGAATTTGGTGGGGAAACCTTAGAGAAAGAAACCACCTGTAGGACCCAGGCATAGATGGGAGGATAATAATAAGATGAATCTTCAGGAAGTGGGATTGGAGGCATAGATTGGATTGAGCTGGCTCAAGATAGGGACAGGTGGCGGGCATTTGTAAACGCGGTAATGAACATTCGGTTCCATAAAATGCGGGTAATTTCTTGACTAGCTGAGAACCGGTTAGTTGCTCTAGTAGGACTCTGCTCCGTGGAGTATGGTAGTAATTAATTAATTAAGTGCGTAGGGTAAAGTATTCTGTGCATTCTGTCTGTGGTGTTTCCAAATACTCAGATAAAGCCCCACCCAAAAACAAGAAAATTAAGTAGGTTTAGGAAAAGAAGAGAAGTGTATTTCAGTCTGTTTATTCTTCTGCGGAATCCGAACGTGCAGATGTGCTTTCTGTGTCAGCAACAAAGTACAGAGGACACTTACTACCCGCACTTGCTGTAACCATTTGAAGCAGCAGTGTTTATACCGCACATACCGCACATACCGCCAGTTGCAGCGAGACTGAAATGCGATAGTGTATTCAAGTGTTTCATGGCGTACTTAACAAGAAACAATATTTTTCCCCTAAAATGGATTACCACTTGATCTTTATGATGGAGATGCAGTGTGTTTTCTGTGCACTAGAATATGAGTATTTAAATATAATTTGTGTGAAATCTGTGTTTCAAACGGCTAGACGCTTCCGTACAAATAGGTAATATTAGTTATAAATTACTGCCAAGAAATACACATTTATAATTTTACCTCTGCATGCTGTTCCCTGATACACATTTCCAAAACCACATAAAATCCCGAAATCTCTCACCTTCACACAATCTATTATTTTTAAGGTGCAGAACAACGTGGTGGCCCATGTTATGTCCGCACACCGAATGTCTTCACGCCAGTTCTCAGTCGTCCCCCAGTCACTGTCCGTCCTAATGCTCTATGTGCCGGTGGCTATGGCGTCCTGTTTTGTACAATATTTATCTGACAGAAAGTGCGTCGCCTTCTTCGTTCCAGGGACGCTGCAGTGTGTGCTGTTATTTATACTGGATGTATATTTTTGTTTTCGATGGCCGGAAAGCATGAAACACAGAAGCGCTTCAGAAGCGCGTCTAATGGCACGACGTTTTACGTTATTTCCATTGACTGAAAATATATAGCATGAGGTAATCGTGGTAACATTTAATGTTCATTTGTTCAGAAGAAAGCTATCTGTCAGTGTAGTGACTGCGGCGTGTAGGTTTAGAGCGACTGCTGCTTCCATTCAGCGCTCCATATTAACGTAGCAACATCAGGCCTGAACGCAGAACGAATGGCGCGCTGTCATCTATCTTACGTCACATTTCCGCTTGAACAGGCTGCGTCTGTTCCAAACGTGAACAGCACTAACAGCTGCTTCTTCTAACGTCGTTAAACAAACAATTTCACGTGACATAAAGATTCCAGTCTTCTCTCATCTTTCTCCGCGTCTACTGGTAAATTGTTACCGACGTTTCGGCAGAGAGTGGTGCTTCCATCTTCACAATCACGCTGTCGAAAATATGGACTGTTTTATCCTGAAGATGAAGGAACGTCTTAGAAGACTTCGGTTATGACTGACACTGCTGTGAGAACCTAAAATTTTACATTCGCGTCATTTTTGTTTAATGTTGCTGTGCTACGTAAAAATTAATATCACGTGTGGAAGCACACCACAAGGAAAGAAAACAGGTCCATAATAATTTACCAAAATATATATACATATATATTTATATATTCTCCACTAACCAAAGACAC
>Ga0123357_10008096_pt1 | contig 13093 bp, 7 predicted proteins | sample TergutEmb28metaG_FD_89873 | JGI IMG/M metagenome (GOLD analysis project Ga0123357, IMG submission 89873) | Embiratermes neotenicus P4 segment gut microbial communities from Petit-Saut dam, French Guiana - Emb289 P4 | ecosystem: Host-associated > Arthropoda: Insects > Digestive system > Gut ...
CGTGAAGGTCTTGCCCGAGCCCGTGGCGCCGAGCAGCGTCAGGTATTTCCGCCCGTCCTCGATACCGCGCACAAGATCATCCACGGCCTTTGGCTGGTCGCCGGTCATTTTGTAATCCGATACGATTTTGAATCTGCTCCCGTCTGCGCTCATATGTTCTTATTTTACGCGAAATATTTTGATTTTCAAGCCGGAAAACCCGCAAAAATGGCTTTGTGTAAAGTTTTGCGGGAATTTGGGTGAATTTTGCGTTGATTTAGTTCATAAAACTTTTTTAATTTGATGTGTAAAATGTGTGTCCGCGCTACGATATCCTACGTTCATCGTTGGCAAATGAATCTCTGGACATGATCTGATACTTGATCTGATAATAGAGAATTCTAACGGCAATAGGGGGATTACAAGTATGACAGGCGCGAAGAGCCCTGAAACGATCATTAAACTGCCAGGCCGCGGACCGCGGCCAAACAGTGTTTTTGATACAGGCGGAGCAGACGCCGGCGCTCTTATCGGCGAATTTCAAGACAAACAGTGCGTACTGCGAACCCCACTCGCAATATGTTCACCATCACTGAGCTCTTGAATGATATTGACGCGGAGCTTACGTATGCGATCGCAAGCTCCGTGTCCGCCGAGCCAAACCGCTATTTCAGACGCCGCGAAAACCGTTACAACCGCTGAAAAATATAATTTTTGACTTAACACATTGACGTTAATATAAGGGGGGGGTATAAAAAATTGACGCAGTGCCGTTAAAGAGAAAATTATTTACGATCTACATAATGTCCTTCCGGCGTGAAGCTATTTATTTATCATAAATAAATCTTCATCTCGGGGGGACATTATGGTATTCCCAAAACCATACAATTTAACGCGGATTGTCTATTGCATTTTCTTACACGTGTATGATTATATAATTGTTTGATTGATATACACAGGAGGTGCAAAATGCGCGACGTTATTTCCGATTCATTCAAGGCGGCTTTTTCGAAGAAGCTGATGTGGGCGGCGATCATCGTGGTCCCGGTCATCACGACGCTGTTCGGCTTTCTTTATGTATATACATTCCTCGACCCGTACAATATGATGAAAAATTTGCCGGTCGCCATCGTCAACCTCGACCAGGGCGTCCAGGCTGCTGACGCCGCGGGCGGGACGAAAAACTATGGCGCGGACCTCGAAAGCACACTGCTCGGCAACGCGTCGGTGCTCTGGACGAAAGAAGGCCAACCGCTCCTGGACGCGGGCCTCGAAAACAGCAGGTATTATATGGCGGTCATCATACCAAAGGATTTTTCCGCCAAAATCGCGGCGGGAGAGACGTCCGACCCGCAGCAGGCCGACATCGAATTTTTCAAGAATGTGCGCAAGAATTATATGCTGGCCACGCTGTCCGCGAAGGTTGAAAACGAAATATACAAGACCGTGAACCAAAACGTGAGCGAGCAGTATACAAAGGCGCTCGTGAACGGCCTGTACGACGCGAAGAGCGGGCTCCAGGACGCCACCGACGGAGCGTCCCAGCTGAAAGACGGCGCTGACGAGCTTTCAGGGGCGCTCGACGAAGCCGGCTCCGGCGCGCGGGCGCTTTTGGACGGGACTCAAACCCTGGCAGGAGGTATCAGCGACGTCTCAAACGGCGCGGCTTCACTCAAGTCCGGGGCTTCCGAACTGCTGAGCAAGGCTTCGGCCCTCCCGGGCAGCCAGGCTCAGATAGTGAGCGGGCTTGAGGCAGTCCAGGCGGGCGTGAAGGCCGCGGACGGCGCGGCGCAATCACTGCATACGGCGTCGTCCGGATTGGGCGCGGGGCTGCAGGGGCTATCCGGGAACGCGACGCAATTGACGGGGCTTTCCTCGTCGCTCACTGCGGGGCTCGGGTCCATCGCTGCGGGCTCGGACACGGTAACGCAGCTGAGCGGCGACGCGGCGGACAAAGCGGGGCAGGCTATCCAGATACTCACGGCCATCGAAACAGACGCCGCGGCGGACCCGACGCTCGCGGACCCACAGGTATTGCAGGACATCGGCGACGCGTTGACGTTGCTGCAGACGGCGGCCTACGAATCGGCGCAGGCAGGCGGCGCCTCGGCGCAAATCTCGGCAAATCTGGGGCAGTCAGGCCAGCTCTACGCCGCCGCCGCCGGCGTAGGCCAATATGCCGCGGGGATCACCGCCGGGCTCGGCAACGCGACGGATACGGCGTCAGACCAGACGCTCATCGGCCTCTGCAACACTATTGACGCCGGGCTGGCCTCCTTGGACCAGGGGCTTTCGCAGTCCTCCGACGCCCTCGGCAAGCTCCATGACGGCGCCGGGACAATCGAGCAGAGTTCCGTAAACCTGGTATCGGCTATTAAATCTTTGGACAGCGGCGCCGCGACACTGAACGACGGCGCGGACGCGCTTACGTCGGGGATAGGCCAGGCTTACGCGGGGCAGCGCAGCCTGGCAAACGGGATTTCCGACGCGGCCGGCGGGGCGGAGAGCCTGAGCGGAGGGGCCGGCGACCTGGAGCAGGGGCTGTCGGACGGCCTTGCCTCTATCGACGACAACCTGAAAACGGACGCGGATACATTCTCGCAATACATCGCCGAACCGGTCGTAATGCAGGACGACGTCTTTGGGGACCTCAGCATGTTCGGCTTCGGGTTCGCCCCGCTGTTCATGACGATGTGCTTCTGGCTCGGGACGCTGCTGATCTTCTTCGTGCTGAGCCCGTTCCCGACGGCGCGCATTCAGGGAAAAACCCGCTTTGAAATGTATTTCGGACGCTGGCCCATCTATCTGATGCTGCTTCTGCTGGAGGTCGCGCTGGTCCTGATCTGGTCGTATATCGTGGGGATACCACGAACCAACGACCTGGTATTCGCGATATTGGTTTTGACGATCGCGTTTTCATTCATGTGCATCATGCTGTTCCTGAACCTGTTCGGCGTACTCGGAAAGGCGATTTCGATCCTGATCCTGATTTTCCAGCTTGTCGGCGCTTCGGGGACATTCCCGGTCATCCTCGGAAAACATTTCGCTAATGTCATAGCGCCGTTCCTGCCGTATACTTACGCGGTCGACGGCTACCGCGAAGTGATGAGCGGGGGCAATATGGCGACGGCGTTTCACGATATGGGGATGCTGCTCGTCTTTGCGGCCGTGACGGTCGCGTTCTCGCTGCTCGCGTATCCCGCGGTGCACAAAAAACCGATCGGCGGTATCGCGTAGCGTTACTGTTCATCCCGAATACGGAATATTGAATATAGCAAAGCGTTCCAATGGTTCCCGGACACCGTGTGATGCGTCCAAGAGGATTTGAAGCTGAACAGTAAATAACCAAGAAAGCATTTTTAACAAAGAGTTTGGGGAAATAGCAAAGAAGAGCGATTGCGTGTAAAATAAGCGTCTAAAAGGAAGTGCAATTTTTGAAGCGCATTGGAATAAAAAACTTTGGATAACGACCGTATTTGGACGCCCGAATACGTGTTGCTGATGGTAGCGAATTTTTTCGTCGCCGTCAATTTTTACGCGCTTTTCACAACGGCGGCGGGTTACGCGCTCGATGTGCTCGGCGTCAGCGAGGCCGCGGCGGGGTTCGGGGCCGGGATTTTCGTCATAGGGTCGTTGTTCGCGAGGGTTTTCCTGATCAGGTATACGACCGTGTTTGGCTACAAGAAATCGCTGCTTGTCAGTACCGGCGCGCTTGTCATTTTCACCGCGCTCTTTTTTGTCGGAAACAGTTTTGCGCTGTTTTGCGCGGCCAGGTTTTTTGCCGGCGTCACGTTCGGAGTCAACAGCAATACTTTGACGACAATGGTGTCGTACTCCATCCCCGCCGACCGGAAGGGGGAAGGTATCGCGTGGTTTTCAATGAGCCAAAGCCTCGGTATGGCGCTCGGGCCGTTTTTTTCCGTGTCTATCATGCACTCGTATGGATACCCAAGCATCTTCCTCTTTGCGACGATCGTCGCGGTTGGACTGTTTATTATGGTGCTTTTTATCAAACAGCCGAAGACAGGCGGCCAGGACGCTGGCGCATCCCCGGAAGACCTCCGGGGCGGACATTCTGCGCTGCCCCCCGAGGAGCGGGGAATTTGGCGGGTTTTCGAGCGCAACGCCGTGAATATCGCCATTATTTGCGTCGTCATCTATATGTGCAACAGCAACTTCATGTCATTTGGCGCGATTGCCGTGACCGAATCCGGGGCGGCGAACCTGTCCTCCCTGATCTTTCTCGTGAACGCCGGCGCTATGCTCGTATCGCGCCCGTTCATCGGCAAAATCTTTGACAAAGACGGGCCGAACAAGATCATCGTATTCGGCATCCTTTCATTCGCGGCGGGCCTGTTCCTGCTCAGCCGCGGGCTGACACCGGCGTTCCTGCCGGCCGGGGCCTTGATCGGCCTCGGGATCAGTTCCATACAAGGAGCTTCGCTTCCGATAGTCGTGACGACGTCGCCAAAGCACCGCATAGCCATAGGCACGGCAACGCTTTTTTTCTCTCTGGATCTCGGCGGCGCCATCGGCCCGACGGTCGGCGGCAAAATCGTCGAGTACTCAAACTACGGCATGATGTATACCATATGCGCGGCGCTTTCTGTCATCTGCATTCCTCTGTACTTTGGAGTGCTTGCGAAAAAATTGAAACCCGGCGCCGGTACCGGCATATAAGGGCTTTTGGGCAAAGGCGAAAATGTCCACACAGAACAACATTACGGAGGTCGTCACATTTCGCGGGATCGTACAGGGCGTAGGTTTCCGGCCGACCGTCTACCGCATCGCCGAGCGGCTGGGAATGAAGGGGCGGGTGCGCAATATGGGAGGGGTGGTACAGCTCGTCTGCACCGGCTCGCCCGAAGAAATCGACGCCTTTGTCCGCGAAATATGCCAGCGCAAACCGCCGATGGCCAAGATCGAGGGAGTTGAACGCAAGATACTGAACACGACTGTCTTCCATGAATTTTCGATAGGCCTGAGCAGCGCGGACGAAGACGAGATCGCGATCATCCCTGCCGATATCGCGGTCTGCGACGACTGCCTGAGGGAATTTTACGATCCCGAAAACCCAAGGTACATGCACCCCTTCATCAGCTGCACGAATTGCGGGCCAAGGTACTCCATCATGGAACGCCTGCCGTACGACCGCGATACGACGACGATGGACGCGTTTGAAATGTGCGAATTTTGCGCCGGGGAGTACAAAGACCCGGCGAGCCGGCGCTACCACGCGCAGACGATCTCCTGCCACGCCTGCGGGCCGCAGCCACTACTGCGCGACAGTGAAGACAATGGGGACGGTTCTCTTTGTCTTGCGCAAGCGCAGGAAGACAAAGAGAACCGTCCCCACTGTCCGCCAAGGAAGGACAACGCGATAGAGGATGCTGTCAGGATACTGAACAGCGGCGGCGTGCTCGCCCTGAAAGGCGTAGGCGGGTATTATCTGGCCTGCTCCCCATTTGATGAGTCGGCGGTACAAAGGCTTCGCGAGATAAAACACCGGGAACAAAAACCATTCGCCGTGATGTTCCGCAGCGTGGAGCAAATCCGGGAGTATTGTAAGGTGAACGCGATTGAGGAAGAGACGCTGCGCTCGCCGCAGCGGCCGATCGCGCTGCTGGAACAGCTCCCCGCGGGCAGTGGAGACAATGGGGACGGTTCTCTTTGTCTTGCGCAAGCGCAGCAAGACAATGGGGACGGTTCTCTTTGTCCTGCGCAAGCGCAGGACAAAGAGAACCGTCCCCATTGTCTTGCCCATTGTCCGCCAGATTGGCTGCCCGCTATCATGTCAACCCCTTCGGTAAGAATCACGAAAACTGTTTTCCTCCGCCATGGCAATCGCTGTGGAGAAACAGGGCTCGCTGCCGCTAAAGAGCAGCAGCAACTGGCTGTGAAACCGTCGGCGCCAAAACCGCTGGCGCCCGGCGTATGCAATACCAGCCGATTTGTCGGCGCGTTCCTGCCGTCATTCGGATTGCAGTATTTGTTGCTTGACGCCGTGGGGCCGCTGGTCATGACCAGCGCGAATATCTCGGAATTGCCGCTGATAGCGGACGACGGCCAGATGCAGGGGCTGATTGTCTGCGCGCAAGACAATGGGCAAGACGATGGGGACGGTTCTCTTTGTCCTGCTCAAGCGCAGGACAAAGAGAACCGTCCCCATCGTCTTGCCCATTGTCTTGACGCATTACACGAAACCGAACCGATAGCGGGCATGCTTTATAACGAGCGCCGTATCGCTGCGAGCCTTGACGATTCTGTCGCGCGCGTGATAGACGGTACAGTGCAATTGACCAGGCGCTCAAAAGGCTATGTCCCAACGCCCGTATACGTCCAGACGGCGGAAAAGCTCAAGAAGGAAACGATGATCTTTGCGGCGGGCGGCCATCTGAAGTCCGCTTTCGCGCTCAGCAAGGGGCCTTACTCTTATCTGAGCCGCCATATCGGCGATCTCGAAAGCCTTGAGTCCGAGAGCCTTTACCGCGAGACTTTTGCGCGCATGAAGACATTCTTCGATATCGAACCGGGGCTTGCAGTATGCGATATGCACCCGCGTTATTTTCCGACGCGTTTCGCCGAAGGGCTTGGACTGCCGCTGATCCGGGCGCAGCACCACCACGCGCATATCGCTTCCGTCATGGCCGAACACGGGCTCTCAGCCCCGGTCATCGGTGTCAGTTTTGACGGTACGGGATACGGAACCGACGGAGCGGTCTGGGGCGGCGAGATCCTGATTTGCGAAGGCGCGGAATTTGAACGTTTCTCACACCTGAAATATGTGGACATGATCGGCGGCGACGCCTCAATGCGGGACGCCTGGAAGTCGGCGATATCGCATCTAGGGACGGTTCATCTGTCTGCACCGCGGGTGCAGACAGATGAACCGTCCCCTTTTGGCGCATTTGAAATCGACCTCAAGGAAATCGCGGCGTACTGCGAAAGGAACAACACGCTCGGGGGCAGGGACGCTGAGCGCTACGCGGCGGAGGCTGCCCTGTGCGCAGGGGTGAACACGATCAAAACGTCAAGCATGGGCCGTCTCTTTGACGCGGTCTGCGCAATGCTCGGCATACACTATGAGAACCGTTACGAAGGGGAATGCGCGATCCTGCTCGAAAACGCGGCGCAGCGCGCGATCGAAAAAGCGCTCAAAGGCGACAGCCCCACGGAACAGGAACGGCTCGCGTTCGCCTTTCACAAGGACGTTGCGCAAGCGATCCTGAAACAATGCCGTCTTGCGAGAACCGGACTGAGAATCGGCCGCGTCTGCCTGTCAGGCGGCGTCTTCCAGAACAAGATTCTGATGGAAGAGACGCTGCGCTTGCTTCGCGGGGACGGGTTTACCGTCTATTACAATATACATGTCCCGCCGAACGACGGAGGCATTGCCCTCGGCCAAAACTATATCGGAATGGCGCACATCCCGCCCCCGTAACACAGGGGGGCGGCGCTCAAAGCGTCCGTAGCCACGCGTCGCTGGCAACGTCGCTTGGCATATGCCAATCCGTGCGCGGCGAAAGCGATACAGAACCTGTTTTCGGCCCGTCCGGAAGCGCGCTGCGCTTGAACTGGTTTGCGAAAAAGCGGCGATAGAACAGCTGAAGCGCCGTGAGTATCCGATCCTCGTCATATTGATCCGCAAAAGCGCGTACAGCCAACTTGTATACCAGCGCGGGCGTACGGCCTTTGCGCACCGAGTGGTACAGGAAAAAGTCGTGCAGCTCGTACGAGCCAAGCAGTTCTTCGGTCTTTTGGCTGATGTGGCCGGATTCGGGCGGAAGCAGTTCCGGGCTGGCGGGCGTATCAAGTATCGCGCGCAATACGCCTGAGAGCGCCGGTTCGGTCTCCGCAATATGCATTAAGATGTGGCGTATGAGAGTTTTGGGGACTCCGGAGTTGACTCCGTACATGCTCATCTGATCCCCGTTGTAAGTCGCCCAGCCGAGCGCCAGCTCCGACAGGTCGCCGGTCCCGACGACGATCCCGCCGTATTTGTTTGCGATATCCATCAGTATAAGCGTACGTATGCGCGCCTGAGCGTTTTCAAAAACCGTATCGTGCTCTTCTTCGGGATGGCTGATGTCCTGCAAATGCTGCCGCACGGAATCGCCTATTTCTATCTCCCTGAAATTGACCCCGAGCGTGTTTGAGAGTTGTTTCGCGCTTGCCCTGGTTGACGGCGACGTGCCGGGGCCCGGCATGGAAACGGCAAGGATGTCGTCGCCGGATTTGCCCAGAATATGCATGGCTCGCGCCGTGACGAGCAGCGCGATTGTGCTGTCGAGCCCGCCCGAAACCCCTATGACGGCTTTGCTCGCTTTCACATGGTCGAGCCTGCGCATCAGCCCCGAGCTCTGTATCTGTAATATTTCCTCGCACCGCGCGGCGCATTCTTTTCCGTCGTCCGGCACAAAGGGATGAGGATCGATCAAACGGTTTTTCAAACCGCAGCTTTGCGGCTGCGAAAACATCTCTGTCCTGTGCGTCTGCTTCGCTATCCGCGAGAACGTGCTGAGATACCGCCGGTCGCGCGCAAGGCTGGCCACGTCAATGTCAGCAATCGCGAACCCGGACTCAAACGGCGCCCGTTCGGCGAGCGCTTTACCGTTTTCGTAGACCAGGCTATGCCCCGAAAAAACCATATCGCCCGTGCTCTCGCCGTACGCAGCGTCCGCGTAGATATAAGCGCAAACCGCGCGGCGCGACTGGCTCTGTATGTACAGACGGCGGTCATCGCCCGCGCCGATTACTTCACCGGTCGCGGAAAGATTGACAACGACGGTCGCCCCGCTCCGCGCGTGACGCGTACTCGGCGGCAACGTCGCCCAAAGGTCCTCGCCTATTTCAACAGCAACCGTGAAATCCTGGAACTCCGAGCACTGGAACAGCAGGTCGGCGCCGAAGTGGACTGGTTTGCCGTCAAATATATATTCCTCTACATCGGACGGCGCGGATGTGAAATAACGCGATTCGGAAGCCCCTCCATGGTTTGACAACCAGGTCTTGGGCACAAACCCCAGTAGCTTCCCTCCCGAAAACGCGGCGGCGGCATTGTAGACCTTGCCCATATGCCTTACCGGCAAGCCGACAAAGACCAGTGCGTCGGAGCCTTTGGTAGCTTCCATCAGTTTTCTGAGCGCCGCAAGCGCATCGTCCAGCAGCGCGTCCTGCAGGAAAAGATCGCCGCCCGTATAGCCGGTGATTGAAAGTTCGGGCGAGCAAATCAGTTTGGCGCCGGCCGCTTCCGCAGCCGAAACCGCCTCGGCGAGGCGTACCCCATTCTGCTCGCAGTCGCCGAGCTTTACCTCGGGGGCAATCGCCGCCACCGTCACAAATCCTTCAAAGATCCCATTCCCTTTATCCATTTGCCCTTAGCCTCTCTTTCATATATTGTTTATCGTTCCCCGATATTTTTCCCGGAAGTTATTCCTGGATTTATTAAGCGCCATATTTCTATGATTGTAACATTTTTCCGCTGTATCAAGAAGCCGCACCGCTTCAGACTGATCCGGATTATTCTTTGTGTTCCTCTTATCAACTTTTATTAATCCGCTTTTATTTTGCTCCAAATAATCATATTTTGGTTCAATCACTCTGGCAGACCGCGCTTTCCGCGTTCTCGGCTTTGTTCAGCATGGTCCACATATGGAACCCATAAAACGCGTTCAACAGATAGACGGCCCACATGGTGGTTTGAATGGGGTCGCCCGCCAAAACCCACATGACGACGGTGATAATGTCCACAACGATCCAAAGTACCCACTGCTCACGGTAGCGCATCACCATCAGCGCGTTCGCGATCAACGAAAACGCAGTGCTGGCGCTGTCCAGCCAGGTTGCCGCGCCGCCGAGCCAGACCAAAACCGTCCGGTATCCCCAGATGCAAAGCCCGATGACGATCAGCGAAATCACTATGGTCTGAGCAGACATCTTTTTGGTTTTCACGGTTTTGGAACGCGTGTTGTAGTTCTTACTCCAAAAATACAAACCCACAAACTGCGTTGGGAAATAATAAAACGCGTTCAGCATGACCTCGCCATAATATTTGTTGATCCACGCGACAACGATATAGGCCGCGATGTTTACAAAGCCCCAATAATATTGCGTTTTTTTGCCTGCCGCGCAAAGCACCACGCAGAAGATTCCGCATACCGCCGAAACCGAACTGACCAGGATGTACCACCACGCGTTTTCGCGGTCAGTCGCCGCAAAGTAAACGGTGAACCCGATGACAGCCAGAACCTCGATCCATTGGAACGGCGTCATGAAAGCCCGAAGCTTTTTGATCAGCGGCACGACGATCCCCCTTCAAGGAGTCTGTCAACCAACGCTACCGCCTGTTCAAATCTTGCCTGATAATTGCCGCGGATGGATTCAAACGTAAATCCATGCTGGCGGTAGATTTCTTTGATTTGTTCGCTGTATTGTTCCCGGTTTGCCGCGATCACTTCGCTGCGGTCGCCATCCTGCACGAACTCGACATCCGGCTCAAGGAAGAGTATCAAATCATAAGAATTCAAATGGGATATCGCTTCCGCCAGCGCTTCATTCTTTCCCTTGTCGCAGCCTTCCAAAAATCGCAGATAAAACAAAGTGATCAGACAATCCGTATCCTCAAACAAGACGCGGTTGCTGTGCCGGACAGCCTCGGCCTCACAGATTTTGTGCCGCAGCAAAATATCGGTGAAATCCTCCTGCAGCATCAGCCTGTCCGTACCGGAGCGCTCGGAAATATCCCGCCCGACTTCCTCCAGAAAATTTGTATTGTAATAATTGGCAAGGTTGACCGTGAGCGTGGATTTGCCCGAACTCTCACCGCCGATGAGCAATACTTTTTTGACATAGTACGGCCGCACGATATACGGCAGCCAGTCCCAACAGGCCAGTGGGTTTTCACGGATTTTCGTGGATGACATGCCATCCCTCGGTATGATTTTCAGTTCCGCTTCCGGATAGCACCGTGACCAAAAGCTGTCCTCCCCATAATCGCTGCCGCAAAATACCACGTCAATCGGCTCGGCGGCAAAGGCTTTCACCTTTTCGGCGTCCGCCTGCCAATATTCCTCGGTATAATCAGCCTTGCTTTCAGCGGTATCGTCAAGCATAAAAAGCTTCACATTGCCGATATGTTCAGTCAACTGATAAAGCCAGCGATAGCGCACACGGGCCTCAATCTCATCCCGCCGCCCGCCACAGGAAAGGACGAGTATCAATTTCCGGCACTGGTTCGCCGCCGCCACAATGCAGCGCACATGCCCCAAATGCAAAGGATTGAAACTCCCGCCGTACAAACCACAACGATAGATAAACTCATTCATAACAACACTATTGTAATCTGAACCAGCCGCAGTGACAATTGGGGACGGTCTGATTTTGTCACATACGGCCGTCCCTCTGCGTGATACGGCCGTATGTGACAAAATCAGGCCGTCCCCAATTGTCACAAAACCAGGCCGTCCCCAATTGTCACTCACGGGAAGGTGCGTTTGACGCCATCGGCGTACCATTCGATCGACTGGCATAGCAGCGAGGCGAGCTCTTCACGGGGCATGCGATTTTCTGCTTGTATCCAGTGTTCGATGGTCGAGATCGTCGCCGTCAGGCAGTATTCGGCGATGAACCGCATCGTGGAGCCGGGGATGCTGTGGCCGCGAAACGCCTCGCCGGTGATCCTGTTCGCGAAGCGTGAAGTAGAGTCGTAGATATAGGTCTTGAGCGTATCCCTGCCGACCGAGTCAAGCAGCAGGCGGAAAAATTCGATGTCTTCATCCAGGTGTTTGAGAATCGCGTCAAGGGTTTCGCGAAGGTTTTGGCTCCCGTCGAGCCCCGCCGTGATCGACGACAGCTTGAGCCGGCAAAGAAACTGCATGGCGTCATCGCGCGTATCGAAATGATAGTAGAATGTCTGCCGGTCAAGCCCGGAGCGCTCGGCGATCTCGCGGATCGAAATTTTCGCGAGCGGCTTTCCCTTTAATAGCGTACCGAGCGTTTCCGCAATCGCTTCCTTTGTCCTGGCGCTTTTTGTACGCGTTTCCACTGTTTCCCTTCCTTAATGGACAAAATGGGGACAGCCCCCATTTTGTCTGCCGTATGCCACCAGCATTGCTTTTAAGCTTTGAACGATCCCCGGCGCATGGCCATCAGCAGCAACGCGATCAGTCCGGCGCCGGCAGCCAGCATGACCCAAAGGGCGAGCGGGCTCGCATCGTCCCCGGTTTGCGGGGAAGACGCGTTGACTGACACGCTCGACGCGCCGGAACCGCTTGAACCGTTCGAGCCGTTTTGCCCGTTTGGCGCGGGCGTTGGCGGCGTTGGCGTGCTGGGCGTATCATTGTCCGCCGCTACGCCGTAAAGGCTGAAAGACGAAGCCATGAACACCACTGTGTTTCCGCCGGCCGACGCTCGGATATACTCAATGCTTCCATTTGTCTGTTCATGGGCAATGATCACGTTTTTCGCGCCGGTCAAAGTCAGGCCGCCCAGTGTGACGGTGACGGTCCGGCCCGATGGGATCACATAACTATCTCCCGTAAGCGTATCGACCAGCTTGATTTCATACAGGTCGAGCAATTGCTTGCCGGGCATGCTGCTTAGAAAAGCGGCCCACCGCAAATCGGACTGAGGAACAGGTGTGACCTCAAGCCGGATATTCCAGGGCAGCGTCCCGGAGACCGAATAGCTGCCATCGGTTTCGTTGACCGGGCCGGACTGGTCCTGGGCAGTTTGCAGTCTGTCTTTTTCACTCTGCGGTATCCCTGCCCGCAGCGTCGCCGAAAGCTTGTAATAATCATTTGTCACCGCGGCTACTTTGTCGGCGTCAGCCCATGTTTTGACCGGGTTTGGCAGGGCGTCGATTGCCGCGATCATATCGTCCATTGAGGGGGTGTCCTTGATTGTCAAAAGCCCTGCGCTAAATGCCGTAATGGTGTAATTTGCGCTCGCGGTCAGTGTGCCTTGAGTGATGTTGTAAGTATCGATATCGGTACCGGGGTCGCGGGTAAGCAAACCGCTCAGGGCGCCGGCCGCGGTATCGCCGGCGGCAAGCCCTGTAACGCTGTACGTAAACACCGGGTCCGGATCGCCATAGTATATTTCCTGATTGTCCGAC
>Ga0123357_10008097_pt1 | contig 13093 bp, 5 predicted proteins | sample TergutEmb28metaG_FD_89873 | JGI IMG/M metagenome (GOLD analysis project Ga0123357, IMG submission 89873) | Embiratermes neotenicus P4 segment gut microbial communities from Petit-Saut dam, French Guiana - Emb289 P4 | ecosystem: Host-associated > Arthropoda: Insects > Digestive system > Gut ...
AATGTCATGTCTCATCACAAAAGTAGAGGCTGTCAGCTTACAAAATGTCATGTCTCATCACAAAAGTAGATGTCAGCTTACAAAATGTCATGTCTCATCACAAAAGTAGACGCTGTCAGTTTACAAAATGGCATGTCTCATCACAAAAGTAGATCTGTCAGCTTACAAAATGTCATGTCTCATCACAAAAGTAGAGGCTGTCAGCTTACAAAATGTCATGTCTCATCACAAAAGTAGATGTCAGCTTACAAAATGCCACGTCTCATCACAAAAGTAGATGTCAGCTTACAAAATGTCATGTCTCATCACAAAAGTAGAGGCTGTCAGCTTACAAAATGTCATGTCTCATCACAAAAGTAGATGTCAGCTTACAAAATGTCATGTCTCATCACAAAAGTAGATGTCGGCTTACAAAATGTCATGTCTCATCACAAAAGTAGATGCTGTCAGTTTACAAAATGTCATGTCTCATTACAAAAGTAGATGCTGTCAGCTTACAAAATGTCATGTCTCATCACAAAAGTAGATGTCAGCTTAAAAAATGCCATGTCTCATCACAAAAGCAGATGACCAACAAAGAAAAGGAAGTATAAAAAAAAATGTGTCAGTGAATTATATACCATCCTCAGGGCCCCCAGTAAAAACCGATCATCAAATTTTGAGAAATTAATTAAACAATTTCTGACCAAACTGTTAGTTAAAATTTACGATACATGTTACATGTCAATACACTGCTTGTTTAACTAATGAGCAGTTTTTTTTGTTGAGATTTTATGTTATAATATGAAAATTACAATGTAACTTCTTATAAAGTAAATCAGTTGTTAAATCAGAGCACAAAGCACTGTTATAGTTGCGTTTCTAAGGGTTTTTTTTTTTTAATATTAATATAACGTTCAGGTTCTTGTTATATCTAATATTAAAATGTTCTGTAGTGACTACTGTTATCATGTGGCATATATATCATGTACATAGCTAGACATGGTGTACTATAACAACTAAGCAAGTGGCAAGGCATACTATACCATAGCTGCTGATAGACACAGTAAGAAGGAAGTCAACTCTTAAATCACTAATAACATACCACAAGTGTTTCAACTAAATTTCAGTATACCAGTCACTACCAATTTAAAGCACATGTGTGGATATGAAACATGCATGGCCATGCAGTCTAATGGGATTTCTACAGGTAATGTTACTTACTCCAAATGTTAGCTCCATTTGCAGAATTTCCATAGTTAGAAGTCATGCTATTGACAGCAGTGCTTCAATAAATCATACCATGTCCACAAGTACATGCACGAAACCTGATTACTGTTTGTTATATTGGTTAAACACAAAAACCAATAATGTAATGAGTCAGCCCTTATTACAAAGTTACATGCTAGTAAAGTAAAGCATCATTATGTAATACAAGTCCTACTGTTACTATTAACACTTAAAATTTGGAGAAACTTTGCTGAATTGCTGGAAAATATGTTATCATGTCCAAAAGAGTTTCAGCTCATGTCTCAGTACCAAACCGCTACAATATAATACAGAGTATTTAATATAACCACTTGATGAAACAGATTTAAGGTATAATATAAACTGATGTACACATAATTAAGGAGGCACTTAGGTGCCTTTTATCTATGTACCTCACTGAGCAACAAGTGTACCTATTGTTGTTATCAATATTTTGGTGGGAAAACTAACATTGATTTCTTTCATACAAAAGTGAGTGTAATGTATAGGATAACTCTTTAAAATGACCTATTTCTTCAATTAATTAGTTTTATTTATTTATATTTTGGCCACTATATCCCATAATGAGTCAATTAGTTAAACAATGAAATCTCAAAAAAATATTATATACATTAATTTACAGTACTGCCAAAACATTATCAGTATACCTTAATTCTTTTCAATTATCATTACTGTTTATTTTCTTCCAGTTACCTGTTCATCTTGTCTCTCTCTTACAACTGTACATGTATATTGCACTTATGTATTGTCCATGTACTAAAGAGGCGCCTGTCCAGTATGTTACAGATACATGTATATTTTGCAAACTGACTACACACAACTCAAAAGACACATCATACAATGAGATACTTTTGACAAAAATCATTGCAGGAGGCAGAATTTCTCTGTACAACTTCCATGAAATAACCAAAGTTATACACAAACTTATATATTACATGTATGATTTTATGTAGTGTATACAAGCACCTACATTTAAGTTTTGGAACACTGGTTGCTGGGTGAGAATGACACAGAAAAATCCAGTCCATCAATAAGCCACAGTACAAAGCTAGTATAAAATTCAACATTAAATCTGTGATTATATTTGACTGATAAAAACCGAAATAAAGTTTTCTTAGAAATGTTTTGATTCATTATACAGCAGCAATGTCAACATTTAACTGGAAACTGCTCAGGAGTTTAGAAGACAAAACTTGCTCAGACATGACATCACCATTATGCATTACATGTATGTATCTTTAAGGACAGAAGGTATACTGATAGTGCATTATAACAATAAACTTTAAACAAAATCTGATCCAGTAAAATTTCATGAATTTTTATGTAACAACCAACATGAATGGTAAATTACATTAATTTTAACTTGAACAACAGAATTATATTTTTTTATTAGGGAAGTAAAGACAAATCCTACTCCCTTGCATTAAACCAAAAAGGATGTTTTAGCTGTTTCACACCCAAATTTGATGTACTGGATTGACATTACACATCACATAAACAGTATTTATTAATATGCTGTCATGTGCAATTCTGACTTCCATGAGCTGATACAAGAGTAATGAAGGACTGACATTAGTTGCAGTGTAGTCTTACCTTCCATTACCAAGATGAGTGGTGGAGGAGCAGTGACCGTAGGGGCTACGGGGCAGTCCTGTCTTCTACTGTCGGTGCTGGTCAAATCTGTTGACATCTCAGTTACATCACCGACAGGTGTCGATGATACAGTCTCCATAAGGGGTGATGCAGATGAGCTGATCAAACCCTCTGAATCTGAAGATTCATCAGTATGTTCAAATGGGGTGCTGTACGTTAAATTTGGGGTGGCTGATGTTTCCAATGTAGTAGTTTCTGTCATCTCAGTAGGAATAGTTGTTGCGGGCATATCCGATGACACAGTTGAGTTTTCATCCATACCTCTCATCAGTATTTCAGCTGTGATAGTGAATTCTTCTCTTACTGTCATGTTTTCATGAATTAGAGTTTTGTCATCATTTTCTATCTTGTGCCCAGTAAGATTCCCTTGATGTGTTGTAGAAACTGTAACATTCTCTGCAAATACTGATACGTCAGTTGAAACAGGTTCTGTATTATCACCTTCCAAGCCAAGGCTAGTTTCATTCTCTGAATTATCGAGACATGGACAAGTGCATTCACAAACTCCACCCCACAACGGGAAAGCAGTTGTTGTAGGAAAAGGTGTGACAGTAGTGGTGGCTGGTGGGAGTGATGATGGTGGTTCATGCTTGGAGACTGATTTATGAGTAGTATTATCATTACTCATACCTAGCAGGACAGAGGCAAGTTTCTGGGATGGTGGACTTATGTCAACACTTGCAACTTGCTCACTGTCTCCATTGGTCGGGACAGAGACAGAGAGGACATACACAGGCTGATGGTTACTGGAGTGATGGCCAGTCTCGTTACTCTGATCGACATCCTCGGTGGCAATTGTCACATTCACAAGCACGCGTTTAGCATGTCTAGATGAGCCATTTGTATCAGGTGACAGTTCTAGCACATTGACTTTTGGCAAAGCAGTTAATGACACATCTGGCACACTTACATTCATTATGTTATGAGACACTTCTATAGGGCTGTTAGGAACACTATCTGGGGAAGAATGCATTATTAATTGCGAACCATGCTCTCGTGGCACATGCTCAGCAACAGACTGAGGATTATATTCAGTAGCAGTGTTGCCAACATCTGTTTCTACTCTATTTGACTGTGAAGGATTCTCTAATGATGTATGGAACACAGAAACATCAAGCTTAGACTCATCTTTGTACTGTGCTGTTGTGGCATCAGACTGAAATGCAGAGAGGTGCATAATACTGATAACAGGTTTTCCAGTTGTATCCCTTTCATTTTCAGCCCTGTCTGTTTTGTCCACTACATCTTCATCATCGACACTTTCACTGTCAATTAATGGGACATCCTTAAGTTCATTATTGAGTCTGTTGGCATCTGGGCTTGTATGCTCTGGGAGACTGCTGCCACCTGACTTGAGGGTCACTGACTCATGATCCAACCTAACAATTTCCACCTCATCCTGACCATAAGAATACACAGGAGGATAATCACGCTGAAAAGAGTCTGCAGCAGAATCATGCACGTTGGTAACATTTCTTCTGGTTGCAATAAAACCACTACCCTCCTCTTCTATAAGTCCCTCATCAACATTACCAATGCTACTTGTATAATTAGACTTTGGAACACTCACATTACGTGGGACAGACACACTAGCATGCCGGTGGGAGTGTAATACAGATATGTCTCCTTCACTGGTCAAATTCCCTCCTTCGTCTTTGACAGCAACATCAGCAGTGCTGCCAGACACATTTCCATGCACCAAATTCACAGAAGTTAAAATGTCAACATGCACAGCAACATCTACATCATCAACATCATCATCATCATCAACAACAACATCACGAGCAGCAACAGGAGTGTCACTGTTTGTACCATGGGTATCAACATTAGGATATATGGCATGCTGGTTAACTGATCTACGCCAACGAAGGTGCTTTGGGTCTAGTGTTCTGTGTTGTAATAAGGAAGAAGAATAAGGTGGTAACAACACAGAATTTCCATCAGCATGTAGGTATTTACCTCCTGAAGGAGGTCGAGGTCGACCGGACGAACGGTTTGTCTCGGCAGATGCCTTGGGGAAAGCTTCTGTGTTTTCTCCCACAAGAACTGTGCAAGCTTTGGCACTCTGATATGACCAGTTCAGTAGGTTAACCGCTGAAAGCAGAAACACAAACACACAAACATATATATATAAATATACAAAAAATTTCTAAGCATCTACCTATGTTGATAAAATAATTCAGAAATGAGAAATTTGATCCGTTTCCAAAAACTTACTGTTATAATGAAATGTTAAACTTGCGTACATACTGGAAATTTTCTATCATCTCATTCTGGTTCTAAAACTCATTTCAGAGACTCTGTGTTCAGTGTTAGGTGAAATTAGGAACCTTGTCAGCTGCATACATGAGACAGACTTAGTCTCTATCTCAGAAGACAGTTTGGGGCTTACCTGAGTAGGTTTCTACACCTGATGATGGAGATACTTTTCAAAATGTTGTGTTTCTAAATTACAATGAGGCACTGGACACCTTCTAATATTACATGCATCAGTTGAATCATGTACTATCACCAACAACTTTCAGATTTACTTTACGCTGGATTCTACAGAAGAAACAGTGCAGAAGGATAACACGTCACTTAATGTATGTCTCTGCTGCTGTGTCCAAATTAGCATATTACTCACTGAAGACATGAATGAATGATTCAGTGAATCAATGAATGCATCAATTGCTACTTCATATAGCAACATCTCCACACTTTTCTCTGCAATATCGTGGTAACAAACTCTGTGGTTTTATTCAAAGTCAGGACCAGAGTTATCTTCCAAACCATGATTAGAGGTATTACAGCTGAAATTTTGTATGGACGACAAACTGCACACATGTGGCTAAAAGATGCTGACTAACCCTTTTGTGCAGAAAGACAGCTTTACCCTACGCAATGGGTGATGCTGAGGAAACTGAATGTCACCGAAAGTCAATGGCCAGGAACATGCAAAGTAAGAAAGAGACACTTAAATCTCACATCTTGTGCAGATTATGCTGGGTACATAAATTCAGGGCCAAAGGGTTAAGTGCAATTCCAGCATCAAATGAATGCTATTCAGAAAAAAAAAAAATTATTTACAGTTCCTAATATCATCTCTTACCTGACATATATGTCAGTGCTGCCGCCAGTACAACTGACAAGATAATGAATACAATGGCTGTACACTTCCAAGTACATTTTGATGTGAGGCCTTTCCGAAACTGGAATCGTGACTGTGGGAAATGGCTTGAGTTGGGGCGGCGCAAGTTGTTACGGACGGGCAGGACTGGAACGGGCGTCCCGAATGGCAAGGAACATCTGAAACAGAAACATGCAAGGAACCGTCAAGAGTATTATTCCAATTTATTTCATATATTGCAGCCAAGAATGCCAGAAATGCAGAACACAGATTTTTACTAATTACTGTTATACTACCTAGTAGATTCATTGGTGGTTACCATTAAATTTAATAGGAAATTAGCCCACAGTTTTCACTTGGCTGGAAAACGAATCATGTCCTCATATGTGGTGGTGAAAGCTGTATGTCTCCTACTGTAATTTTCAATAAATATTACAACAGAATATAATGAAAAGTTACAAAATAACCGATTGGTTCCCCATAATGAGTTTCATAAATGTCTTGAATGATAGGATTTGAAGCCTGTCTTCTGGGATGTGATTCCTATGGAGTCTAATGTATAGATACAAATGCTTCAGAGGAACCTACTGCTACCATCAGTAGGGCAGATAAAATTATCATCTATTCATCTGCCCTGATGATGGAAGTAGTAGGTCCCTCTGAAACGTTGGCATGTCCACCTACTACACAGTGTCATATCTTACAAGTCTGTAGGCACGTAAGTACAGTGTTAATAATTAACATCATGTGGACTTCAAGACCCACACTAAAATTTTTTGGTTTTCATAGTGGTCAGTCTTAAAGATTAGGTCTTGTACTCGTAGAATGTGGCATTGTATAGCCTGATACAAACATACCAATATTTCATGGGTATGTGCTGCCTCCTTCTTCAGGGTAGAAAAACTGAGCAAGCAGGTTCCTATGAAATGCTCGCACCTATGTACCAAACTAAATATTAGGACATCCAAGAAGACTGGATTTATGACTGAAGTGGATAACAACCAAAGACCAAATGCAGACAGACACCTGGACAGACAGATTTCTTGAACTAACCTAGTTGTTCTGGCTTCAGATGAACACGTTTTTTTCACCAAATGTTTAAAACCCTGTCACTTCCCTCTCCAGAACAGAACAATCTAATTCATGTCACATATCATTCAAAGTCAAAGAATAATGGTTCACTATTTTCATTTCTTTGTGTTACAAATAAACTCAAATTATTAACAAAACATGTCATAGAGCAGGTGGTGGCTTGACAGCATCTCACCACTCAGGCCTGCTTCTGTCATATGACAGTCTATGTGGGATTTGAGATGGACAAAGTGGCACTTGGGCAGGTTTTATTCCAAGTACTTTGGTTTTCCGTGCTCATTACCATTCCACCAATGCTTCATACTGATATTTCAGTCACCTACCATCAGTTTTAACAGTTAACAGCACTGTTACATTGTTCTATAAATTAAATGAATATAACATAATTATTAACAGCTCTACAACAAATACAAGGTTAGAAAAACTACACCATATCACCCATGAATGTTAACTTTAAAACAAAACAGAAAGATCTACCTTTCAGCATTCTTCTGAATGTCTCCTTTTGATGGACTGCTGCATGATGAATTAGACTTGTAGTCCAAAGGAGAATCTTTTGGTACATCTGCAAACAACAAAAATCAAGTCTTCATAATTCATGTAATCCAAATTCCAGCTTATCCCAAACTCTGTTTTTGCCTCGCAGCCTAATGTGCTGTAGATACAAACATGTGGATCTCAAGAGCAATAAAACATACAAACTGAAAATTGAATATATTGGAAAATATTTATGATCCTTCAAAAAAATCAATGAAATGTCTAGTCAGACAACTCAAAGCCCCATTGCTGAACTTCAGTTTCTCAAGAATAAGTTTCTCAAGTCTTCTGGGATGGCATGCTTTGTTGTTGGGTAAATAACACCCAATTCTTCAAAGGAATGTAATACCTTCACCTTTGAGGTCAAGCAGTCAAACAAGAGAAGTATGATTGACCTTACAGATGTAGGCACTACAGTCTTTCAAAACACTGTGAAAAAATTTCCTAAATGACACACAGTTAACATCCCAGAATATTTGAATCACTGAAGCCAATTCATTGGTTGAAGTGACGTAATTTTGTCTTGTTCAGTTTGTGAATCATTACTGCAGTAATATCCATGCATTCTGTTTCTTGAAGCATTAATGAAGAGGGGATTTTGTAAATACATTTTACTAGTGGCACAGCCAATTTAATGCACTATACAATTAAAGACACTTCATATATCTCTTGATGACATAATACTATTCACTCAGGAATTCTGTAAAATAAAAAACGAAACCATAATTTCAGATGGTATTCATGAATTTCTGAAGTATACTTTTTGAACTATTAGGATGTGTGTACAAATATCTAAACAATATAGGTACTTGGAGGTCCACAAAGCAGACCTCAAATTTGTGTCAAAATTTATACTAAAAGAAATTTAGCTTAATCTAATACACTTTTGCATGCAATTATGTTCATTAATGCTTGCTATAGATACACGGTGTTAAACTGTGTCCAAGAAATACCATGTCCTATCATTCTGCAGGACCTTGACATGTTACAATGCTGCTTCAGCTCTGACATAGATATGTGGTATTAAGAAAACATAAGCATCACATATGCAATACTTCTTCCACAGTTTCCTAGGATAGGAGATTAAAAAAAAAAGATCACTAACACTTGTAATTTCTTAGGTATATCCACCAAATGACATTCAGCATTCAATTTTTATCCTAGTTTATATTCACTGCAGAGTTCTGTGGCTAAATTCAACATGCTGAAAACACTAAATGACCCACCATTCCTGCAAATGATGCTGTCTGCATGACAACACTTTAATACTCTGCCTAAATACCTTTACAATAGCACTCTTATATCACCCTAGATATTTCAGGACAAAATGAAATATTATGGTTAATTAGGTAACATTTCTGCTTCATATTCATGGACTCCTAAAAGTCTTCTGCTTGGTGGTGTGGGAGACTGGCTATAATGACTGAGGATTCTTACTTCAGTTCCTTCAAGCACAACACCACGTTAAAACCTCAAATGATGTCACAAACACTGCCTTCAACACCATACCACTTTAACTGTCTACTAATCATCATTTGATACCACAGAGCTACTGATAATATCCTTAAATAACCTATAAATAAATATCATGACTTATATTATCCACTCAGTAATCGGAATGTAGATACGGTAACGTGTGAATATTAAATTAGAAAAGATATGAAAAAAATTAATGGCCTAATTTAAAGTATGAATATCCTAACATTTGCCAGAAGGAACTGCATACATCACGAAAACCCTGGAATAACTCCGCTATTAGGGGCCCACATATATACCAATCAACATACGTCACGTTGACACACCCAATCGAGTGGGGGGAGGGGGAAGCAGTGAAGAAGAAAAGAACCCAGAACTTAACCTAAGCTAACCTAACCTACCGACGACAGGCAGTCCAAAAATAAGTTTACAACGCATATATTCCAAATGTATGTATGGTCATTTTAAATAAACTGGATAGCAGGTATTATCTATGCTTACCGCTTTATTTTTCAACATGGTCCCACCAACATTGTGGCATTTGACCACTCATGCAACTAGTTTTGTTAATCCCTGCCTAGTAGCATTCCGTGCCCTGTGATTTCAACAACCTCATAACAGCTGTTTTGACGTCGTCGTCATTTGCAAATTTGAGACCACAAAGATGATCCTTAAGGGCGGGAAGGAGGCGGAAATCACTCTGCGCCACATCTGTGCTGTATTGCGGATGTTCCCAAGATTGTCCACCCGAAGCGCCGCCAGTGTCGTTTTGCAATCCCTACTAGGGTCCGAACGCTATCGTGCAGAAACATAACGCCTGTCGTGAGCAGTCCAAGGCGTTTTTTAATGGCTGTTCGTAACCGTTCTAAGGTCGCGTAGTATGACGCTGCATTGATTGTAGTGGCCTCTTCCACGAAATCCGCCAACAGCACACCCCTGCAGTCCCAAAACACCGTAGCCATCAATTTGTCAGCACACTTGGCCATCTTGAATTTTTCCGATCGCTGAGACCCGGGGTGTTTCCACTCCAGGCCTGCACGTTTTGTCTCCGGGAAGTGATTGTGAACCCACGTCTCGTCTCCAGTGACAATGAGTTCGAGGAAGTCATGATCATGAATGGCATATTGTTGGAGAAATGAGAAAGCACTACCCATGATTTGCGCCTTGTGGTCTTCCGACAGCGGTCCCAGAGCGCATCGCGCACAAACCTTGTGGAAGCTTAACTCCTGAATAATCTCGCCTATCGTCCCATGCGAAGACCCAAATCATGCACGAGCTCACTCGCAGCCACAATCACGTGCTTTGTTCTGGCGGATGCTTGTTGTCAGTCTGCCACTTCTCTCACCAGTCGTCCAATTTGCCCGGATTTGAAGTCTGAACACCAATTCGCCACACTTTGACGACTCATCGCTTCGTCCCCGTAAACTTCGACTAGCTGACGATGAACCTCAGCTGCAGAAACATGCCTAGCATGCAAAAAACGAATTACAGCACGGATCTGCTCTTGGGACCGACGTACCAGTAGAGTCGCCATGCAACAGCAAACGCCTTGTGTGAAGTTCGATGTGCTGCCAACTGACACAGCGTTACCAACCAACACTACTACAGTCCCCTACAACAGATCAGGTCATTCCAGTTCCCTTTCAAAGTGAAATATGCGCGTCGTAAACTTGTTTTTGGACTGCCCTTCGTATATTAAATTAGCACAACCGAAATAAACAAAAACAAAGACGACGAAGAATAACACAACAGCTAACCTAACCTACCCATATGAAAATGGCATAACCAAAACCCTAACGTAACAGCAACAAATATGTTATCGTTGGTAGTGTACTAAGTATAGGAGTGACTATATCAGCTGTGACTGAACTGAGTATGTAATCATTGCGTTTATAGGTTGGTATACATTTGGGTCATTGATATCGGAGATGAGTGAACCCCCTTAGTTAGAATACATGTGCATGAATTCGAGATTTCAACTAGGGACATACCAAATACTAGAGGATAGTGATACGCACTCGACCATGTTCGGTTTGATAATATCTCTCTTTCTATGCCTCGGCATCCCACTGGACGTCCTCTCTGGGGTATTTTTTTTTCTGTGGCCTGACAGCGCAACTAGGGCCTAGTCCGCCTCTTTTGAGGTTTCCAGCTCACACACACAAACACAAACACACACACACACCTGGTAAGAGTCCTCTCAACGAGTGATCAGCTCATCGCAGAGGCAACTACTACAAAACACACAACAAACTTAAATGTTAGATATCCAGGCCTCCCCAGAGGGATTTGAACCCGCGATCTCAGCAGTCAAGTGGCTGCAGGCTTACGCCCTAGACCGCAAGGCCACCAGGATCGGCTCCCTTGAGTTATCTGACAGAAATATTGCATACATTTCTCATTTTCCTTGTGATTCCTGCATGCCATGGAATGTTAACTAACATCCTGAAGTAACAAGCCTTAGGCTATTTTCAAGTCATTATATGTATAGGGTGTTTTTTTTGGCACTTGACCGATAATCGCCAGACCGACGCTCTAGTGAGTTTATTAAAATGTCTAAAGGTTATTGTCACTGCCATCGCCTGTTTAGCTCCCGTCGTCGACTGTCAAACTTCCCTGACAATCGGCGTATGACGCAACACTGGCGGAGCGTCGGGTGGAGCTTTGGGTCGGCTCTTATCGATCAAACAAGAAGAGAAACACCCTGTATATTTGACTGGGGAAACTGATGGAAGCCATGCAGACTAATTACCAACTCACCTGTCGGAATATACACGTTTCCCGACGGTGTCCTCACGAGGTAAGAAGGTTCGAAATCGCCGTCCCGATCGGGGGGATTCCCCATAATCCCCGTGGCCACACGGCCGTTTAGTCGATTCATCGAGGGGTTTCGAGGTGGCACATCGGGTGGAGCACTGTCCAACAGCGAGCCTGCGAACGGTAAACAAAGCTCGTGAAGCCCGTAGGCAAGCTAAACATCGAGCCAAGACAGGATTCACAGTGTCCACACCAGCACTCTGCACAGCATATCACACTAGTCTCATAAATGTACCTAAGTGGCGCAGATGTTCTGTTGGCAACGTCACCACACAGCCGCTACACAATGTGCACCGAAATAGGTCCAATGGTCCTTCAGCCGCATTCCTGAAATGTCTCATCGCTTCAGTACTAACAGCATTTTTTTTCAGTAGGCATTGCTACTTGACAATTAGACAAAAACCACAACACTTGTTAAAACAAACCGCTCTATGGAACAGGATCCATTTGGGAAGAAAGTATTTCCTCAGCTTGTCAAGAAATTCCCCGCATTTTATGCAACCCGAAGGTTTATTACCGTATTTATAACAGCACGCCACTTCTCCTTATCCTGGTCCACAAAAATTCAGTCCACATTATTTTTTTTTTACAATCCGGTTTAATATCACACTTCCATCTCCGCCTAGGTCTTCCAAGCGGTCTCTTTGCTTACGGTTTTCCAGTCAATAACGTACATGGTTTATCACCTTCCGCCATACCTCCTACACGTCCCGCCCCTATTATCCACATTTACCTGATCACCAAATAATATCTGATGAGCAGTACAAATGATGCTCATCATTATGCAACTCTGTCCAGCCTCCTGCTACATCCGCACTCTTAGACACAAATAAAATCCTCAGCACCGAACTGTCGAACACTCTCACCCTGTTTTGTTTCCTTAACTTAAGAGACTAAGATTCACGCCAATATAAATATATGAGGCTATCAATTATGTCGATTCAGAATTATGTCTCACACTGCAGCAAGATGACTTTCATTAGCTCCCAGCAATAAACCGGAGAAACTCTTATGTTTATTGGACCGTGCTTCATCTTGATAGTTGAGTAAAGAGAGACCAACTTGATGTCACTTGCTTTATTATTTCTTTATTTAATGCTCAACATTTTTCGGATGTTAATACATCCATCCTCAGGAGCTTGCGACTTATTTGTTGAGTTA
>Ga0123357_10008098_pt1 | contig 13092 bp, 12 predicted proteins | sample TergutEmb28metaG_FD_89873 | JGI IMG/M metagenome (GOLD analysis project Ga0123357, IMG submission 89873) | Embiratermes neotenicus P4 segment gut microbial communities from Petit-Saut dam, French Guiana - Emb289 P4 | ecosystem: Host-associated > Arthropoda: Insects > Digestive system > Gut ...
ACTGTGGTACACCTCATGTATATACAATTGCTAAAATATCTCTTGTGACAAGCTCTATATCCTAGGGGCTAACTTGACCTTGTAAGGATTTACAGAGTGAGAATAAATGAATGAATGAATGAACACACTGTGACCTGATGTGCAATGATTGATAATGGTCCCTTGTCCAGGATCAAGAATAAAACCCACACAGTGATGACAACATGATGGAAAAATCTCCTGGAAGAGGTATTCCTCATCAAGGGCTAGTTTACATGCAGGCTGGTCACTTGACAGAGACAATCAACAATGCAGTTACATCACATTCAGAGAAAGCCACTCAGGAAAGAAGAAAATATAGGTTTGGAAAAAAGAGAAAAAGGAAAGACAGAAGAGGAAGATAAGAAAAGGAAAATTAAAAAGGAAGAAAAAGAAAATGAAAAGGATGGGAACAACCCACTTACTACCAGTTGGTATGTCTGTTCTTTGAGAAGTGGTACACACTATTCCTCAATTTGTTTTGCCATGGAACTTAGTCACATGGCTTGGAGCATATATAATGAAGGATTAATGTGACAATGTTAATATAAGTGTTAAAGAGTAACAAATTCTGAAGATACATATAACTAATGACATGTAAATGATCATGGCTGGAAAGAAGTTAAGTGGAAGGAAGATGAGCAAACTAGACAAAAATGCCATTCTTACTTTTTTGACATCCAAAGGAATGTGCATCATGATGTATTCTTATAATGAAAGCCAATGAGATACACTATTTCTAAAATTTATTTGATAAAGTACTCTACATGTTTCAGACAAGTCCACTGTCCTTCATCAGGAGTATCTCAACACTGTACATCTGCTGCATGTATACAGTGTTGAAATACTCCTGATGATGGACAGTGGACTTGTCTGAAACATGTGGAGTACTTTATCAAATAAATTTGAGAAATAGTGTATCTCTTTGGCTTTCATTATAAGAATACAGTTCTTATCTCTGCTGTACGGAATAATATGTAAGAGGTTGTAAAATGATCTTCCAAAGTTCACAAGTATGGAAAGAACCATTATGATGTATTGGTACTTACACCAATATTAGGAACCCAGGGATGTGATTACTAGACTTTTCCTCATCTGTGTGAACCACAGTCAAATTGGAGGCACTGGGTTCTTCATCAGCAGACCTGCTATGACCTCCTGGTTCAGGCTGATCTGCTGTCATCTTGTTGGCACTGCAACATCTGCCTTCCTCTGTCACCACCTGATGAATGCAAGTGAGGTTATAAAGAGCTATAGTAACAGCACTGTAAATGAACACAACCTAAGTCGTTTATGGCACCAAAAGCCTTACATGTGGTAATACCTACAAGAATATATGGTGTTATAACAAAGAATAACACAATCCAAATAGTCAGTGCTGTGAAAAACTCATGACTCTCCAGGATTCTGTCCAGTTAGAGCTTTTGAAGCTACACAACTTTCCTGACCATAATTATAATAAAGGAACACTGCACAATATACAGACATCATCAAAATACACAACCCTTTTTTGAAACAGTCATGATGTGATGTATAGTTCACAAAACAGTCTACAAGTGAAAAGCAACGTCCATCACTGTTCAGTGATATCTATACAGCAGGGCTGGCAAACCTTTTTCAGGACATGTGCTCAAATTGTCCATAATTTTAAAGAAATCATTTCAAGTGTCCATGGGAATTTTGAAGATCAAAATTAGGCCTTGGAGTGTTCTGTAATTATTATTAATTACTGCAGTATTATCAGTAATGCATATTATACAATTAATCCATAGTATAATTATTATATTTCTAATAAAGGCCTCTTTGAAAAATGTGAGAAGGAATAAATGTAGCAGTAACTGAGGCTATTACTCCTTCCTGTTTAAAAAGAAGATTCTAAACATTTCATGTAATGTCATGTATTTGCCCACTCACCCCCAGACCAATGACCCCATGATAAATATTCAGTTAACAATTCACACTGCTCCCGATTTGTGTAAAAATGTTTCACTCACAGCATTATTTGGTAGCAAAGGCAATTCATATACACTCTTCATGCAATTAGATATGTGTATGTACACATATATTCTTCACAACATAGAGACACTGGTCAGGCAAAAGAAATAAAAAAGATTGGGACAGCTGTGAATGCCACGTGCCAAGGTTATCTCCCTGCATGCCATTTTGGGCATGCACACCATAGGTTTGCCAGTCCTGCTATACAGTGTTCAGCTTTGGACAATAGAATTTGGATCTGCAATAAATGAATATTAAGACAAGCAAAATAGGAGAACACAGATGCAGAACACATATGCTCCAATGAAGTATAACTTTCCTTTGTTTACAGCAAAGCAGCAGAGTAAGGTACAACCCCCACATAAGATTCATGTAGGAAACAAGCTTGTCATTCCCAGAAAAGTATTTCTGTGGTCATACAAGTATTTTCTCACTACACATTTAAACCTAATGATGTTTTTCTTCAATCTATTTCACACTTTTTATTTATTTTAAGGGACATGAAAGAAAAAAACTTTGCAGATCACACTGAAATTAATGTTTCATTACACAAGACAGTCTATGAGTCCATCCTCCTGTCAGAAGATATGGAAGGAGAAAAACAGGTAGGTGTTATACAACATGACTCCATTTAGAACAATGAAACACTACACAGTAAAGTGCAAATGTAGAGTGAGTTGCAGGCATGTATGCCTGGAATGTAACTTTTTAAAAGAACTGAGGAGTGACATCTGCTGTGTTGGTCAGGCATGATGAATGAAGACTAGCTATCTCTCTCCAAATGTTCCAGTTCTGCTCAAACTAGCATAATCTGTCTTGTGGGAGCAAAAGTATCTTCTGGTAACCTCAACACTTGCAACTGCCTCACCAAATGTGTTAGTACATACTGGGGTTTCCTCTTCTCCCTCAACACTGCTACCACTTTCATCTGCATCCACAAAATCTGATAACTTAATACTGGGTTTGAAATTAGCTTTCTTCAGGCTTCCACTCCAAACCCCTCATTAACTTCTAACATCCCTTCATTTCCATTGCACATAATCATGTAATAACCCAAACTCCAAGTTTTAAAAACAAAACCTAAATTTAGGTTCTAAAATGATGTGCAGACCGAATTTTTGTACATTACATGCTGGAAAAACCTTAAATCAAGAAAAATTATTTATTATTTACAAATGTTTTTGGCCAGGACAACAAAAAATAAACCTACAATGTGGGAACAATTCAGACTCAAGAACTCAACAAGACAGACAACGCATGTATAACATTACATAGTGGTATATTCATGCAACTATTGTTGCAGTGAAAGAGCAATAAGTATTACATAATCTAAGCATGTATTTGTACCCTTAAGGATCCAGCAGGCAAAGCGCATGTGCCATATTATACTGTCATCTGTGGCCTGTCTGGCCCTACCAAATTTCTCCACATTATCTAAAAAAAAACATGATTTTTGAAAAAAAAAAGTTACTGGACACAAAATACGTGTTTTGATTTTCTCTACAATTTTGTCTGAAATATTTTTCATTTTAAGAAGAAATAAGTGAGATATGATCAAAAATATATATTGGTCTCCATGTAAAGTACCCATCATTCTTGTCCAATTTTAATGAAACTTAAATTTTCTTGACAGATTTAAAAAAAAAATCAAATATCAAATTTCATGAAAATCCATCCGGTGGGAGCTGAGTTTTTCCATGTGGAGAGACGGACATACATGCAATTATGCAAACGTGCCTAAAATTGGCATTCTATTGTGTATATGTGACACAGTCAACCACACCTCACCTGATTTGATACACTATTTGCTGAAAATCGGCGACGCAGTCCATAACCTTCTTCAGGTGGTGACAAAGTCCCATTGTGTTCCGTATCATGTGCTGAATATGATAAACTGCTTTCTTCATGTTTCACAACAGCCATGTCTTTGTCTGTTGGTGCAGCAGCATCTGCTGTCAAGGTACCTTCCTCATTAACCTGGTGCAGACCTACTGACTCTCTTTCCACTTCTAAACAAACCTTTTGTTTCACTTCATACATAGTTTTCCACAAACCCAGTGATTTCAGCATGAACCTGGATCACAAAGTTCACTCATATACACTAATTCACTTGGTGCCGAGTAATATATATATGTTACATGCAGTGCAAGGCTCAAAATACCAAATGTCTTATAAATATATCTGCTGTCATGCAGCCCCCTTATGTAGTGGGAATTGAAATTATGGTCTTCTGGACATCACTATGGGCATTTAATTCAGGTGACAAAGGCATATTCATCTTCGTTTAATAACACTTTACCAACCGCATTGGTTAAATTTTGAGGATCAAGAGACAGCTTTTGAATGATGAAACAAGAAGGATGAAGATAGAACAGGACATGGTCTATTGTAAGGACACAACCTAGCAATTTTTTATGCTGACATGAAATCCATGGGCAACCTAAGTCAAAACACACAGCTTTCCATTGCAGACCTTAGCACATGGTCTCCAGAAGTGAATTTGACATATTCTCCACCAGTGAAGTTGGAAGCAATGAGCTCTTACTTTATTTTCTGAGGTACTGCGGCTTATTTAAAGAAACAGAATATAATATATTACTTTACTGAGTTATGAACAGTATATATGAAATTTGCACCATGTAACCTGAAATTACTGTGGGGTACAGCTCCTTACAGAATAGAGTATTTCTGTAATTAATATATACAAATATGACATCCATCTTCCTAAAACGGTTTTCCCACTTATTTCAATCTCTGAAGTGGTGATCACACAAATCTGAAGACTGGGTAATACTCATACTTCCAATTAGGCCACAACACTTCTATTCATATCCTTTCAAACTTATTATTCACTAATCAAACTTAATATTTGATGCTGATCACAACAGTAATTACATCACAGATGAACAAAACAAAGTGACCAAAAGTTGTTAGCTAAGATGGCCTGCCGGCCAAGGGTGGGAATTAAATGACAACTTTTATTATCATTATCATTATCATTTATTTAGTATTCCAGAGATCCATCAGAGTGGATATAGAACTTGTCATAAGTTAACAACAGGCATAGTAGAGAATGAGTGTCGATAATAAAATACATATCATAATAATTTATGATTATAATACATAAATAAGACAAATCAATTTTATGCAAGGAAATGTGATCAGTTCAGAATATATAATCAATGAAGACATACATAATGTACCTAGAAAGAAACTTAAAAAAAAAACAATCCAAGAGTACTTACATAATGCTTATAAACCAAATTTGTAAATTAATGTACCATTATAATAAAAATCTAGAAATGCCGTACATAGTTCACGATTGGCTAAGGTACTCCTCCATTGTGTAAAATGAGTAAGTGAATAGAAGTTTTTTCAAAGCAATTTTGAACTTTTTTTGATTACCAGCAACATTCTTAATCTCGAAGGGTAAATTATTAAAAATTTTATCCCCATATAATAAGCTCCTTTTTGATAAATGGTTAAGTTTGCTTGAGGAAGGTATAAATTATTTCTTTTTCTAGTGTCTAAGTTGTGATTTTCATTGTTTTTTAAAAAAATATTTTTGTTCTGAACTACAAACATTAATAAAGGTTCAGCAATTGTCAAAATAATGGTTTTCCTGCACAAAATACTGACTTATCCTTTATGATACATCTGACGTGTATGTGTATTCTGCACACAAGTAAAAGGCTTATGACCCCTGTCACTTAAGTGTTACCTGTGAAAGAATATGCTGAGCAGTAGGAACAAGTCATAAGTGGCAAAGTTTGGTTTGCTCTCAATGCCAATGATTCGAGGAGGGAAAAATGGGTTCTTTTCAGTCACCTCAGTTCTATTCCATGGTATGAACTCAAACTGAAATATCCACTTCACAATCACAACAACCTGCACAGAGAGAACAGCCTGGTAATGTAAGCAACCATTGTGTCAATCATTATTTACAGGACAATTAAACTTAAATGGAAGTGACCACAAAATTTTGACATGTTCATATACAGGAATGTCAGCCAATAAACACAATCTGGATAGTCAAATATTCAACATTATGGTGGTTTATAAAATGGTCTGTAAAACATGACTACTGTGGGAAGGTGGATTGCTATCTTTGTACTGGTCACTCCACATGCAACAACCTGCAGCCACTAAAATTTGTGTGTAAAAGAAGCATGCAAAGGTCATTTTTCCTCCACACGATATGTTTCTGGTTCACATGCTGAACTCCCCTTCAGTGTATATCAGTCACCATCCTAAAGAGGTCAGACTGTATTATAAATGTTGAAAAAAATAAATACCAAATTCTGGTACAGCAATGTCTCAGGAATCAACAACTTAACAAAGACTTCAAAGGGGCTCAGAGCATAATATTAAGATAGGTTATAGAAAAACAGGTTCTGAGTGTGCAAGGTGGCTGTGTGTTATAGGACGATATTTGACATTAGGTGTAGGTAGTGCTGAATCTGTGAATGTTACTAAAAAGAGTTAGTTTGTTTCTAGATGTGTCTATACTGCTTGTTTTTGAACATGTTAAAAGCCCAGTTTTTAAAGAAAACCTTAGTACCTTCTGCATGTGCCATTATTAGTTCAAAACATCCCTTAGACATCTCTTAACTATGCTAATAAAGGAAAAATACATGTATTTATTATATGTTACTAATTAACCAAATTAAACTATAATAAACATGTTTCCCCATGCTAAATACTAATATTGTTCTGAACAACTCTTAGTTTTTAAAAAATTCTGTCCCATATTGTAGCCATTGGTAGGCAAATAAGTGTAACATGCAGTTATCAGCAATCAACAAGGGGTGGCCTTACATCTTCAGGTTGGACAAACGGTCAAACAGGAAGAGAAATGCACTCTTCTGGGTTACTATGCAGCAAGTGGTGGTAATATCTTGCCGTTTTCCAAAACATTGGTAAGAAGTTACCAATACTCAATGTGCAATAACACAGAAGAGTGCAGTTCTAATCTACTTCACAGTAGAAGCCTGAAATCATGCAAACGGTCAAATACGTTTCAACATAAAAAAGCGTTTGTGTAATAAATACACAGCAATGCTACATGGTTGAACAGATTCTATGGAATGGTCCAAGTGACATTTAAAGAAAACTGTGTAGTTTTCTACGTACAACTGCGGTATTACACTGGCAATAAAGGTTAAGACTCACTTTGAATAACAGCTAGAAGTGTACTAAAACGGCACATTTGATATACTGTATGATCACTCTCTCAGAACAAAATGCCTTAAGCAGAATGTGACCGTTCATAACTAAATATCCAAAGAACCAACAAACTATTAGGTAACTATACAGATGAAAATGCTCTTCAAACGCTATAGATGATTCCATGCTATACCCTCACACACAATTTCTCCAGAAATATCCTACCATTTATGTCTCTCTCCCACATGGCTTCCATTTTTGAGGATTTCTGACAAAATTTTGTATGCATTTCTTTTTCTCTTAAGCATACCACCTGTCCTTCCCACCTCATTTGCAATTTAATTACCCCACTACCATAAGATGAAGAGTACAGATTACAAATTTCATTATGTACTCTCCTCTGTGTGATCCTATTACTACCACTTAGTTGGATCCAACAGAAAGTGAAGAAGACAAAAACAGACATGCCTTTAATAGATGCAATTTTTAAACTATGTAGTTGTCAACCAACTCAGTATTTGTGGCAATGTCTAAAAATGTATTTAAGTCTTGGAAACTAGAAGTTTTTATTGTGAAATTTGGATCTAAGTTCAACCTACTTAATAAATTATAGAATGAATTACACAACATTTAATTCAACAGAATCTCCCATCAAAAGTTGTATTAATTACCAACTTACAAATTTCAGTGAAAAGGACAGAGAGTTGAAATACTATCACAACAAGAAAATCACTCCACTCTTATTCACAGTTAACTATAAATTGCATGCACCTCAGTGTAGGTAATCATGGTGACCCAGAAGGTTTTGCTGGGTCTTGGGATTGTGAGTGTTCCCCACAAAAATACCATAAGTGGCAGAGGTAGAGATAAGATGCTAGCTGATTTTATCTGACAGAGAAACACCATGAAGTAACACACAACGTCTGAGTGTGAGATGATGGCAAACCATAAGGCCAGGAAAAGTTGTACAATAAGGGCCTGGTCTTTGGCCCTCAGCTCCTGTGTTTTATGTATTTGCTCAAGACTCTCTGGTGAGTGATGGCTGCAAAATATATAAGAATTTACATCACATCCATGTCCACACAGTACTATACACAAGACAATCATAATTTAGCTCTCCGATAGATTTTCATCTTTCTGCAAATCTTTTCCTGCTGACACTGAAACATATTATTACAACGCCTAGACTTCTAGTTTATTTAAGTTCATTTAACCTCTAAGTAAGTTAAAAAGAATATCAATGTGTAAGAGGCCAGAGGCACAATACAGAAAGCCTAATTGATCTTAACTTATTTTTTGGGATTTGATGCATTAGAAAGTAGTAAAATAAACTGTCTCTCAATGTATTTAACATACTGAAAGTAGTGCACAGAAATAACTTGAATTAAAATTACTGATAGTATCAGCGTACCTTAAATATGAATAGTTAAACCTGGAGTTGTCATTTCAACTTCAAAATTTCATATTTTCACAACTGATGCTCTCAGAAATAAACAATGACAACACATTAATAGTGGAATAAACACTTGTAAGTATTTACACAGTGCTTGGGTAGTTGATGATGCCAGCTTCCAAAACCAAAGAAAGAGTAACAGCATGTGTTTACCTCAGTGTATTTCACATTTTCAGCAACTGGCAAATATTTTCCCATATAAATATTTCCAACCATGTTAGTCAAAACCATGCTGGGAAAAACAGCAATGGGCAAAAGGTAACTGTACATCAACATGGAAATATTAAGTAAATATGTAAACCAATAACGTAAAATAATATGATAAAGGGTCAAAAATAATAATTTAAAATGTATGTAATGCAATACTACTTTAATTCCTCTATATATGGAAGTATTGAAGAATGAAATTCAATCAGTCAAATTTTCACCACTCAGAATCGCATTCTGTAAATACTGAGCATAAAAGTAAGTGATATCAAATAACATGTTTCAATAATATTGCAACTACTACAATTCATTTCACAGGTTGATCCTGTTACCTGAGCATCTACTCAGGCCCTGATGCCAAGAACCCTTATCCTCAGCTGAAAGCACATTAACATAATATCTACCATCATTACCTGAGTTTATTGTGTTCCACTATAGAGGGCACTGATTGCCATATCTTTCTGGAGTCGTCACAGACCCCTTGACTAAAATCTGGGGTTTTCTACAAACAAAAAATAAAAGAAAATGACACATATGCCTACTCGCTAGATCATCAACCTGTAATTTACTGCAAGTTTTATGAAAGTGGAAGTGCATATGAGTGGCAATACGCAAATTTCTGCAAGAGGCACAGAAAGAACTAGATAAGGTTCATAGTAAATTTTGCAAGAAATTAATGAGTATACCAAACTGTGCAGTCAGTGGATTTGTAGAGATGGAACTTGGCAGAAAGTAAGACAAGCAAGTGCACAGGAGAGACAGTGAAGTCCTGATATCAAATCAAGTGCTTGGATATAGATCAGGTAAAAGAGTACTATGAATGGCAGAAGAGTAATACAAATGTCAGAAGTTTGGCCATGGAGTTGAAAGAGGAATTGTGTAGTACTGGATCAACATTTGTGTGGAGAAAGCAAGAGTGTAACTTGGGAGAAATAACAAAGATAGTGAAAGATGTAATAATACTGAAAGTTAAAATGTTATCATATCATTTATTTTCCTTCTGTAAATCCGTACGGGATTATATAATCCATATGGACATGGAAATCGTCATATTTGTTGGGCTTAAGAGGTGACATCAACGCAAGTGTGTAGAACAATCACACAGTTATTTTGTATAAGTGCCTTGAAAAATTTCTTGTATGTTCATTCATTTTGTACCTTGGATGAATATTTTAGTTGTAATAAGATTTAAAACCTTTACTATTAATTAGTTATTTTTTGTTCTAAAGTTTCATCTTGAGAATTGTTGACCTATTAATTAATTTTAAATAGTAACATATTATAAAATTGTACAACTGAGATGTATGTTTAAATTTGTATATATTGTTAACCTTTTGACTACCGCTGATTCTACAGTGGCTGCGTTGTATTTTATCCTATTTTAGACTGCTTGTATCTATTGTAATGTATTGCAACACAGCGTTAAATGTAATTGACATCCTGTAGGTTACAACCCCCCTTCTGGATCAGATGAACAAAAAATAAATATGAATATAATAAATATAATAAAATAGGACAATATGAATTGTTTAATGTAATAAAATATAATAATGATAAAAATAAAAATAGTGGGGTAAGTTAGAAGCAATTAGACATAATCTTTAAGTAGGAAATTTTCCTTAGTTACAGATAGTGGTTGGATATTTACTAACATATTTATAATACAGCCTTATAAGTAAAGAGAAGGAACATGTGTCCCAAAGCCCTCATGTGTCATTTCAGATCATATGTCAAAATTTAACTTGGAGTTCAAAATATTCATCCAGGGAATAAAAGGAATTTTCACATAAGTATTTTTTTAACAATACTTTAAATTTTTTTGGATTATCAGACTCTGCTTTTATGTAAAAGGGAAGCATGTTAAACACCTTAACACCTATACAGTGTACTACCTTCTGGCATTTGGTCGCATTTACAGCGGGTTGGTGTAAGTTTGCATAATGTCTAGTGTTAATTTGATGTCTCGGAATTTACCTAGAATTGGTTCTTGTTTCTTACCATGAAAAACAGAAGGGAAAGAATATAGCAAAAATCCCAGAGATGAGCTCATTAACATCATATTGAGAAACTGATTTCAGTTGGGGTAGAATGTCATATATAGAATGTTGTTCAAGGAAAGAAAGAAGTGGAATAGTGTTGTTGCTAGCTGGTGTGCGAAGGTAGGAAGGAATTATAAGAAACACAGATCAAAGAAGATGCCCATTTTGTTTAGGAGAAGAGGATACTGAATACAAACTGCTCGAATAATTAGAAATTAGAAATTGGAAAGTGAAATTTTTAAATGAAAATTTTTTAAATATGAATCAGGAGATGGCCTACAATTAAATTCTAAGATGCACTAACAAAGATCAGGTGAGAATTTAAGTAGATATTTTGACAACTCTAAGTACAAATTGGTTCAAAGAAGGTGAAAGAATTGTAAATATATATCATAAGTATCAAGGAGTGATGGGCTGCCACCATGACACCCTTTTGTTAGTTTAGTTTATTTGTTCATCCACTTAGTCACACATGTAACATTGGACATATCAATTTCAGTATACAAATTGTATATTACAAAATACAACTTATTATATATATATATATATATATATATATATACACACACATAAAATCGGTAGGTAGCTCATGCATTTTAAGAAATGAACCCAAATATATTATTATTATTGTTGTTATCAACTTCGTGCAGGGTATTTACAAGTGCATACCTGAAAGACACTATGTTTCTTGGGTATACAGTGTTGCAGCTATTCTGCAGTTATGATACATGTAATATTATTTCGCATGATGAATCTTTCATACATTTACATTAGAACTTTACGAAGTACGCGTGCAGTGTCCAATATGGGTGTTTTCTGTAGTTACTTGTTTTCATGTTTTCCCAGTATGTTGCCTAGATATTTTCTGAATTATTTTCAGATTGTTCCAGTCACTCCTATTATTATTGGTATCACTTTTATTTGTACATTCACCATGCCCTGCATTTCTATTGTAAGGTGTTTATATTTTAGAATCTTCTTGGCTTCCTCCTTGATCAGATTTCTGTCTCCTGAAACTGCAGTATCCAATAACACACACGAGATCTGCACTCTTCTGGGTTATTAAGCAGCATAGAGTGGTAATTCCTTACTGACATTCCAGGACAACGTATTGATCCCATTTTCAGAGTCAAGAAGTTCTTCCTGGACTCCTTGACCCTTGAAGATGGGACCAATAGGTTGTCATGAAACATCAGTAAGGAATTACCACTCTTCACATCATCATCATGGAAGAACTCAGAAGAAACAATGTAACATCATTCATGTCTCAGTACTATGGGATAAACTTCAATGAAAGAGGATTTAGCTTAAAACTCAGCAATGAAAATCACACAATGGGTCAGACTTGAAACATTGCTGGCTTACATTAGTACACCATAACTACAATAATGAATGACTTAATACACTAGGGGTGTCCAAACTTTTGAGTTGCTCTGTCATCCATAATAAAGAGCAGGCCTTGCCCTGTGTGATTAAGACCTTTCTGGACTGCTGAAAAAGAAAGAAGCATTTCATGGGCGCCAGTATTTTCAAAGGGTGATGTGAGAAATAAGGTGCATATATGATTTCAGAAGCAACCCCAATTGGGAAAATATACTGAAAGATTATGCTACCTATTTGCCCTTAGTACATCTAATGAAAAATAAAAGGTACATGAATATTACCATCGATGTTGTTCATCATACACCTCCCCTCCTGTCCAACTTCACAGTAATATATAATTGTACCTTAAGCATCTTCTTCTCCAGTGTCAGAACTTTCATAATATAGCGATAATCATGGGAAATGTGGTTCAGGAGCTTTATCAGGTTCACCATGGCACTTTTCATTAAGGCCCATGCAGACGTCACCATTAGCCATGTTCGCTGTCCCACACTCTTTATAACTGAAATATAAGGATAAGGACACTTCAGAGTATGACATGCTAAATTATATCACTGGACAGGCCAAAAGATGCATATAAAATTGTGAAATTAGCAGATTACATTGTAAGGCCCTTGTGATATTATATATCACTTTTGGGTATAATAAAATGCCAAAAGCAACAATACTATGTACTGCTCTGATTTCTTGGTCCTTTATATAGCTGGCCACAGATTTCTGGCTATTTACACTGTTGCCAGGATATTCTTCTTCTTCTTCTTCTTCTTCTTCTTCTTCTTCTTCTTCTTCTTCTTCTTCTTCTTCTTCTTCTTCTTCTTCTTCTTCTTCTTC
>Ga0123357_10008100_pt1 | contig 13092 bp, 10 predicted proteins | sample TergutEmb28metaG_FD_89873 | JGI IMG/M metagenome (GOLD analysis project Ga0123357, IMG submission 89873) | Embiratermes neotenicus P4 segment gut microbial communities from Petit-Saut dam, French Guiana - Emb289 P4 | ecosystem: Host-associated > Arthropoda: Insects > Digestive system > Gut ...
ATCTGTGAAATATGTAAAAAAAAAAAAAACTTGGAGAGTTTTTCCCTCTATCAACCATGATCCGTTGAGTAGTTTATTTGTTGCGAATTTTTAAAATTTTTCACGAACTTATGAATAACCCTGCATAATATTTATAATTTATTATTCATCAGACTCGCCGTCGTCACTCATAACTGTATCGTTATCCGTCACCCAGTCACTATCATCTTTATCTTCACCACCGTTCTCCCATAGAATGTCTTCTTCGGATCCGTCCAAAGTATTGCTTATACAACACTTCTTGAAAGATCTGGCGATAACATCCAACATCCAATATTATTCAGTCTGCCTAGTAGGCAAGGGGCGGTTGAAGGAAAGATGCGGATTAGAACCTCAAACTAACCTTTTTTCGTTTAATAAATCGGCAAAAACTAGTACGGATTAGATTCGGGTGCGGATTAGATTAAAGAATGTACGGTATTTGAAAATATACTGCAGGCGTTCAGAACGCTGACGTGATTAAACGCCTGGTCCAGCCTTTTACTTCCTTATATATAGTTCCCGGGATTGGTACCATCTAGCCTCCAGCCCAGCATATACCAGGGCTTCTTACTCCCGAGGCAAAGCAGGCGGGGCGTGAAGCTAAGCACTTACATCCATCTGTTGCCGAAGTTAAGTATTTGTAGAGAAACGTCCTGGGTCTGTATCCAGTGCGTCTGAATGGCCATGATGCTTGTTTTAATACAGAGATAAATTTATATTCTAAGATACTCTCAGATAATGAGACTAGACACAGTCTAATGGTTGACGACGTTGAATGATGGATAGGCAAGGTGATGGAAGGAAGCAGCCTGGGTCTAACTGTAGGCAGACACAACCCGGGAATTTTCTTGTAGGAAGTGAACGGAAATATGAAGTTCTCAGTGAGAATCCGTTGTGTTGTCAGGGATTCGAACCGGGTACTTTATGAATACATTTCTAGATCCAAGTGATTCTCTCCTGTTATTAAGATATTCTAGATTTGTTTATTAACATTTGACCAATTGTCTTCTCTAAATAAGGTACGGATTCCAGGGAAGCCGTGCTACATATCTATGCAAAAATTTTTGTTTTTCGTTTGCTATTCAAAAGCACAAAAATTAAATGTAGAGAACTGTAATTTAGCCTGATGTTTTTTATGGATTGCCTCTCGCATTGAGGATAGGCTGAGGTTTCCAGAAAACATTGTGCTTGTGAAACATCTGGGCCTAAGGCGGAGAAGGCAAATGGTAAATGGAAGATGCATAATGAGGAGCTTAATGATTTTTAATCATCTTCAAATATTGTTCTGGTGGTCAAATTAAGGAGAATGAGATAGGCGGGTCATATGTAACGAATGGTGAGAGAAGAGGTGCATGCAGGGTGTTGGTGGGGAAAACTGAGGAAAAGAGACCACTTTAAAGACCTATACGTATGTGGGAGGATAACATTAAAGAGAACCATCAAGAAAGAAGATATGATGCATGGACTGAATTAATCTGGATCAAGAGAGGGACAAGCGGTTGGATCCTGTGAACACTTTCGTTGACAGTCAGTTTACACCAAATACAGAAACTTTCTTCTCTAGTTGACACAATATGAGCTCCCAAAAAATGGCGGTACTCCATGGAGCAGATATGATGCTCTGTAGATTAGTCTACCTTTCTGCTTTAGTTTTGTTCTTGGATATTCGATATTTCTCAGCATTTTTTTTACCGCTGTTCTTTCAGCTGTCCTTTACCTTCTGTCTTCATATCCCCTCTTCATTCGGCACTAAACAGCAGAGGATGTCCCCGACACTTGCTTCATCTTGCATCGTAAACTTTATGGACGTAATCATGGATGCGTGACGTAGACAATGGGCCATGATCCTGTTTCCCCTGGGACTACTGGACCGCACAGTCTTAGACATTCAGCTCCCAAAGAGTGAGATTATAAACTCTTGCTGACCAGTGGAATGACCCCTCATGTCTCTGAATTGATATCATGAGACATTACGTACAACGAGACAATGCATTGTGAAGGGCAGACACGTGCGGAAATGAGTGCATTAAGTTATACAACAGGCCGACACTAAAACTTCTGATACTGTTTGTCAGTGGAATCAAATCTTGTGAACACTGTAATAGTAGGAACATGGTTGGATTGATCTGACTCAGAACGGGGCCCTTGTGATTCTGGCAATTATACGTCGGGATCCCTGTACAGTGGGGAACGTCTTGACCAACTGTGCGGGCAACTATCGGCTTCTGAAGGGGAAATCTCAATGCATTACAGTCTCGGCCGCTGGCATCTAGGTTAAATAAGCCATAGATAAATTCCGTTGAACGGATTCCTACTTGAGAATCTAACGGTTCCTCAGCTAGTCAAGGAGTTTGTTTGAAGTCATGGACCAGAAATTTTTTTACTCTTACACAAGACACAAAAATGAATTATTATATAATTTTACAGTTAAAATAGTAAAACTTCAACTCCAGCATGTTTCTACACTCTTCGGGTCATTTTCAGGGAGTACGCATCAATTGTATTTGTATAAAACATAGCTGTGTGTAGTTCAGAGAGTTCTGTTTCAGGCTTCGAGTCTTCTAATAACACCAAAACTTATTTTTGGATTATTTATTTACAAAAAGTCATGTTTTATAAAAATATAAATGATACGTACTCCCTGAAGATGACCCGAAGAGTGTCAAAACGTATTGGAGTTCAAGTTTTAATACTTTGATTGTAAAGTCATAATATTTTGAATTTTGTTGGTGCTGTTTAACGTAATTATTAATTAGTCTACTGACATGATTGACATACAATTCGTTTCCTGTGTTGTTACCTGCCATTAGTCTCTGTTCTAAGCCAGACGAATCCAGTCTACCGTCTCTTCTCCTATTTCTTTAAGGCCCATCTTAATATTATCCTGCCATTCATACTTACATTTTTCAAGCGGCTTCTTTCCTCGAGTTTTTCGCACCAAAAATCTTTATACATTTTTTGTTTCCCACGTGTCACACGGGCCTCGCCTATCTCACCTTGTATCCTTGACTGTGATAAAGTATTTGGCTTGGAATAACGTCATGAAGATCATTTTTACCCTCTTTTCTCCGTATCAGTTCCTCTCTCCTAAGTTAAAATGTTCTGCTCAGCCTAATGTTCTCAGAAGCAGTCTATCCATAAAAATAAAAAAAATACCTAAATTTCTTTAGAAAAAGTAGATGAAATGGATAAGTAGGTTTCTTGCTACATTCACATTTTATGAAAGCGATAATTTTTGCGAGGTGATTAGACGAAAGAGAACAATACTCTGAAATATTTGCTCTATGCTTACATTTCCTACCTTAGTGAACTGTCCCTTAAGTTGGAGATTTAATAGCCACCTGATGGCACTTTCTGAAATCACATCTTCCTGCACTCACACTTCATGAACGTCGCTAAGACATTGCTGCAAATATTGAGATGAACTTAAAAAGGATAGAAAACTAAAGCAGTGTTTATTATTGTATCTTCTTGCAAATTTTATTTTCTTTCTTTCTTTATTCCTTTCTTTGTTTTATCTGACTCACTTTTATTTTTATTACTTATTTCTTTTGTGGTTTAGTTAACAGTTCTATTTGAAGGTCAAACAATTCAGTGTCGAATATTTGCATGATTATTGAGAAACTGACCAATATTGTGGGAAGAGTTGTAGTGGTGTAAAATGAGACACTTCCCACTGAATTTGACCGAAGATACTAGACAGAACCCACAGAAGTTAAAGGAGACAGTATCGTGACACAAATTTGAAATCAGAACCCCACAAATCCAAGAGGGTTACGTTCCAGCTGCGACTGTTGAAAATCCCTGTTGCTGTCTCCCATAGTTGTTTCGATTCCAGTCCTTCATTGTCCGTTCTTGTATTTTCACTTGCATTTTATTCTTTCACTTCCTCTTTTTCTTACCCATCATCCCCATTCAGGAGTATGTCAGCTGACTAAACACCATCTTTGTAAAGATGAAACCATTAACACCGTAGTCCAGTGTCGAAAAAAGGTCTCTGTATTTGACACAGATCTGTTCGTGAGCTACACACGGATCGCCGTGGTCAGCTTTAAATTAAATTTAGCAAAACAGGGGTAGTGGGACGAGGGATAATGAATATTAATATTCATGCAGATGATACAACAGTGAACTGTAACCATAATTAGAACCCATGTATCGCCATTCTATAAGCGGCGTTATTACGATATTTCTAATTGTGTTCTAAGTAAACTGGACAGGGCTCAATAACAAACTTCTTGCACGTGCAATAAAAGTGGCAATGTGAAAAATTATTTACCACCAAAATGTTGTTCAAAGCACCGTGTCTTCGAAAATAACAAATAAATTACTAAGTACACTGTAAATTGTGTGTAAATATGTGTAGGTGACACGGAAGTGCATATTTGTATATACCAGCAAATAAGTGGCACGGCACTTCCGGTTTGGCCGTTGGGCGGCTGTCACCAATGGAGTTTCGGACTCGATTTCACTGCTTTCCGTGTGGTATTTGTGGTGGACAACGCAGAACTGGGACAGGTTTCCGACTAAGGGTTTTGTCTTTCTCTCCCACTCTTTTTCCCCAGGTGAGTCGTATCCATTCATGTAACAGGACTTTATATATACTTTATATATACTTGGCAGCTGAGAGCGACTTGAATGAAATATTCTTCGCCCAATCTTAATACAGATTTTTTTGTGGTTTATTTCATGATTATGCAAATGGTACACAAATCCAATCTTACCGAATTACAAACTTGTACTTCGTTTTATTTATTAGTATGTACCACCTGCTTCGAATTGAAACGCTATGAAATGCGGACACAGAGAGTGTTTCTATGCATTTTTTTATTTTTCTTCGAAAAAAAATCGGTGGCGCCTTATGCCAGGCAGTTGTCCTCACACTTCTCTGCGCGGAGGCCTGGCTTTACCTTTATTTACTTAAAATTCGGTAAATGAAGCCAAGACCCAATAGAGGCCGAAATGGGTGAGAAACAAATTCAATACAAATTCATCATAACTTATGGTCTTCTAACTAAACGTAAGTGTGATTATGACCCATGTCATAGAGACTGCAACAAGTGTAAGTGAAGTTTTAAAATAAATTATTCATCCCACAAATATATGCGGTTTAATAATTTAGATGTAGCAAATTCTACTTGTCCCGCTATCAAATGAGAATTCAGGCTGATTGTGGCGTTTCAGCAACAGACAGACCCCCAGTCTTTGAAACGCCTTTCCAAAGAACAACGACTTCGACAGGTACTTATGAAGCACCACTAGCTCAGCTATGAAACTTCTTCAGAACTGTCAATCACATGCCTCAGTTATGTCGCGGTAACAGGTTCCTGTATTGCCCACATGCGTGTGGTAGTAGCTGTAATGAAGGTGCAGGGTAGGAGGTAACCGCAGGATCCTGTTCGGGTTGGACTGTAGGACGTTCAGGGAGCGTAATTTCTTGACGTCACTGAAGGCTTGATGTTGCCCTGTTCACTTCCTAACTCTGAGTAAAACTCCCCGGGGTTTTCATGTAAATTTCAATTTCAATGGAGATTAGCCTCGGGATTACTTTCATTAGTGAAGTTTCGACCGCGGGGTATGGCCACCAGCTCACAGTCGGTGTTTAAATTAAGTAGACGCCTCGCTCTCTACCAATTTACGTATTAAATCCTTGAGGGATGGGTTAAGTTCGAAAATTAAGCCGTAAATGCACTACTGATTTTGCATAATCAAAATGTTTATAATATTTTATATTACTTAAATTATGTAAAAATTCCGGCCTAACCTCTCACGGAAATTCTGTGTAATATAATCCTTCGGCACAGTGATAGCTTAATGTTCGTTTCGAGAGGCTACGTAGAGCAAAACCGGGAAATGAGGGTCGAATACGGCAGAGAAAAAAAAATTATTCTTTATTCCAGAGCATTTAATTTCCGTTTCAGGAGTTACGGAACACAATTTCCTAGGAGGCATAACTGCCGTGTCTGAAGATGACAGGTCACCTCCTTTCAGTTAAACATTTGTGGGAGTCTACCTGCAGCCCTCCAACTTCTTCGTTGTTTGGCGTTTAGCTGAAAAATGGGTAAAGTTTACATTCACATTATTAGGTGCAGTAGGCTCGAAGTTCGTGAATCTAGATGTTCGGAATTTCAGCCTTTCGTTATATATTTTAATACCATTCTTTTGATCTTTCGTGGTTTGTTCCGACGCATCGGGATGAGACCGCGCGTGGGGACATTCAGCTTTTCCCACTCTCCTGCCATCGCGCAGAAAATTCTCAGCTCTTCAAAGTTCTGCCTTTCAGACAGTTAGAGTTGGTTACTTCTATAGTAGAAGGAAAAGACTCTACTTAATTTAAGTTTTGTTGCATTTAATGTTTTAAAAAATTGCTTGCAATTCATTAAAATAAATTGTAATTATTTTATTTTGTATGTAACATTATATCTCTAAACTCTATTTCATAACATTTTGGAAACAAGTAAACCCTTTTCACTGAAAGTAGATTACGGTATTTGTGGCGGTTTTTTATGAGTCTCAATAAACCTGTAGAGACGAAGAGTAATCTGTTTTATTTAAATGTCCTTTGCGTACCGCGCAGTAAACACGTTTTCTCTTGGTTATAAAAACCATTCAGTGAACAAGTTGTAGGAAAACAATCGCTCTTTGTCCTGAGATCCGTATAAAACACATAAATGCAATGTGTGAGGAGAAAGCAGAATTTTTAAATTTCAAACCTGATGGAACATTAAGTATTCACTGAGCTTTAGGTGGTTTATCGCAGACTTGGGAAAGTTACAGTTTTTTCTTTCCTTTTTTAATTAAAAGCACGTTCACCATTTCGGATTCTGTTGGACATTTCCCACAAGTAAATTTTAATTACGAACATTGAATTTTAAACTTAAAAACTTGTCGTTGGATGTTGTACATTTTTAAAATAATGGGCACAAATTCCGTACGTTAATATGAGAATTGGCCGACATGCACATCCACTGATTTAGTAGTAATACAAGCGTTAATATTAAAAGTATTCCAGGTTGGCCCACTCAAGCGCCTTCAATATAAAAACTGTGTCACTGAAAATAAGTCGCTTTGCCGGATGGTCAAGTGTGGCGCCATACAGGTGTGAAGTGGGGTGGAAGCAAAACTGTTTAAATTCGTGGTGCTATTTTTTATATTAAGGCCATTGACTGGTTTCGCGCTTACACCTCTCTGTCCCACGGAAGACAGCTCTCTTTATCCATCAGATAGAAATGTCGATGGACCCAGAGCTAGTTGGATGTAACGGCTTACAAAACATGATTGCTCTTGTTATAAGTCGAAGACATGTTATCACATGACTGATCAGTTTGTGTTCTCATTATGTTTCACTGCAGTAAATGTAGGGGGATAGAGTAAGTGATAAAGCGAGGCAGAGTCGAGCTGAATTGCAACATTATACTCTATAATATTTTTCGGTGTTAATATTAATATTAGCTTTATTATTGCAAAAAGTATTATTATTATTATTATTAAACAGCCTGGGAATTGAATAAGCCAATTGTATTATACAATAGGGCAAAATTGTTGTAGAAGAATATTGGTCATTTTTTAACAGAGAATTTCAAAGATTTTATGAATTGGGATTCGAATTTTTAAGTATTACTCAGTGGGCTATAGTTGATACCGCTATTATTTGTGGGGTGACGTCGTGTTGTCTGGCAGGTTCGTACCAACGGTTCTGAGAAAGATATTCCTCTATCTTCATGATATCTCCACATTTTCTTCGCACCAATTCCCAGCACTGGAAAATTAAGGCAAAATGCATGTATCTCATATCCGTGCTGCCAACATGGTTCCATATCAAAAAGTGTAATTTGATTTTGATCAGTTTCCGCTTCCAGGTTATCAGCATTCCTGACTTGCATTTTGGAGGTTCCTAGTTATTCAGGGTTAAGGTTATTCATTTCATTGCTCAGAAACTAGCTCACCCCGTATATACCGTAAGGCCTTCCTCTGAGCCCCCGGAGAAATGTTGAAACAGTAACTTAATTTTCTCACAGTTATTTGTATTTGTCCATCTCATCACTTCGCAGTATACTAGGATACATTTTCGTATCACCAGTATTGCAGCCTTATACGATGTAAAGTCTTACGAGTATATTTTAGAAAAAAAAAGTCATCGGTTCGGTAAAGCTGGAGTTTCAAACTCACAGTCCACCCTGAAATTGTATAAAATACAGCTCCTTGATAAACACCATCCGAGTCTTCCCTGAATGTGCAGACAGGCTTTGCTACCAAACTTCATTCTACACATCCCGTTGTTGCACGATATGTAAAAAGGAATGTAAAGAACAGCCAATCACAACTCAGCTTTGGCAGGTATTTAATGTCATATTTTACTACATGTTTCGGCCTCGCGTGCCTATCATCAGGTGCTTTTATTTATAAAAATATTGAGAAAATTATATAGAATACCATAAAATTTGTGAGCGAGATTGAGGTTCAATTTTAAAGAAGTGCCAATTTGAAAACAAGTTTTCACGTAATTTCAGCCTGAATTAGAAACTTAAAAAACAGATTCATTCTTCATGCATTCTTGGAAAGGGAATTAGATGTCAATCTTACAAATTTTGTGATATTAAATAAATTTTCTCAATGTTTTTACAAAAAAAAGTAGACAGTAATCAGTAGACAGTGTGCACTTTCTTGGAAAGATATTTTCGTTCTTTCTTGCTGTCGCTCTGTTGTCACTGCTGTCTGCCCCTTATACTGTCTACACCTTTCCCCTCTTGAATATTACGTTAGAGACGGACCTTTTTGGGCGTACAAGATGACTTCAAATGTTAAATGTCCAGCCCTGACCCTGTGTAAGGGCACTGCTGTCAACGGACGATAGCGACCTTTATATAGTGAGACCTTTTCAACTCAAATGCCCCTTGACCCTGGAATAATGTGGTCTTAAAGATGAAGTAACCCCAACGGATACTGGCCTTTTAGAATTAGACTTCCTTTAGGTCAAGTAAGTTTGCTTATCGAAACCAAAATTCTAGACATCAGTTTATCACGTGCTGAGTATTTTACTTACTGAATAGGAACAGGCAATAAAATTTATTCGTACGAATTTTTAAGCCGATAAAAATAGGAAAAATCGTACTGCGTAACTCTGCAAAATGCCTCTATTTATTTATTTTTTTGTTTTATTTCTCCATTACGTAAATTCATCGTGCAGCAGGAGGCTTTTGTGCCTGCGGTTCGCGAACTCTGATCGTTATAATCACTGTCAGCTGGTTTTTCAAATAGGATTTGGACTACTCATTTGTTAGCCCCCTCTGGCGAACCGATAGAGATTGTGGCGAACTGCATTGTGCTAATGAAGAATATACGATTACACATGGACTGTAAGGCAGCCCCTGATTCTATCTCAATTAATATGAGCAGAGTTTATTAAAGTATTGCAAAACCGATTGTTAATATGGTGGCTTGGTGTGTGGCCAACCGAACAGGGGATGTCATGTTAATATGCTGAAAACAAGTAATGAAGAAACATAGATTAAAACAATAATTAGGACTGCTGATATGGAATAAATTCAACGAAAATATGGTTCTCCATGTTGTTCTACCTCTTGATGAAGGGTATACATAGGTTGAATATCCGTATTTAGTAAATCATTCATACTTACTTGTTGGCTGCAGAAATCATGGCCAAAGTGACCTGACTGTACAATAGCTACTTGTATTTGTACAACGAAACATTTAATGAAATAACGTTCAATTCCTCCATAAAGAGTGTTTGATGGACATCTTATAATAGTGGAGAAATTTATTTTCATCATTGTTAAGGTCGACTGGAATATGATATCATTTGATTTCTGTATCGGTTCGGTCGGTCGGTTACCGCAAGACATTAGTAACACCCACCAAGCTTGAAAGCCTTAAGAATATAAAATATTATAGTAACATATTTAAAGACCATATTTTAAAGACCTATTTTAACAAGTTTTCTCCCATGAACGTTTTTGTTTCCGAAGTGGCTTCTTTCTTTATATTCGACAACTAAAACCTACTGATTTCCTGTCTTTCTCTCGTGCTATATATTGTGTCTACTTCATAAGTTTCCGGTAGTGTTACATTTTGGGTCAACTTCATACGTTTCCGGTTGTGCTTTATGTTGGGTCTACTGCAAACTGTTCCAGTCGTGATGCAAATTGGGTTTATTTCATACGTTTCCGGTTGTGATACATGTTGGGTCTACATTATACGTTTTCGGTCGTGCTACATGTTGAGTCTACGTTATACATTTTCGGTCGTGCTACATGTTGGGTCTACATTATACGTTTTCGGTCGTGCTACATGTTCAGTCTACGTTATACATTTTCGGTCGTGCTACATGTTGGGTCTACGTTATATGTTTTCGGTCGTGCTACATGTTGAGTCTACGTTATGCGTTTTCGGTCGTGCTACATGTTGAGTCTACGTTATACGTTTTCGATCGTGCTACATGTTGAGTCTACGTTATACGTTTTCGGTCGTGCTACATGTTGAGTCTACGTTATACGTTTTCGGTTATGATACATGTTGGGTCTACTTCTTACGTTTTCGGTCGTGCTACATGTTGGGTCCACTTCATACGTTTCCGGTCGCTACATTTAGTTCTACTTAATACTTTTTCGGTCGTGGTAAATGTTGGGTCTACTTTATAGGTTTTCGATTGTGCTACATGTTGGGCCCACTTCATACCTTTCCGGTCGTGCTACATATTCGTTCTATTTCATAAGTTTTCGGTCGTGCTAAATGTTGAGTCTACTTTATACGCTTTCGGTCGTGCTACATGTTGGGTTTACTTCATACGTTCCCAATCAAACTACATATCGTTTCCACTTTACATTGTCCCTCTCACGATATGCGTTTCATTTACTTCACGTCGTCTCCGTCATGCTACACGTTCCGGCAGTACCATCTAATAATGTTGGTAAACAGTGCAAATTTTGAAGTTTGTCATTGCGCTTTTTTTAAGTTTCTGTTACTTTTGTTCTATTATTCCCAAATATTCTCCTCAGCAGCTTCATCTCTAAAGCTCTCTTCCCTTGTTGTAAGAAACCAACATTCACAACCATAGAAAGCAGCAGATAATATTGTATGTTTTTCTGTTTCTTAACTTCATCTCTCAATTTTATGCTTACTAATAAATAAATCCATTTTTATGATCCTTAGAAGAATTACAGTTTGTTCTTTATAGGTAAATAATTTTGTATTCGCACATGACAATGCGCAACGGTGAACAAACATCAAGGTTCCTTGAACACGTACGCGTAAGTTTCCACGTGCAGGAAGTAAGTTTGCTACAGTTCCACCTGTAGTCCATATATGTAAATGTAACGCAACGAGTTGCTGGTCAAATGAATATAAGAAGAATTTTATGTAACCTCCCACCTTTTCACGGAAGGTTTTGCTCTCGTGGTGGTCGTCGGGGTAATTACGCAGTAAGCTATACCTGGCAAGATGATAATTTCTTTCCTCCGAAACATCGGAAGAGACGTTCCAGCCTGCAAGGTACAGGCTACAGAAGACCATTATTTAAGAAACATATTTTTAGTATCGATACATCCGGTATCGATCTTGCTCAGCTGCAATAAATCTGAAATGAGGGAACAAGTGATAGCCGTAATTTGCAGATATTTGCTCGCGATGGTCCCGAAGCGACTGTGTGACTCCATCACGATAATTAGCTCAATCGTGAAAACTCACGACCCGCAGTAGTCCTGCTGCTGATCGCTGCAGGACACCCTGCCCCTCCCTCTCTCTGGGCGATGTCCCTTCTGTCTTACAAGCAAGAGCCCGAGCGACTGATATTCACAAGCTCCTCTGTTGAAAGTGTATTCCGACGGAGTGTCGATAGTATCTCAAACATGCTATGTTCTTTGTGGCATTTCACCGCGTGTTTTACTGCTTAAGAAAGGGTAATTAACTGACAAGTTCTATTTTTGGGAGGAGCACACCCCCAAAATGTGGAATATAGAAGTTTATTGTTCATTCTGTCATTTAACAAGTAGAATTGCACAGCTTCTACACGTTTTCAATTGTCCCTTATTCCTTACATTACACGTAACTTCGGAATCTCTGTTTCCGACCTTTGGTGAAAGTCTGGTGAAATGTTGCGTCCTGTCTGACGCAGCTGAGAAAATTCCTTTTCATCAGAGCGCAGAAAGAGATCGTTTTTCAAAACATTGTTGTTACGTTCCGCGTATGAAGGAAGTAAAGCACGAGTATCCGTGTGCTTGCCATAAAGGCAAGAATAACGCTCATTTCAATTCACCATAACCTCAAATTTAAAATTTAATAGTTTCTTATTGCAGTTTATTAATTTTTTACACTGATTGTGGTCTTTTTGACAACCATAACTTGAATGTGCTAAAGTACCTGAGAATGGTAGAACAGTGCCGAAACATGTAGTGAACATGAACAGTGACAAGCATATAAAACGTATTTTTAAATACGACTTACATATTTAGTAACACGTAACACACCATAACGAGAAATTAATCAACATAAATTTTGGAAAAACTTTGCAAGTTTAATCACATTGAAGAAAGGAGGAGCAGATTTCAGCTGTCTATAGTTGTAGAGATATAGACGTCTTCGAACCCTAAGATGAAGGCTGGAGTCGGTTGCGGTCTACGTGTCTAAATGTTGTCATAATTCAGAAGCTAAGTGCGCGAAAATAAATTCGGCACTCCATGCTGCCATAAAATTCAGGATTATTAATCTACTCCTTTTTATGCAATTAATACGTTATTTACACAACTATAATTCTACTATTTGTTTTTATGGATGTGTTACTTTTTCTCCCATATTAGTGTTATGTAATTTTGCCTGTTGTTTTTTATGGGTGTGAAACTTGGTCGTTGACACTGCGGGAGGAAAGGAAGCTGAGGGTGTTTGAGAACAGGGTGTTGAGGAGAATATTTGGACTAGGAGGGACGAGGTAACGGGGGAATGGAAGAGATTGAATAACGAGGAGCTAAATGACTTTTACTCCTCACCCAATATTGTGCGGGTGATAAAATCGAGAAGAATGAGATGGGTTGGGCATGTGGCGCGTATGGGTGAGGAGAG
>Ga0123357_10008101_pt1 | contig 13092 bp, 10 predicted proteins | sample TergutEmb28metaG_FD_89873 | JGI IMG/M metagenome (GOLD analysis project Ga0123357, IMG submission 89873) | Embiratermes neotenicus P4 segment gut microbial communities from Petit-Saut dam, French Guiana - Emb289 P4 | ecosystem: Host-associated > Arthropoda: Insects > Digestive system > Gut ...
ACAGTAGTTGATTGAATTTACTGTTTTTCAGTTCTTTATTTCCTAGGTCCCTCCTTTATCTTTATGCACGGATTTATAGGTGAGAGATGTGTCAGATTCTCCTATGAATTGCTTGTTAGTCGTGGCATGCGAGACTTGTGTATTCTGGAACACTGAAGTCTGTTTTTACCGAGATTCGTTTCATGGCATGACATATTTAATGCAGTGAGTGGATCCGCGTGGACGACATTGACGTATCTGGACCAAGTCTCTGGACTTAACACGTATATTGGCTGCCGACGTCTAAGTCGCCCTGGATTTGTTACGGGGCCAAAAAGTAGGACAGCATCCAATATTAAAATTGTACATTTTGACATAGATCGAACCTGCATTCAGACTAATTGCGAGAACGGGTATACTGGCCGCACAAATGATGTCACATTCATTATACCGATTAATGTTTTTTATTTCACTAGCCTCTTTATTTCTGACTTCTGATGGTGTAAGACAAAGCCGTTGGCCGGATCTGCGTCGCGTCTTAGAAGTACTAAGAAACACTGCCTTAAAAGGGTTAGCTATTTGACAGTTTGCAATGATAGTGGTTACTGTGAGTCTTAGGCGCGTGCGCATAAGTCACCAAAAGCGCCTGTCAGCTTAGTGATTACCGTCCTTCCGCTTGTGTCAGCTCGGCTCCCACTTGACGGATTTTCATGAAATTTGTTGTAGGGGGTTTCAGTGGAAGTCTCGATAAAATTCATATTGGAGTGAAATCGTCAAATATGTCGGACACTTTACATGAAGACGTCAGTAAGTTTATAGGCGCGTTGGCATAGGTCGCGAATGGCGCCTGTTAGCTTCGTCATGTGCCCGTCATTTGAAATATATGTAGGCCTACTTGGCTGCAACACGACGGTTTTCCGCGAAATTTGATGTTGGGGCTATTATGAAGATCTGTCGAGAAAATCCCATTTTGCTTAAAATCTGACAATCTGACAATCCGTGTGGCAAGATGCCACACGGATACCACCCCAACCAGCCACACCGAAACTCCAACATACATCGAAACAAGAACACACAACCAATGTGGTGATACAATAGAAAAGTCGCAGGCTCCTGATGGTGGGTGTATTAATGCCCGAAACATATTGAGCATAGAAGAAGTTAAATAAAACTTGATAAATTGTGACATCAAGTTGGGCTCTTATTCTTCAACTATCACAATGATGCACGGTCCAATATACATAAGATGCACATAATAGTGTTCACAAGAACAACCTACCATACCCATTACTGAACCAGACTAATCCTGTCAACATGATCCATTTTTTAAGACCAGTTCCAATATCATACAGTTATTCCGAAAAGTCTCTTCCTTCGCGGTTTTTTGTCTGCACTTTGGTGAGCATTTCATGGTTGGGTCATAGTGCTACTTGTTCTATCCTTCTCATCGACTTGCTTGATCACCCCAAAGATGTTCGGTGAAGGGTACAAATTATGTGGCTCCTCATTATGTCACTCTCTACTGCCTCGTTTGTCCCTCTCAGAATTATTCTCAGCTTCATATTACCAAATAGACAGGATCTCTGTTCTTCACGAAATGTAAAAAGCCCAAGTTTCAGAACTACACGGAACATTAGGTAAAGCCATAAATTTGTACATTTTAATCTTTACGTTTTTATACGACGGGAAGGGTGAAATATTTTAAATTCAGCGGAATTAAGTGTATGTAAAAAATACAATAAGCGTATTCATCCGACGTAGCCACACAGTTATTAAAATCAACATAACTTGCTACGAGGGGGTTCTGGTAAGTCCTTAGCCCGACCAGGAAGCGACCAAACTCGGGATTTATTGAACATACTCCCCACGAAGCTCAATGCACTACTTGGCCCCTTGCGCTGATTTTTGCAACCCACTCAAATTAATTCAGAAGTTTGTCCGTCCAACCAGGTCTCTGCGGCAGCAATGACCTCTGTGTCGGAAGAAAAATGGCTACTTTTCAATCGTTTTTCAGTCCAGGGAACAGGTGGTAGTCCGACGGGGCCAGATCCGGAGAATAGGCTGGTGTTCAAGATACTGGAAGCCCAGGTAGGTCAGTTTCTTCCGGGTTGCAAGTGCAAGAACAAGAACCCCTTGGTAACCTTCCCGCGGCCTGCATGTTTCCTTCTTCAATTGCACCAGCAGAGATGAATAATACTCCTTGTTGATAGTTTGGCCCTTTAGAAGATAATCAATGAGGAGGATGCCGTATTGATTCCAAAAAATTGAGGCGAGAAATTTTCCAGCGGATTTTTGCACTCGGAATTTTTTGGGGCGGGGTGAGCCGCTATGCCGCCACTCCATTGATTGTTGCTTTGTCTCCGGGTCAGAGTGATATAGCTAGGTTTCGTCCATGGTCACCAATCGCGACAGGAAAACATTTGGATCGCGCCGAAAAAATTCCAAAAGTTGTTCAGACAACTGGTACCGTTGACGATTTTGATCCCCGTTCAGGAATTTCGGGATCCACTTCGTGGAGAGCTTCCACATCTCCAAATCTTCGTGAATGATGGACCCAACCCGCTCACGTGAGATGCCCAGTTGCTCAGCTATTGATTTAGCCGAAATCCGGCGGCCTCCCAAGATTAGTTCGTGAATGAGATCAATAATCTCCGGGGTGGTCACTGTTTTGGGTTGTCCAAGACGAGGCACATCACAGGTGGAAAAATCACCACGTTTAAACTGGGCCACTCAGTTTTTGACGGTGGTATACGATGATGCATGTTACCCTAATATTTCTGTTAGAATGGCGTGAATTTCCTCCGGCGCCTTGCCTTGCAGGTAAAAAAAAACTTGTTGATAGCTCGCGTCTCCATGTTGTTGAAATCGCGTGCTTCGCCTGACGTTCTTCCTTTCAGCCTCTGTAACAAGAAAAGACTTGCAATTCGGCACATGAAGAGACCCCTCTTTCCAACGACACTATCGATTCCGTCCTACGACATCGGGAAGTAGGTCAGGCTAAGGACTTATCAGCACGTTCTCATATAGGACCCATAGACTTACGTGAAATAAAACTGGATACCATTATTAAAGATGGGTTGAAGGAAACACATCCGATATCAGAGGTGTCTTAATTTGTTTGTGAACGAAATTTTTATTTGCCTGATTGTTCCCAGACGCTTAAACGTGCAAGACGCATATTTCTAATTAAAGTGGTTCTGTCTAGAAAATTTCAGAATTCATCCCTGTTACACGGTCGTGAATAACATGCAATCGGAGTAGTTTGTTCCCTAGTACTCAGCACTGTAAGTTTGTCGAAGACCTCTATTACTTTGTGCTACTTAAAGCAAATTTCTTTTAGCGTTCAACAGACATTCGAATTTAATGAGAACAGTGTTTGTACACGAGCCATCTCGTTATTGGCGTTTGCAGGAGGAAGATAGACGGTGAAATTGAAATGGGACGGGTATTACAAGAAACTTGGAAGTTCGGCACGTGCATTTATGATCACTGGTTGTAGTCCCTTCACCCGCTTTACGAAGTTCAAAGCAAACATTTTTGTGCAGAAAACCAAGGCCGTCCTTTGTATAGTTTTTTCTTGTTTATCGTAGTTTTTAACAGATGAGTTAGCTTCGTGTGATTGGACGGTAATGACTGACGAACAGGAATGAACGTGGAAGAAAGCGGCTGCGGCGTAGTTCACATCGTTGTTCTGCTGTTTTCCTGAAGTTATGACGAAAGCTTTGCAGAATATCAGGAAAGTCAGTGTCCCATATGAGATTCTAATCAGACACCACCCGCATACAGGACAGAAGCGTTATCGTTTGAGCTGTCCTGCTCAGTTTAACCCCTGAAGAAGGCAGTCTTCGCAGCCACCACTGTCATCACGTCAAATCTCGCAGCTTTGTCTTAAGTCAATGCTCTGCAAGTAGTCTAACCTCCCTTCAGTTTTTACGCAGACCTATGCAATCCATACCGTGATGTCTTCATGGCTGTAGTCAATTTTTATAATGTATTATATACCGTCAGTACACAAGAATACATCAGTACAGTGATATAATATATACAAATTAGGTCACATTATGGCTACATGTTTCGACCGTAAACGGTCATCTTCTGGCCAGTGAAGAACATTATTAAGGATCCCATTGAGTGCTACTTTATTGTACCTTAATAATGTTCTTCATTGGCCAGAAGATGACCGTTTACGGTCGAAACATGTAGCCATAATGTGACCTAATTTGTATATATTATATCACTGTTCTGATGTATTGTTCTGTACTGACGGTATATAATACACTATACAAATTTGTTAATACGCAACGGGATGGCTTCTGTCAAATTGTAGTCAGTTACGTTGGCCTGAGCCGCGAAGGAAGACGTACTGGTTTTTCACTGTGAAGTAAGCATTATGGGTTAAGCCGTACCCTTCGTCTTGTATGCAGCAAGTGCCTGATTCGGATCTCGAACGGCACACCGGCTGCCTTGAGATGTTTCGCGGTTTTCCGCAGTACCTTCAGGGAAATGGCTTGGCAGTAACTTATATCATTCCATGGTCGCTTTCTACCATGTTTGATGAGATGGTCACGATTTATGAACCGGCAGCACATCAGTGTCAATGAAACAGGCGAATGTGACAGGTCTATACGTTGGCAACTGTTGAATGTTTTCAATACCGTTTAACATCGAGCTTTCAGTTATATATGGGGTGATATATATCGTAGTCATACGTGGTCAAAGTGACGCTCTGGTGACCTTGAAAGGTTAGATACGAGTGACTGGTCTGATGCACTTTGTACGCAAAAAGCAGCTTGTACACGCTTGATCAGTCGAAGTAATGGCATCAGTAGTAGTAGATATATATATGATCACCATTTTACTCACCTGCATTGTAAATTGACGGACGCCTTTTACTTTTAAGAAGCACTTACAAGTGGGGCACGTTTCATTTAGTGCTGCAAGATCGTCGTTATACGGATGCGTAAGTCCGATATAAGTGTCGAGCTCGTCTGTGCGTGCTTGCTTTTAACAAGCATGTTTGCTGCGTCATAATATGAAAACTCTGGTATTTTCAAGGCGCCTGCTATATCAGTTTTCTTCGTTTGTACAATAATAGTAAGGTAAGAAACGTATTTTGACATTTTTTTTTGCCGCTCATCGCAGTGAGTGCTACGGACATATATCAAAACACGGGGGAAATAGCGAAGTGAATATTCATATTGGGAAGACATGGAAGTCGTTAATGGATATGCCCAATCAGCCATGGACAGATATGAAGGGGACTCAGTTTTTAACGCGCTGCACCGTTACTGTCGATGAAATAGTGCTCGCATGTCTTTCAGAAAAGTAGCTTGCCTGAGTAAGGTATTCGTGGTTTTACTCATTCAGTCTAGGAAAATTCGGGAATTGTAGGCCACCTAAAATTAGGTTACGACCACTGTGTACATTCTTTTCATTTGAATGAAGGCTTTGGCACATCCTAAAAAGATCCCGTTTTAACGTAATATATAGGCTGCGAGTCTAGCCCTCTTGCTTCTTATTTTTGATGTCCGTGGTTCATATTTCGGTTATTCTGACAGGTTCTGCATTGTTTTCCGGACAGGACGCCGTCACGCTGTTTGTAACTAAAACTGTTGTTCACAACGCAGTTTACCGAAGTGCTGGTGGTAAAGACGTCGTCACTGACAATTAGGTAGGTGGGAAGGTATTGCAGTTTGGAGGAAACTGGAAAAGGGAGCTTACACTTACTGCGTTGATTAATGCTATGTATGAAAGTCTGATAAACGTAACGGTCCCGTGCGCGCCATGAATGTGTGTGGAGGGAGTAGATGTTTATTGTCATGCATTAATTTAGGCACTAGATAGAGGCGAGTGATCATCGTTACTATTGGCCTGCTATCATTATGTCCATGTATGTACAAAGCATCGGTGTGTTATAAATATTAAAATCGAAATCATCGTGTAAATTAAGTAAATAATACGAAGTACAGAATTTTTAAACAATGCAAAATTTTCATTATCAGAAGGAATTGCGTATTTGTACGAATCCGGCAAACTCGAAGCTGATCTACACACACCAGCTTGTTTGTGCTCAGTGTACGTTCGATGTGGTGGTTTGATTCACTGCAGTATAGTCTTAAGTTGTGGTTTGGTTCAGCAAGCCAAGAAGATGAAACTGCAAAACAGTAAACTTTTTCCTTATGTAGGAGGAGGATACGAGTACGAAGTATGGATTGGGGCAGGGTAAATGTAAAAATTTGTGTTCTTAGCATTGAGTGCAGTGATGGTGACAATATTTTTTATAAAATTGGGACGGAAATGCAGTAACAAGTAACTGTGTTTTCGAAGCCTAATCACTTTCTTCCTATAAATATTTTGTGGCTTCAGAAGACGAATCACCTCACGACTTGTCAATATGTAATAGTTCCATTTGGGAGGTCCTGGGTATATGGTTGGTTCGTCGTACAAGATGTAAATGCCCTCAAACGGGTGCTTATTTAAAACGAAAGTTTACATATGTAGTTTAACTTGTCACGAGTTTTTGTGACGACACAGTGAAGCGAAGTTAAGCAGGAATTCGTTTCTGAGGGATACCTAATTGTTGTTTAAGCTAAATATTTTTTCTTTCGTCCATGGTGCTCGATGTGAACAGTAACGCCTTAACTGCAGCAAATACTGTTTGCTTATTCAACTCCATGTGCATGGAACCAGTCTTAACTCTTTCCCCTCAACGAAGCAAAGACAGGCGCGAAATATTATGGTCTGTTTTGATTTTCGAGAATTCGTGAATTTCTTATATATCTGCATTTGTGCAAGGTCTAAATATTTTTGATTTACAGATCGCCAGATGAATTGAATTTTTAAGTTTGCTTATCTCTGCAGTAGCCTGGAATCTAGATCTGTATTTGTTGATATCTCTCTGGAAATATTTTTGTGTATATTATTTATTCTCATCCCTTGTAGTCTTAGTATGCAAAATGCAAACAAAACCCAGCGAAATTGTTCGATGTGTGGAGATGAATAAATTTTATAGAACGCTGCATTCTTTGGTATAGTTCAGTTAAAGTTTGATAATGTTTCAACACCCGTAATTGTTTAAATTGCGGTACGGCGGGAAGTATTGGGTGGGTAGCTGTTTCGAGTTAAGTTAATTGAAAGACCATGAAAATACCTTTTAGAGTAGTAGTGCATTAGGACGTGAGGAGTGTTAACTGGGAGTAATGTTCGCGACTTTTGCAGCAAATAGATCATGCACTGAAGTTGAATGTTACACTTCATGCTATTGTGGCTTAAGGTCAGTTCTTCCCTCCCCCTCCACCCCCGATAGTTTGTCTTCCCATGGGATATCTCGCATCTTCGTGTCTGCCTCCCCCCCCAAACAGGCTACCACGGTGAGCAGCGGGGTTTGTTTTGACTGGAGCAATCTCGCGACGTATATACACGGAAGTCAGACTGTTGGGATGGGGAGCTCTGACCTTCCATACACGGTTTCAGAGTGAGTGTCTGCAGATACGGTACACGCTTTTCATTCATAATTCCTGACAGTTGTGATTCCCTGCCCAACTCCATGGTGGGTTTTCGTCCGTGATATTTGACGATTTAATTACGGCCCTTTGCAGAAACCGAACGTTCATTATCGTGTTCATAAAATGTCGTCGGGGCCGATTCTATACAGTTTCACGTCTTTACACCCCTGTTTATTAAATTTGTACTTTGAAAATTACATTTGCATGTTTTCCACATTGTCCTATGTGGTATCTTCCCCCAAGAGATCAACAGCAATTGCTGATTAATAGAAATAAAATCAAACTAGAACGCCCAGTAAATAATTTTTTAGAAGGTTTTAACACAATACATATAAGTCAAATCAGTTGTTTATAGATTATTGTAAACATTATTAATTTCACTGAATCTTGTATGAGTGCGTTGTTTGAAGATGGCCCACGGAGACTGAAACATGTAACTAACAGAAAGGGGGTGGGGGGAGTGCTTTTAACGCTCATGCATATGTACTTTGATGGTTTTTATTTACAACATTGCAATAATGGTACACTGTGGACCATAAATTAATTTAAAACTAAAAAAATGCGATTATTTTTTTTATCTAATACTAGTCGATATACCCGTTCTCCGAACTCTTACTGTGCGGCCAGGAACTAAATCGCAAAAATTACATTGCGGTATGAAAATGAATTAGCGTAATGTATTTGAGATACGTATACATGAAATTCAAATATACTTGTAACTGCTGTGTTCAGAAATGTGCTCTTGGTTTGAGTGTTATTTGTGCAAATTTTCCATTTACATTCGCAATTTCGACCAAAACTTGCATTGATATCTGTCGAGAGCAGCGAACTTTAGATACACACAGCAGTTCGCACAAAGAGCGTGTTGGGATGTAAGTGAACCACCATTGAACTCCTGACGAATAGTCAAACGACTGAACGAAATTCATGCCTGTGTTTATGAAGAAGAATATTATAGTCCACACGTTACATGAAGGTGGAAAATTCCACATTCTTCGGAAAAGGGACTACCAGCCACTGCAGTGACGACAGAGCCCTCTATGCTGACGTGTTAGTTACGTGCTGTACCACGTCCCACACTATTGCGGGAAATGCATGAACAACCAAGGTAATTATCAAGACGGCGAACTATGTGTATGTGAAACACTATGTAATGAGGGTGAAAGGACATCCATTTACATCTAACCTGTTCAGAATGTTTGTCCATTTGATTTCCTCTTGTACACACCTGTTCTAAGCTGCCAGCTGCAGTCAGCCAGCATAGTCATATTTCATTTTTCTGTGTAGATTTGATGTGAAGTAGAAACGTACTGCTGTCCTCTTCACCATGCTCGCCGCTAATGTGTCCGGGCTTCGTTAGAAACAAATGCAAGTGAGAATAATGGAGGTGTTTTTACAGTAACATTCTGGGTCATGTTTTTCACGTTTCTTTCATATGCACATCGTGGCCGTCAGGTATTGGTGTCATTTTGACAGCGAGTTCAGAATTCAGGCTTAACCTTAAGGAGACTGAACAATCACCACTCCTCAAGCTTATGTTAACAACCTAGTGCCGTCAACATTTCATTGTTGTTGCACTATGTGGTGCTGATCTCAGAGCTGATAGTAGATTTAGGTGTTGGGTGTGTGAGCCCTGTCTTGCTAAATAGATTCCCTCCCCATTGAGACCTTAACCCCATAAATTACAATTCTGAGTTGCGACATTATTGAAAACTGGTGACATTCGCAATGTACTTACTAGTGGCGATTTTGCTGGTAACAAGCCACAGGTGAGGAAACGAAGGTGTCTATTGCACATAAGATGTGTAAAATTATAAGCTATTTGTAAGACGTATTGAATGAATTTCTCTAAGTGAAATCAGCTACAAATCAGTGAACTTTTTAAATGGACCCACGCGTCATTCTGCACTTGGAACATTTCGCGTGACGACAGGCAGAAACCATCGACGCTGTTCCAATTTGTCATACGTAGGGGACCATGCGTTTTAGTTTAATGAATTGCATTTATTGGTCGTTATACTAGTAAATAAAACAAATGTAAATCATGTGTATACACAGCTTTGTTTATAAGTAATCATCAGTAACCTGTTTAGGCTTTCTTTAATTCGCCATGTTCATAAGGCGCTGGAAATAGTTCGCCGTCTGTGATGTTGCACCATTGTGCTGAAAGAAGGCACATAGACTCTCGTAATCGGACAGGTGTTCACTAAATGGTGACCTAGTGTATATTGAATATCGGTGTGAATTTGTGAGATCATATGGTGACGCCATTTCAACGGCATACATTGTGTAACACCTTCTAAACTGTAAAAATTGTTATCATTTATGACTTCAGCAAGGATTTGAAAGCAGATGTTGTCCTGGAGTGACTGATGAAAGTCTTGTCAGGAAAGGCGGAGACCGGGTCGAGATTCAAACCAGATACGTCTCAAATGGGATGTAGAGAGTGCTGCAACTCCAGACCCCTAGGTGGTTCATTTCAGCAAATCTTTTAATACTTTCGTGTAAGTCTAGATGATATTCCTAGCAGGTGGTAGGGAAAACGGCGAAGCCGCGGTAAAACGAACTGAAATGCTTTAGTCTCGTAGTTAATGTGAATCTGGTTTTGAAGAGTATTAAGCTTGTTGAAGGGTTCTGCTGATGATACGTCCGTCTGAGCATCGGGATAAGTTGATTTTCTAATGAACGCTGTTTTTATTTCGTGTTCGGAAGGTTAAATTACTTGTCCGCTAACGATGGAACGCATTTTAAAGTTGTTCATTCCCTAAATTTTTGTATCAGCGTTACACCGTGTTTTATACCAACTGTGTTTGTCCGTGGACGCCTCTATTAGTGTGGCAGTATGTTCCGTTCAGCAGTATATAGCTCAGTGCGAAGTGGATTGGGTCCTGTAAAAAGTGGCAAATGTGTAAGCCCGATAGCTGTAATCAGTGGCAACTAGACTTCTTGATTTCGTGCATCATAATTTCGAGATTGTGGTTAATAGCATTTGGCATATATTGTCACATTTTTTGCCACGTGTTCGCGCATTACAAAAAACAGGGTGAATCCGCCGGTCGTAACACATACGTTCGTAATATAGTGTCCGTGATAGCTTGAGCAACCCGAAACCAAAAAGTCTAGTTGCCATTGCTTGTAGCTGTCGGGTCTTCACATTCACCACATTTTACAGTACCCAGTCCGCTTCGCATTGTGATATATACTACCGAACGGAACATATATTGCCATCCTAATAGAAGCGTCCACGGACAAACACACCTTTAATAATTTCTACTGTATATACGTCTTGTTTAACGATAAATATTTTGAACATAGCGTAAACATAAGATTTAAAATGTATACAGTTGTATCTTTTACATCCAATCAGCCTTAACAACGAAGCTGTTACAGACCAAGAAACGTACAAATAACAACTTTGCCTTAACATTTGGTTTTTAAGAACATTCTCATTGTGTTCTCTGTGAAGATGATACACATGTACCGAAACGTGTTGGAGAAGCTAGTTTTATGTTTGTACTAATTAAGCATGTTGATTTAGTTGGTATAATAATCGGCGTACGTTGATGGAACATTCTGTAGTGTGCAGGTGTATTAAGTTGAAATTTCGTAATTATTTGTGAATTAACTAAAAAATGCTGTGACAGGACTTAGAGATCCAGTAAAATGGATTGTATATTATGGTTGAAACATCTTTGCAGCAATTTGTGGGAGTCTGTAAATCAAGAACACTCGCATCACTGGAATGATGATGTAAATCAAGAACACTTGCAGCACTGGAAGGATGGTGTAAATCAAGAACACTCGCAGCACTGGAAGGATGCTGTAAGTCAAGAACACTCGCAGCACTGGAAGGATGCTGTAAATCAAGAACACTCGCAGCACTGGAAGGATGATGTAAGTCAAGAACACTCGCAGCACTGGAAGGATGATGTAAATCAAGAACACTCGCAGCACTGGAAGGATGCTGTAAATCAAGAACACTCGCAGCACTGGAAGGATGATGTAAATCAAGAACACTCGCAGCACTGGAAGGATGATGTAAATCAAGAACGCTCGCAGCACTCGAAGGATGACCGTGGGGGATCAAGAGCCGTGTGAAATAAGCGCTGCCGTCTTGATTTTAAGAGCTGGCTTGTATTGCGTGGCTGGCAGTTGTAGCGGTAGCGTCATACACTTTTCCCGTGTTTGGAAACCTTTATCTGTGTGGTGGCGGGTCAGGCATTGACTCACGGGGTATTAGTTACACATCTGAGTAGCTACATTTAATATTTGTGGTTGAGGCTTTCGAACGTGTGTTTGAGTTTATGATATTAAGAAAGAGGCAACTAGCTACACCTCAACCTTCCATTCGACTTCCTATTTTTATCCCGCCGTGGTACACATGGACCAAGAGGCACATAAGTGTGCCCATGAAGTGGTGGATGTTCAGTTAACTATAAACATTCTCATTGGTTTATTTAAGTACCACACCAACAAATGCACATATATGGTCTTTAATAATCTAAAATTTACATTAAAACACTCAAAACGCTCCTACATGTTTCGATCATACGATCATCCTCAGGGAGCACACTTTGTTCTTTGCTAATGTTACAGCTTAAAACACTCAGTGAGTGTTTTAAACTCTAACTTTAGCAAGGAACAAAGTATGCTCCCTGAGGATGATCGAAACATGTAGGAGCGTTTTAAGTGTTTTATTGTAAATTTTAGATTATTGAAGAGTATATATGTGCATTTGTTGGTGTGTTACTTAAATAAACTATAAAATGCACGGTGCAACGATAAAGATTCTCATTGGTGTATGACATTTCAGTGTTGATAAATTATTAAGGAGTTCTGGGTGTGAGATATTAATGAGATAAGATGTTTGATAAATCTGGCGCAGACACTGAATTTATTTAGCCCAAAGCGGTGTAGTTCGTGATGGACGTCAGTATGGTTATTAATGTTTGGGTTCCGAGCCAATATAAATTTTCTCTATCGTCATTGAGTATCCAGTTGAAGAGGAAGACCGTACCATATGTGTTATCGGTAATAGCGGCCGCACAAAGACGACATGCAGCCGGTGGAGATGTAGGAAAAGGTGGTAATGTTGCTACTTCGAAATATTAAGTGATTTTCGCTGTTGTGTAACGTGGGGCAAAGTGAGAGGATAAAATTCATTGGTAGTGAGAAAGAATATTTGGACCTAGGAGGGATGAGGTAACGGGGGAATGGAGGAGATTGCATGACGAGGACCTAAGTGATATGTATTTCTCACCCAATATTGTGCGGGTGATAAAACCGAGAAGAATGAGTTGGGCTGGGCATGTGGCGCGTATGAGTGAGGGGAGGGGAGTGTATAGGGTCTTGGTGGGGAAACCGGAGGGAAGGAGGCCACTGGGGAGACCTAGGCGTAGATGGGTGGATAATATTAGGATGGATCTCCAGGAGGTGAGATGTGGGTATATGGACTGGATTGGGCTGGCCCAGGATAGGGACAGGTGGCGGACGCTTGTGAGTGTGGTAATGAACCTTCGGGTTCCGTGAAATGTGGGGAATTTCTTGACTAGCTGCAAACCAGCTAGCTTCTCAAGAAGGACTCTGCACCATGGAGTAAGTAAGTGAG
>Ga0123357_10008103_pt1 | contig 13090 bp, 2 predicted proteins | sample TergutEmb28metaG_FD_89873 | JGI IMG/M metagenome (GOLD analysis project Ga0123357, IMG submission 89873) | Embiratermes neotenicus P4 segment gut microbial communities from Petit-Saut dam, French Guiana - Emb289 P4 | ecosystem: Host-associated > Arthropoda: Insects > Digestive system > Gut ...
GTACTTATATACACCCCTCCCCCTCCACTACCTGCTAACCACTAACCGCCCCGCACGGGCACACCTGTTCCTATTGGCTCGGCCACTTCCCCGCTCCAAACCCTAACCAGATATATATACCACACACAATCCTGCCATTGACATACTTCATTCACCTGCCTATGAAGATGGAACCGATAGTGAGTTCCGAAACGTCGGCAATTAAATCTCAGGCGCCGGGGAATTACCCAAAAAGGAATAAATTACATGAAATAAACTTATTGTAAAACAAAAATTTTGTGCATCAAGTTAGTTAATTACTGAGATAAATTCCCAATATATATTCTTGTGGTGCCCGTGTAAACACAGAGACAACTTAACTTTTATTTTTAGAAGTAGTGTTAGTGTATCAGCAATTGTTTCCTTTCGCAAGAAGACGTGTGTTGAAGGTTTCACTGTGAATTTTGCCCCACAGGTCTCTGCATAACTGTGGCCTGACAGATGTGCCAGTTCACACTCTGCAGTCCTTACAGCGCCTCACATCTTTGTAAGTAACAAATCACCTCGATAACGTGCATCTTGAATGTAATCGGCTTTCTGAACTAACAGGTGTGTGCTGAATGAATAATCACTAGCTAACGGGAACATGGTTCCGTGTGCACATTTTAACCCCTTGACTAGGAAAGGAATTTCAATAATTGATAAAGATTCAGATCCTAGCTCACAAAGAACACAGTGGGTTAATTTTGTGTACTTAAATAATCGCTGCTCTTGGTGAGGATCACATGAAATTTGCATCCATCGTGCGTGGATAGAATTCGGTGTCCAAGTGACGCTAATGCAGGTTGTTGAATGTAATAACCACTGTGCTGTAAAGGCTTAGAAACTTTTTGTACCCTGTAAGAGCAGTGACGGACCCCATACCTCGCCTGTGTATGAGGCACAGTCTTCGAATAAGAATCCTGGTAATCGAATTTAACAATTTTCCAACTAGATGCGACTTATTCAGTTTATTACATTACTGTATGCAGCTCTACATGTTTCGGGTGTTGACACCCATCATCAGGAGCTCGTACAACTGTAAACACAGCTTCTGGTGCTGATTAACCAGCTTTACTACCATCCGCTTTCGTTGTTGAGTTGGAACTCCACAACAAAAGTGGATGGTAGTAGATCTGGTTAATCAATACCAGAAGCTGTATTTACAGTTTTACGAGCTCCTGATGATGGGTGTCTACACCCGAAACATGTAGAGCTGCCTAGAGTAATGTAATAAACTGAATAAGTCGCATATAGTTGGAAAATTGTTAAATTCGATTCACGATGCATGGACCCATGTATATAAGAATCCTAGTAATCTTTGGCACCTGAAGTTCCAAATGATATTGTAATAATAATTCTTCTTGTAGACTTCTACATGGTTTAAAAATTCAAGTGCTGTGAGACGTTAGGCCGCCTTATATAGCTAATTGTAACTGACGTTTTGGTAGACTTTATATTTTCAACTTCAGTGTCAAAACGTGGAAGGACAGACGTTCGATTGCTTATTCCTGAAAATGGAGGGACAAAGATCCAACGAAACATAGGTAACTGCTTAGCAGTCAACAAGGCGTAACACCCAGTAAATGTGTCTTTATTAACACCTTTAACAGAAAATAAGAGATCGCAGCGTTGCTTAGCTTCATGGTGTAACACAACGTTTAGTCTGTTATGCAGGGCGTATAAATGTAAATGAATTTGCTAACCAGTTGAACTAATGCGAAAATGTATTCTAACTTCTGTCACTAACTTGTGTGGTGCCAAACTAATTGCCATGTAAGAATGTCGAACGTGAAGATAATGCGATATGTTATTTTAAGCTCATGGTTCCGTGCATCGTAATTCAATGTGAATAAAAATCCAACCAGATGCAACAGTAGGCAGATATTTATTTACTGCAAAGCTACTCTACATGTTTCGGGTGTCACAGCACCCATCATCAGGAGTACTAAAAACTGTAACCCCAGCCTCCGGTACAGGTCCTAATAATGGTACCGCTACTTGCCTCCAACGTGGCCTGATCGGGACTCCTGATGATGGGTGCTGTGACACCCGAAACATGTAGAGTAGCTTTGCAGTAAATAAATATCTGCATACTGTTGCATCTGGTTGGGTTTTTATTCACATTGCAATAACATGGGGTTAAACGCTGTGTAGTCTGATATCCTATATGAAGGGTTCGGAAGAACCTTCAGGTTTATATTTATTGCAAATGACATTTCGGCCCTGAACGTGGGTGGAGAAGGTTTCTCCGAAACGTTCATAACCGTCTGCCAGACTACACTACGTCACATCTTAGAAATTATAATCTTCACTGACGTACGTTTGATGTTAATATTCGTGTTTGTAATCAGTAATATAATCGGTATTTACCTATCTGTTTTCGTGAAATGCGTTATTAAGTGCAACTGTCAGCACATGAGTTTGCTTATTTGTTATTCTGAAATATGATTTGCTTGAAAATTTTGTGGAGTCGATAAATTTTATATCTACTTTGTCATTATGGGTATCTCGCATTAATCTGTCGGTAGGTCCTTGATGTGAAATTTTCTCTGAAACTGTTCTTGAATTTCGCTGTTTTGCTCCAAGATATTCTGCTGCCTGTCACACTTGCCGATAAACGCCCGTTATCAGTCATATCTGCAGCAAAAAGTCACTCTAATTTCAATAAAATACATCGGGATCCAAGAACATCCCGCATGTTTGCAATTAAACTTAGAGCGGATCGATAATACTGTGACGTATATTGACGTAGCTAGTCTGGCCTGTACGGAGAGGAGGCGCTTCTGCTTTGGTGGTGCTCAGTTCCGCTGTTGTGGTAACCAAAATCAGTGAGTACTTGCACCCCTAAGACCGTCAGTACCATGTGTCATACAAATTTCCATTGTATATGTGACTCTTTGAAGATTTAAATTCTACTAAATTATTTACGAAGTTCGGTACTTATCTTCAGTAAACACTTGCAGTCTTCATTACGAAGACAAACCTTTTGATGTAGCGTGGGAAAATAATTATTATTTATTGTGACTGTTATACGAAACTCATAAATACAATCGTACGACATTACGGAATTATTAATGTACAAGTAGGTGGGACATGCACTCGTATTTATGGTGTGGTTTTAACAAGTTAATTTTAAATAAATGTGTCGCTGTTCCTTTTCGGTGGTATGATAGACCGGCCTTTGTAACGATGGTAACGAACCTGCAGTTTGCACGTAAAGTTGATTGGTTGGTTGGTGGGTAGGTCTGTCGGTGTGTCTATCGGTTTGGCGGTGTTGAGTGGGCCGGTCGGTCGTTTGGCCGTTTGGTTTAATTTCTAGCTTCATGTAATTTGCTATGTAGTACAGACCAATATTTTCCATTGCGTACACTATACGGAGAATCCAAACGTCTCTGTTGTTACGTCACATCGGCTCGTAAATACGTATAGTTCATCGACTTCTCGGAGAAGAGTAGTGCCTTCATCTTCCGGGTCAAGCAGTGTAAGGGATGAAGAGTCTGCTTCACCCTGAAGTTGAAGGTACGATAATCCTTAAAAATTAGGTAAAGGTAAAGTGATCCCATTACAGGCCCGGTGTGGTCCAGAGGATAGTTAGAGGTATAGCTCTACTCTTCCATGACCGCGGCACTAGAAGCGGGTGAGTGGTCGGCAGCACGCCTGTGCCGCACTTTACCCCCCGGGAAAGACCCGGTACTCCTTTTACAGGAAGCTGGGTGGACCCCAGGGCCGGTTTGGAGTGGCGGAAAATCTCGTCCCCGCCGGGATTCGATCCCGGACCCTCCAGCCCGTAGTGAGTCGCTATACCGACTGAGCTACACGGCCGACGACAATCCTTAAAGATACTGGTAACAATCCACCAGTCGACACGGCCTAATATCGCAGAAGACCTGAATTTTATCAGCATCTCTGCAAGACCGTCAGACCTCGCGTATCCGTTATATTCTCAGTCTGCTGGATGGGCAGTTCTGCAGGCAGGCATCTGGTGGTGTGAGATCTTGAAATTGTAACAGATAATGAAATTCAGTTTTTCGAGAAATGAGGCGCACTAGGAGAAATTTCTGGAACTTTGCAGTGTTAGCTTGGATGGTTGAGCCGTAATGCTCTCATTCTAGACAGCGTCTGTCCTGTCATCAAAATATTCTTTTCTTTTAGTCCTATTTTTCTTTTCATAGTCACTGACATTTCTTCTGGAATTGGAATTCTTCTTGAACTCCATTCTTGTTACTTTCAACTTGTTTCCGTGCACTGTGTCAACACGTTACCCATTTCACGAAACTTTTCCACCAATGTGTCTGTTGTTCACTTCAATGACTGCCATTTTACGAACTCGCGTTCATTCGAATTTCTGAGCCATAACTTGCACTTTGCACCGTTGTGGCATCTTCGTTCCTAATGGGAAAATGTTTCGTAGTAGCAACGGTGTTGGCACATGTCTTGCACTTTTCCCGCCATTCAACCTGTGAACAGAAACAAAGAAAATTAAAAGGTCTCTCCGACACGTGTGGGAACTTAGTACTCGTCCACGCGCCCTTAGAAGGGTGATATCAAGTATTCAGGCTTCAATAAAATTTTTCTCCCGTGGACAGCCGCGTCGATGTCACCTTGACGCGGCTGTCTGTCAGAGAAGATTTTACTGAATTATGTCGCCGCGAAAACTTTAAGACATGTTTGTATGCAGGCTGCTTTGTGTTCGGCGTTTTGCACTACTTTCGGTGACTACTATAATCTGGAAAGTGACTTCGCTTTTCCTAGTCGAAGTGTAGCGGTGTTTCGGATGGTCCTCCTCCTCCTGCATTCATCATCATCATCATCACCACCATCTGCCCTAATGATTGGGGTAGCCAAATCATCTCAAATGTCTATAAACTTACGCCACTCTACATGGAGTTACATCGCATGAAACAACAGTCTTCATGGTGGCCGCTATGAAGACCTCAAATTTCACTCCGGGGGCAGCAGGTGCGGTTCTTATGTAGCAATACTGAATTCGTAACAGTACTCAGTTTTCAATTTCCTAGTACATTTAGGTCATTTCTAGTTTTACTTATTGGTTAGAAGTTCTATTTTTCCTTTACTTTTGTAAATAACTTTTTACTGAAGTAAAGAGTACGCAATGTAAATGAATTTGGTCAATATTACGAATATGTTGGGATAAGCGCTGACGCAGATGGTTGAGGCACTGCGCCGGAAGGTCGCGGGTTCTTTTCCCAATGGTGTCACTGGAATTTTTCATTGACATAATCCTTCCGGCCGCACTATGGCCTTGGTGTTGACTCAGCCTCTAACATAAATGAGTACCAGGAATATTTCCTGGGGGTAAAGGCGGCCGGTGCGTAGGGCTGACAAACTTACCACCTTTATGTCCCGACAGTCTTGCAATCTGGGAACCTCAACCTCCTGGAACCCTCAGCGTGTGTCCATGCCTGTAATGGGATTGCTTTAACTTTTTCGTTACGTATGTGCTTCACTGTGTTTCATGTTTGTAATAGATAGTTTACCAAGACTACTTCACGTATAACCTTGAGGTATTTTTTATGATTTTCTCGCCAAAATTCACATGTCTGGCTCCGATGTTTTATTAGATGTCGCTATCAGACTGAAAATTGCAGAGAATGTTCATATGGATACCTCTTTGTAATTTTATATTGCTTAGTTGATGACCGACAACCACACTGCATAGCTACACACCTTAGAGAATCACAGTTTTACTGGAAGGAACAGTTTCAATCACTGTAATCAGGGCATGCCATTGGCTTAGCCTATGTCAGAAATATTGGTTTCAGAGATAATGAAACTTAAAGTTACAGTTCACACAGAAATGTTGTTAGCAAACACTATACTATAATTTAATGGTCCAAAGTATGGGATATTGTTTACGTTTCGTATCCAACCGATATATTGTGCATAGCTTTCGTATAGATGATGTCTTTTCTCCGTTGTTTGAAACTTTCAAAACTTTGTTAAAGTTTGCACTGTAACTTAAAAATCGATGGCACAAAGTTTTACTTAATATCGAACTGGGTTAAAATGATAAGTGAGAAAGACAACACAACTCAATTTCTCGTAAAGATGACAAGTAAGCTGAACATGTAAGGTGGGGTCTATCTCTGACCCCTACTTTCTTTCTCTTTTCTTCTGTATTTTTTTTCCTCCTGTTAGTTTATTTGTAAGAACAAGAAGTAACTCGAAACCCTCACAAAAAGCCTGCAGTTCCTGTACCTTCTGGCAGTAGAAATGACGTCAGAACCTTGAGATGATGCATTGTATGACAGAGAGGGTTAGTTGCCTTATACCATCCTTTGTTGTGTTCATTACGTTGAATCATGTGGCCCGCAGATTGAAGAAAGCAGCGCAAGCTGTGGTTTAGCTTTATGAAGGGTATGAAGTGGCACCCGTCTGCGTCATCGAATGGAAGCTAAAAGGGGCCCGCTTCAGCGGTTTTATGTTTTTGCGAATTTGTTTTTTGTTCTCATTCTACGTAACCACAACTCTAGTACCTTAGATCAGAGGTTCTTAAACTTCTGATGCTCGCGGTAGACTGGGGCCATTCGCTTTTTAAGCGGCACGCTAATAATAGTGCACATATTTTTAAATAATGCCGTCTGTTGTATAAAAACATACAAATATCGTGCAGTAGAAATGTGATGGTATATCTGTATAAATAACAATTTAAAGGTTCCAGTAAAACCAGTGGTTTAAGGTCTTCATATAATGGTGCTCCTTCGCCTAAACAACTACTTCACTGAACCCCAACGCCTTATATTAACTTCGTTTATGCGCACGCGCACGCACGCACGCACACGCGCGCACATACACACACACAAAAACACAAAAACAAACTTGCGCGTATGTACATACATAAAATGAAGAACAGCATTATCCGATTTTCATTTTTTAAGTTTTAATTTGCTTTTTTAATTATATATAAGCATTTTTCTACTCAAAACCTCACGACATACCGGTTGATGACCACAGTCTGTGACTGTATAATGTCCACTTATGGGATGAGGCTGTAAACGGTTGGGAAAAACGCGGAAGTGGTCGTGGTCTGTTGATTCTTCTGGAGTGACGGAATGGAAATTATGCAATTTTGTATTAATTTTTGATACTTACTACTGCCCATAGCTTCTTTCGTGATTTCATTTAATCTTAAGAAGAGAACAAATTATGAACCCCCACATAAAACGTGATAGCTGATCCAGGTGTTCTATTTTCAGGCGCCCTCTGTCAGTCCTTGTGTGCTGGCTTGTATTTCACTGCATAAAGAAATGACGTCGCCAGCACTAACAAGACCCTATATCAACCCGTATCTATAGTTAATTTTCTTGTTATCTTTGGCAGAAAGACAACTAGTTCAGAAGGATTAAAGTCTGGATATTTGTAGCGAATACTTCACCGCTCTGTTGCTATTTCTCACATTTGGAACACGGTTCAAGATCCCAAATCAAATGGCCCAGGTTGTATAATGTTTGTTTTGTCTTTCAAAGCAGCTGCTTCAGAGGAGTGAAAATGCACATAAAAATCCTTTGAACCAAAAAACGGCTACATTTATAATTCTTATATTCAGCAAACTTTGCCAAATGCTAAATATAACGTAGCGTCCCCATATTTGTACCAACAACTTCACTACACTTAGATACCATAATATACAATCATGTGATAATCCTTCTAAATATTTCGGCCTCTTTCGGTATTCAACAAACATGACGAAGGATTGCCACATATTTGTATATTGTTGTATCTAATTATAGTGCAGTTGCACGGAACATGGATAAGTTTCATTAAAGTGGCATATGCAAAATAGCTTACTTGTCTATGAAAAGGTAATGCTTGGTCTTTTATCATCATGTAGGTTAGCAAGTGGTTAGGAATAGGAGCAAGAAATGGTGTCAGTTTTTGTGTCGGTGTTGGTGTTTTCAATTTCGCCCGAATTAACATCTTATAGGTAGCAACACCGCTAAATGCTTACTGTTATTGTAAGATTCTGAATATATGGGTATAGTTGTAGTTGTCTGTACAGAACTTTATAGTTACTGGGTTTTTTTTCGAAGTTTGTCTTACAAAATCTAAGCCTGATCTGATATGTGGTGTTATTATTGTTGTTTTCTTCTCTTCCTTTGTTGTATCGATGTTTAGTTGTAGGAAGGTGATGTACAGTAAAAATGTATTGAGAATAATAGAAAAGTTATAAAAAATGCAATTCACATTCTAGGCTAAAAATGATTAAAAATACAAATAACTTTCCAGGCTAATGTGTCGCTATTTTTAGCACATTTTCAAAAGACGAAATACTAACTTAATGTACGTCTCCACAAATAAACAGCTCATAAGTTTTTCAAAATTTCTGCGACGTCGTTTCTCGGCTTTGCCAGAGAGGTTTAAAAGGCTTTGTCTTATCTCGAATGTCTCCACGGGCATATAACTTTGTGTCGCGTGCACCATGTTACTCGCGAGCTACAGGTTGAGTGGCCATGATTTAAGCAGGTGTTCAGCACAGCAAATGTTACGAAACTGAAGTTTTCTTCGTAGGGTTTATTAGTTTATCATCTCTACCGCTGATGTTATGGACTCGGTAAGTAAATTTTTCTGTGCCATTAACTTTACCGTCCTCTACTGTGCATTCTGCGAGAAACGCCAACGCAGTATCATCACTTATAAACTACTCTTGCATTTATCTTCAAAGTAAAAGACAGCCGAAAAAAACGGGTTAGATCCCAGAGCAGCCCATGCAGGATTCGTGATAGAAAAACCAACATTGGGACTGGCTTTTGTGTGAGTGTTTCTGGTTTCTCCCACCAGTGTCATTGCACCAAAGTTCAAGACACATATTTCATTCATCTCACGTCCACTCTACATAGTCATGGCAATTCAGGGCGTCGTTAAATAAAACACTAAGAAAAGTTTAAAAAAATTCTGTTCTTTACGGCTGAACTAAGTTACGCTACGTTTTGATAAGTATTGTGCTGAACCAGCCTTTTTTATACGGCAATTTCGAAACAGAAGGAGGAATACAATAGGCAACTCCTATGCCAGACAGTCTTGTGGAAATTCCTTCCTTCTGTTGGGAATGTGGGGTTTAATTTGTTTAAAAACGTTTTGCAACGTGCAAGAAAAATGTTACTTATTGCTTATTTTCGGAGCACGGCCTCTCTGCTGGACGAACTTCCTGATGTCGTAAGTAGGAGACGGGTTTGAGCAATCTACCGTCATCTTGTAGTTTTCGTTTTTAAGCGCTGTTTAAAATTTGCGAAAGGCGACTATTAGCTTTGTCATGTTTCTTTGTCTGTCCATCTCTGTCGGTCCGTCTGTCTAGCCGCATGAAGCAGCTCAGCTGCCAGTGGACGGATTTTCGTGAATTTTGGTTTTTACTAAACTCTATAGACCGGATTCAAATTTAGTTAAGTTCGGACAAAAATAACGAGACACTTTATTTGCAGGCGTACATATATGTAAGAAGAATCTCGCCGCTCACGAGATAAGTACTCGAAATACAGTGCCAAGCAGATGCAATTTGTTTTCCGGGTAGTTGGGGTAAAAATACAATTCAGTAATAATAATAATTATTATTATTATTATTTATTTATTGTTTTCTGCTTGATCTTAACCATGTTCTTTGGGTCTCCACACAGATGCGATTTATTGTGGTATGACGTAACAACACAGTGACTTTTTTGGTATCATGTTCCAATCCAATTAATTGCTTTTGTCATTCCTGCAAGTTACATTATGCATAATTTAGCTAAATACTAAAGTGAAGTCATAATGTCGAATATTGAGTGTTTTAAAATCTCCGTTAAAGACCAGTGTGGCACACAATGCGTTGCGGAGAATAAACTTCAGTTTAATATCCTTACCACATGTTTCGGCAGGGCTAGGTCTTTATAATAGAGACTATATTAAATAGAACTTACGTGACTATTATTTTAAAAAAATTGTCTGAGATTTGCTGACCCATAAATAAAATAACTCTTGATTAGAATGTTATATTACTTGTCCCAGCATATTCGGTCTCTTGTATGTTACTCTGTTTGACGTTCAGATGACTGTGCATCGTGATAAATTCTTATAATAAAACCAACTAGATGCACTAATTTCTCAGATTTATTTTTGGAATAAAACTCTACTGTCCGAAACGTGTAGAGTTTTATTCCAAAACTGAATTTGAAAAATTAGTGCATCTTTTGGTTTTATTATAAGAATGTTACCCTGTGTTATGCTGTAAACTCGTTGTTGACTCTAAAGTTAAATTTTGGTTAACTTAACGACACTTAAAGTGTTAAAATTGTGAAATGTTTGTTGATTTGTCCATAGTAAATTGTAAACCTCGTGTCATATCTTAAGTTTCACGACATCGTCAGTATGTCGCCTTTAGCTATCCATAGTTCACTCAGCTGAGTGCCTCATTAAAGAGTGTTGCGAATAGGGACAAAGCCTTCCGTAAAATGCACTGTGGCTCTTGTACCTCTGTTTAAGATGTCCTAAGATATGAGGGTGCTGATATGAAGAAAATCTGATATCCCATGCATCATACGTAAACACATCATACCGATGTGAGAGCAAATTTCAGTCTTTCCAATAAGTTTTGATTTCTTCCCTTTTTCTGATAATTTAACCATTTATAACAAGGTGGTAACGTAGTGTACCACTTGCAGGTATGTGACTGGTGGTCCCAAACGTTTCCTACAGATTATTAAAACGTGATTTGCGCTATTGGCATCCTCACGGACAGCTCACGGTCGGCAAAAATATTCTTTGCCTGTATTTAATGATACTGCACTTATCAACGTTTCCGCTAACATCGTCGGGCGCTCAAGTGAGTGAGCGTATTTGCTGTTCCCGTTTGTCTCAGTTGAGAGGGGGAAGCTCAGACTGGACGAGATGATATCTTACCTTCAATGGGAATACTAAGCGCCATATACACTCCCAGCTAAACTGAGCGGTTTTACTGTGTGACGTCATACCTGACGGAAAAAACTAAGTAAACTAAGCAGTTTTGACAGACAATAGCGCAGGCCTCAGAACTGTCCTTTCCAGTCGTCTTTCACACAGAGAACTGCGCCGTTCACTCAGGGAATCCCACAGTTTCCTTTGTTTACCTGCCGACACCACGATGGCATCATCTCAAGGCAATCATCTTCATCATCCGATTCTAGAAAATATATTCAGCAGATGAGCATCGCGTGATATATTCCTGTTCAAATACCACTTCTTACTCCACATTTTACGCTTTATGTTCTTCTTTTCGGATAACATTATGGCCGATGTGGCTAGCAAACAGCAAACGACAGCCTTGTTTTAATCGACCGCGGTCAGACGCACAAGAAGACACACAGAACTAACAAAAAAACTGACACACCTGATGGGAAACTTATGCTGTGCCCGAGAACATCCAGTTCAGTTTTCCGTGCAGTTTTTTACACAGTTAAACTGCACAGTTTAACTTAGAGTGTATGAGGCCCGTTACATGCATGTATTCCAGTGCCAGAGATCACTTCAACAACGCTTACAAAGAAACACGTTTGACTGATTTTGCTGATTTATTGCTAGTAAATGAGCGATGTCATGAATTTATTACACATTGCTGACATTTGATGACTGAACACGTTAAGTCTGTGTTACATAGATGTCTTTTAGTTTTAAGTTTACCCGTGAAATTTCGATCGACAAATTTGAATTTCGCATTTTTCAAGTACACCCATGGAGTTTAAGTAACTTCTTGCTATACTCTTCATGGTTGCACCGTGCGTTGATAATATCAAATTCTTTATTTTTCCAACTAATGATCACAAATTATATTAAATAATTATTAAAGCGTTTAAAATTTTAAAAGTTGCTCCAACATGTTTCGGTTTACATAAACCATCATCAGGGAGTTACAGCTTGTGCTTAGCTAAAATTACATTTCTGTTTCCGGTATACATGTCGTTATAGATGTTTTCAGTGTCGTGGTTGCATATGCGGCCATGACACTGAAAACATCTATAACGACATGTATACTGGAACCAGAAATGTAATTTTAGCTAAGTACAGGCTGTAACTCCCTGATGATGGTTTATGTAAACCGAAACATGTTGGAGCAACTTTTATAATTTTAAATGTTTTAATAATTATTTAATATAATTTATGTGCATTACTTGGAAAAATAAAGAATTTGCCCTTGCTATACCTTTATGCATAAATATATCAATTTGGAGTTATAAATTTTGTTGTGGGATACGTAGGTTCTGAAAGGCGATCAAACAACGCGTCCTGCTGACTCCGACGTACCAAAACCAGTCCTGCATTCGATGTTGCATTCTCGGTCTGCCCTACAAAGAAATCCTCCCTTCTGATGCTGCAATACTCTTATTGGCCGAAACCTAAATTTTGTCGTCCCCAATAAGCCGAATTGTATTTTTTTTTATTCTATACCTAACGGGCTAAACCAAAAGGCGCGGCGGGAAGCTTTAATTCAAGTTCGGCGACTCCGGGCTTGCATTAAACGGATATCTTGGGGTGGGTTACTACGTAACCTTCTATAGGACGAATTGTGGCTGCAAGAACGGCCAAGCAACACCGCGGCATGTCCCTGCCCCTTCGAAGCGGTATGTCGCCACAGTCCTTACTAAACTAGCTTCTCCCCTCCGATTTCTGAAGCCATGCCTTGTACACATCTACCCCAATTTGTAAGCCGAAAATAATAATTAAATCTCATAATCGGGAAGTTCAGGGTTCGAAACGGAACTGCCGATTACAGTCCCTTACCGTGTGTTTACGGGGGGACCGCGGTAGCACAGTGGTTAAGGTGCTGTGCTACAAATCGGAAGGTCGTTGGTTCGATCCCAGTTGGTGTCGGTGGATTTTTCATTGACATAAAATCCTTCCAATCGCACTATGGCCCTGGGGTCGACTCAGCCTCTAACAGAAATGAGTACCAGGAGTATTTCCTGGGGGTAAAGGCGGCTGCGGTCTAGTGGTCAGAGTTTCTGGCTACAGATACAGAGGTCCCGGGTTTGATCCCCGGCGCTACCAGATTTTCTGAGTAGTAGTGGGTCTGGAACGGGGTCCACTCAGCCTCGTGAGGTCAAAC
>Ga0123357_10008104_pt1 | contig 13090 bp, 5 predicted proteins | sample TergutEmb28metaG_FD_89873 | JGI IMG/M metagenome (GOLD analysis project Ga0123357, IMG submission 89873) | Embiratermes neotenicus P4 segment gut microbial communities from Petit-Saut dam, French Guiana - Emb289 P4 | ecosystem: Host-associated > Arthropoda: Insects > Digestive system > Gut ...
TAGTCCGACACCACGTTTTATATAGAATGTTTGAAAAAAAAAAAAAAAACCCTTGTACTGAGTATGACCCCACAGGAATCACAATTGATGTACATCTTCATGTTGCACCATGAGTTGCAAAAGGCTGTATGAACTAGATCAGATGGCATATGAATGTAATTACATTAACACCATTATCAAAATACAATAAAACAAACCGAAATGGGCAGAAGCAAAGGAGCACTTCACCCAATTCGACGAACTTCTGGACCATCCAATGTTGGCAGACTTATGTGAAAAGCAACTGAGACAGAAACTAAGACCCATTTTAAATAGTTTATTTAATGACACTGTTGGTAACTCAAAACTGTGTAGTGCCTAAAGACTGTATGATAACAAATAACAAACTGACCAGAGTGTGGAAGGAAGCTGTTATGGCCTAATTAAAGTAAAGACCTTTCTTTCATTGTCACATCAAGCACAGCAGTTTTATCACACAGAAAGGCAGCACCTGCTGGACCATCCTGTGACATCTACATCATTCAGGACAGCAATAAAAGTAACACACTGTACTGTCTCAACATGTGACTAGGCAGACTGAAAGGAGCCACAAAGAAACTCAGTCAAGATAGTCGGTGTCCCAGCTGAGAAAGTAACCCAGCACCTCCCAATACAAACCAGAAACATTTCTGCTCAGTCAGCTTGTTTGAATTATCTATTGTAAGAAAGTACTGAATCATAATAAGGTGGTGAAAGTGGCTGCAAGTTAATAATGAAAGTTTGTAGCTAGATATATGCCATGGTCTTGTGGGTCATGATGCTGTTACATCTGGTAGTTGGGTAGCTGCTACTAAGTAACTAATGAATTGAACCCCAACATATGAGTCCCTCACACTACAAGAAGTTCTGGCCTTACCTTATGCAATTCTTCCACAAACTCAGGTAAATTCTTGAATTTCTCTTTGTCATACGTGAAATCATTGGAACTGTTCATGTAGTCCAGATCATTCCACTGTACATCCTGTATTCAAAGTTCCATGTATAAGATACAGTTCACTCAGAGGGGAATATCAGAAATATTTACTCCTCTCATGTTGTGTGGTTTGTGAGTTACAGAGTACAAACAACAACTGCTTTGACATTCCATATCAATTATAGTAATGAGCACACATGTTTTGACACATAAAGTACCATCATCAGAACCCACCTGTCAGTCATAAAACAGTGATTTCCAATATTTTACACATCGAATACTAAAATATTCTCATCCTAAACAACCGCAAAACTTGATAAAACCACAAATCTGTCACTTTGTCTTTGGTCCTCCATCTACATATTTTGTTCTCACCTCTTTTCCTCGATCCTAACCATTCTCCACCAACATCTCCCTCTCTGTGTACATCTTAACAATGAATAACTACCAAACCTCCAAACGCACTCAGATCATTTCCAGAATTTAATCAGAGCTTCCTCACCTCTGCTTCTACCAAACCTTGGTCCCATCTTGTTTCCTCAATTCCTAACTGGACTCTGCCAACAACCAACCACCTAAATTTTCAGGGCCATCCACAATCTATGGTTCTCACTTCCCCCTCCCCATACACTGCACTGGTTTTCTCCAGGTAGCTTAATCTTCTATCCTGAACACAGATGCTAGCAAATTTTCACCCAATTATAAGGAGTCACAGATCAGAAGACAGAAACCTTCACACCAAAGTTCTGCTTCATATGAACATATAAACTCGTTACTTTAACCCTTTAGCACCTGAATTAGGTGCCCTGTGCACTATGAAATAGTCTGTGGGTTTAAATGGTTGCCCATTACTAGCACATTCTTCGCTGACAACTTTAGGTAATGACTGGTTTTCTCAGAATTACATACGTTGATTAAAGTTGTCGTTTGGAGCCAAAGGACTAATGTCTAAGTATCAAGATTTTTTTATACCTTAACTCGAACGGAAAATACCTTACTGAAAATTATTCAAATCACCTTTTACAGCTTAATCTTTGAAGATGTTTTAAGACCTTTTAATGTGGCCTAACAGAACACTGTTACTTTCATATGATAGATAAAGTACCATTAAAAAAATGCAAGCAAATATCTTACCAGTGGGATCCCTGCTTCTCGTGTCCTGCTCCAAACCTGTTTTGTGTTGTTCAGACTGTTGTAACCATACCTGAAAATCATAACAAATGTATGACTGTCAGGAAGCTCACCACCAAATGCCACCACATGTAGTCAGAATGTAAATTTCTGTATGGATATCATATTAATGTCATTTTCTAAAACTAGAATTTTAAGAATCTCCGTTATAATAAAGCAAAACTATTGACAAAGTATCTGATTAACATATAAATTAAATCAATATGAATGTGAAACTGGATTCAACAATTACAAAAGGCATTGCCAGTTTCCAGAAATATTTTTGCTATTTTATGATTATTATTTTGCTTAAATTCTTTCATTGGAAGCTTGGAAACAACAAACAAAAAAAGGTACATGTTCATCAATAGGCCACCACAGTGAAAACCTGTATTTACACTTCAAAAAGGATTGATGTGGAATGGTGTACACAACCAGAAATGCAACAGCCATTAGCACAGTACTTATCTTCACCTCAACCCTAAATTGTTATGCTCAACAAATAATGCAGGTAAATATATTTGCTACAGAATGTAATTATATACAGTCCAAGATGCTGACCACTGACTGATCTGCAAAACTAAGAAACTAATTTCTTATGGTCTGTACACATTCTTTGTATTTGGGTACAAAGGATATATGCTCATAAGCTCAGACAATAATCTTGAAGGCATACTTGCAAAGATGAAATCCTAAACCCCAATATGGAGGCATGTGTGGCCTTCCAATCACTTCTGTATACTGCTGTATAACATTCTGTGGACTGGGTCCTAAGAAAATGGAAAAGTCCAGAAGCCCTCCCACAGTGCGAAATGTGATGGCTGGTGCTGGCTGAAGGATCACCTCTGGAAAATTGAATAGGATATTTCTGCTCACTTCACTTCAGTTTGTCCTTGTCACAAGTGACATAGTAAACAGCCACCTTACACACACATAAATAAATAAATAAATAAATCCTGTTTCACACGTTGAAAACAAATGTCTGGCTTACCCATAGCATTGCTATTGAGAAGAAAGACACCATGGCTGTTTCCACTCTGCTCCATTATTAGATAGAAAGGGTGACTGCCATACAGGTTTGTCTGAGGAACAACGAATACAGGATAAATACTAATAAAAGTTAAGCATTTCAAAACTACGAACAATAAAATATTTTGAGATTGTGGGAGAAAATACTAAAGAGATATGCAACATATCAACCTAAGAGACTGCTAAGAATCAACCAATCGATAGAGCTATTGGTGCTTCCCTGCTAGCCTGAAAATAAAACAAGTAAAAATTTCCAACATGACACATCACTTCGTATCACATAGTCTGACAATAAAAAAAAGTAACAATTTAGAACTGCTTTTAATATACATTCATCAATATGTTACTGTCATACGTGCTTGGAGTTCCAGTGGATCATCTACAGTTTCCTGTCAATGCTAGAGGCGTTGTTCTTTGTTAATAGTCTTTTGTCATAGCAGTAATATTCCCCTCAAGCTAGAACTTCTGAGTATGAAGCCTTGGTACAATGGTAAGTGAGAACCAAAGTTATCAGAAGAAACCTACCCCAGTACCACCTTTCCTACCAAAATCCTACATGAGCTACCCTGCAAGTGAACCTGTGCCTCCATTATCTGACGCTGACTATGCACCGAATGAATTTCAGTTAGCTGGATAATCAGTAAAGAATAATGATTCAGCACTAAAGGACCAGACATAACAGTTTCAACATGAATGGTCATTCTGATAGAGTGAGAGTGAAGTGTATAAATAAATGCAATTTGTAATGCAGTTGTGGGAGAACTATACGCTACAGTCCTTTAACTTACATCTTCTTTAGGTACATGATCATGGTTGAACATTGTGAACCTTTGCCAGTGTGTGGAGAGAAGCAGTGATGATCTGTGTTCTCCAAGGCCATATATGTAGCTGGAGGGCAGAAGAGCTGATAACTGTAAGAACTGGTCGGCAAATACAAGCGCGCCCACGTCCTGAGCATCAAAACTGAAAACATAAAAGTACCCTCTAAATAATAATATGGTACCATATGTGGCAATTTTGTCATGCAATTTAGTGTTCCAACATTTTGAGCATCAAAATTGCAAACCTGTGGACCAATTGAAGGGTGTAGTTTACTTGAACAGTTTACATGTTTTGGGGTTGACAGCTACAACAACAGGACATACGCGTGGAAATTTCCAGCATACCATGAATTTTTGGCATCATGTGGCTCAGTTATGCATGCAAATTATTGCAAAGTAGTTTCAGCAAATGTGTAAACATTTTTTCAAATTAAGATGCTATCATACTGAAAAATGATAAATTTACTAAATAAATGAACTAAAATATGTTACACACCCATAACTGCCCATCTCACAACCAAAGCAGTTGCAACCTCATGTCTACAAGAACTTAGTGGCAAGAATTTAAGAGTAGAGCATGACACCTATGTTTACTGTATGTAACTAACAATCACAATATAAAGAATTTTAAAAATTGACACTGCACACTTGAGAAAAGTCACAACAAATAACTTCTTGCAGGAATATCACTGAATGACAGCTTACATTGTCACATTATCACTCTTCCTCACAACTTTAAAGCCTGTTTTGGTCTTGTCAAGTTGCACTTGATAATCCATGGTGGATACTCTATGCTCCATTACTGGAACCTCCGGATATGGAGGCTCAAAGCGGCTGTGAAGTGGATCTACAATCTGCAGCACAAAATTTGAATATCAATACTAAGATACATTCTTCAAATTCCTGTGTTTTGCCAAACCACAGCTAAAACAAAGGTGTCTTAAGAATGGCCCTGGTTTGGACATAACTCTTCAAAGGCAGAGTCCATCTTACAATCAGGGCTGGCCTTAGGAAAGAGGTGCCCTAGGCAAATAAAACTTAAATATATATAATTTGTTGTGCTGTTTGCAATTCACTTAGTCAAACAAGAAAGTATAATCAACCCAGATACAGTGTCACCCTCATATACCACCCATTACAGTCTGTAAACAGAAATTCACTATTATTATAACATTGGAGGAGCTCGATATAGTGCAGCCCACACTGGCTGCCATCTGCCAAATACTTTGGTGATAAAACTACCATGTTACAAAAGTAGTTTAAAAATGCAGAGTAGAGAAATGAGATTTCTGCCCAGTGAGACATCACTGATCAGTTGCTACTGTCTGTTCAAAAATATTTACAGTTTACACACTACAGAAGTCTCTTTTTTACTGTTCTAGTGGCCAATGTATTTGGCACAGGTGATTCTCATTTACTTGCTACATATTAAGACAAGTACCAACATCATAAGCCTGGCCTCCTATTGCTTCCTATTTGACCTAGTTCCTCACTGCTGCAAGTTTCAAGTTATCACACCAAGACTGTACAGATGACAGTCTGGAGCATTTCAAAATCACAGAGTATACCAAGGCAATGACATGGCTGTTAGGCCAGTGTCAGAAAAATGTAACGTTACAATACAGCTTTTAGTTATCATCTCTCTTATTTCACTAGTAAAGTATAGGGAAAAGGGCAGTATTGATTCTGAGTGACAAGAAAGAGGTCTGTATTTCTGAAGACAAACTTCAGCTGAATAGAGCTAATCATTTTTCCTTATTATGGGACAAACCTATCAATCAAAAATGTATAGGTGGTATGCTCAGTGAAAAGAAACAGTGGTAAAATCTAGCAAGTGCTAATACAAAAAAGGTACAATGTGTAAAACATGAAAACCTGGAGGAAGCATTTGTGTTATGGAAGGGGCAGTTAAATGTTAAAAATGGTACAGCAAAAAATAAGGTTACTGAGGAAGAAGCAAAGATATATTTGCAAGTACTGTATTCTCTGTATTAAATGTTCTAATATGCTCTTATTTTATAATGAAGATGCTTTTATAACTTTAATAATTTTGTGGGTTTACAATAGTAATGGTACTTCAATTTATTGCCACCCTTCATACAATGCAATGTACTGCGATGAACAATCACTGGTGCTGTATCATGAGTTGAATGCAATTTTAATGCATGAGAAGTCATAAGCTACACAAAAACAGACGATTCCACGGAGAAAGATAAAGGTTACCCTGTAACATGCCAAGCAGACACTGAGGGGAGGTACAATACAAGTGTAGATCTACCTATACACAACCTTGACACTAGAATGGGATGGGTGGTCAATGCCACACCCTGACCACTTTACCACCAGAGAAGAGACTGAGTACCCAATGTATACAGGAGGCACAGTAGGCCTTGGGGCTGCTCAGAATGGGTACAAAAAATCTCAATGCCACCGTGGTCCAAACCCCAGACCAAAGGAAATTAAACACAACTTCCAGCCATACAACAGACAATACCCATACTTCAGGATTCATCTTAATTTATGAAATGAAATTTGTTGTAATTTTGGTGCAAGAAAAGAGAATATCTGCAAAGGTGCAAGCATACACACTCATTTTTTTTTTATTATTACTGGTTATTCTCTTTAATTTATAAAATATCCTCAACTAAAAATGAGGTTATTTAAGCAAGGTGACAACTTTATGGCATTTTAAAAGATTATAAGATTAAAGTAGGAGGCCTTAGCTAGCCCATTTATTTGTTCAGTGCAGAGTAATATTTAGCCTACCTTTATTCGAAGTCGCTGTTCTGTTTCATATCTGATGTCCATCCTAATCACTGTTACATCACCAGGATATGGTGATTTGAATGTTCTCTGAAGGAATGAAACTGAACCAGATAGTGTTTCAGTTATGTTGATGAATTTATAGCCACCATACGCAGCAGGATAGAAGCAATATGGTACATTCAGTGGAGAGAGCTGTGACCTGTTGTTTCCAATAGCCTCTGTATACAATGGTTTCTTCTTTTTGGGGACCCAACAACATCCTCTTGCTTTGCAATTTGACTCACTTGCACCATCTTCTGGGTGACAATCAAACTTGAATGCATCTGACATTTGTGCACACTGTTCGGATGAAGCACTCATTGGTGGATGAACGATGTGGTCAGGAATCACACTGTTACTGTGTCCACCCCCTTCAGCAACTTGTTTCATTACATTATGAAAAACTAGTATATTTTCCTTTACTTGTATGAATTCTTTTCTTGGGTTAGAGTGGCTATGATCTGTCACAACATGCCTAAATTCATCAGGTGGACTCTGAGAATTCAGATGGTGAAAGAAATGTGACAGATTTATAATAGGGATAAGCATGAACAGCAAGATTACCAGTAACAATATTATAAATGTTGTTATATTGGGACGAGGGCATTTTGATGCATCAGGAGTAAGATTCGTTGTTGAAGAACAATGTTCACTCAGCCTGTTAAATTCAGGTCCCGATGTTACTTTTATCACAGTGTTACCTTCATTTATTTTATGTTCATTAAAACTTGATTCAATTGGCTGGTTGTCATCTGACTTGACACTACCAAGATTCGCTATTCTTCTAAGAATACTTTTTATTGACCCTTGCATTCTCGCTGTGTTCATTTCCACTTGCTGACAATGGACATTTATCTTGAGTACCGAGTAACCATTATGGCAACGACTAATCTGCCTGTGTTTAATGTAAACACGACTCAAGCTTCATGCCCCTTTCTCCTGTACAATCGAATCAAAATTATCGAATTATTGGATTCTGGCAAAATACCGAATAAATATTAAAACAGAAGAAACGTGCCTAGCACCACGAATCATCTACAATGCCTCGTTGTGCATAACACAAAACATACGAAATCTGCTCAATACAAACGCAGAACGGCATAAGAACACTGGTGATTCTTCCAGTACTTTCAGTTTCTTTGTTTTGAACCTTTTACCTCATTTGTTATTCATCAAAGTAACTGCAATGGTTACACGTCTCGGTTAGCAAACATCATAATTATTTTGATTAATAACAGCTGTTGTAATCAGATGAAAGGAATTAAAGAAAATGAAACCGCAATAAAAAACAACGGCACGTAATAGATAAGATTACATTCCTACCACTGTGCTTGCTTCTGTCACTAACAACTCTTTCACGCCCGAATCCAATCGCCGTACTAAACTCCGCGATTAAAACAGGTCATATGCGATAAAAGATCATCTAGTCTGATCCATGACCTACAGATGAACATCAACACGAGGTTGGTGCTGCATGGTTGGTGGGACTGAAATATGGATGCCGGTACAAACAGCGCTACGAGTGGAAAGCCTGGTAAGTACACATGGATGACAAGGCAGGGGTGGTGATGTGGTTATTACAGTTGAGGAAATGTCTGAAAGAAGTTCTGGTGTTTGTAAGCCATGGTACGACGTGAAGGGAAGACAAGAGAAGAGTGTGAGTTTGTTGTAGATATTTATCCATTCGTGCAGGGACTAAAGTGCTATTCGAGGTAAACAGAGATGGATGCCAACGGAAATGGCAAGCGCGCTATGCCAAAGTTAGTAGACATATTTAGTCGCCAAAGGCAAGATTCTGACAGTGGAGTAGAATGCCCGGATTTGGATTTTATATATGATGATGCCGATTCTCTAGTCAATGAGGTGGCAGAGCTCTACAGTTATACAGAACAACCGGAGTTCCAGTTAAATGTCAAAGCATTTGAAGATCAAATGAAGGAATGGAAACTCAGCCCGTTTTGGTTAAAGTTTTCGGACAGTAAACAAAGGTCAGTTGTAATGAAGCTCATGGACCAGCTAGAAGTGTCTAATAAAGCCATCAGAATGAAAGCTGCCCGTTGTGTGTTGTACTTGGCCCAGGGTTGTTGGGCAGAATTGCAGTCGGACGCGGAGCAACAGATGTGGACTCGTAAAAATGTCATGTTGTTGTATGAAAGTGGAGTCTTCAGTGCCTTCATAGAACTTTTAAACATTGAGATAGAGAATAGTTCTGCAGCATCAACAGCCTTAAGAAAACTTGCAGTAAGCTTGGCTGATTCAACAGATCTAAGAATAATACTCAGTGTTCTGTATATCATGATGGAAGTAATTCAGACTGTGAGAGATGATGATAGAGATGAAATAAAGAACTATCGTGAGGCCTTTAAAAGTGATTTAGCAAACGTGGTTGGAGATGAACTGTTGGTAGTGAAACTGTTAGGAATGGTAACACGTTTCTGCAGTGGGTCAGCACCACATTTTCCTATGAAGAAGGTTCTTCTTTTGCTTTGGAAGACCATACTGACATCCTTGGGTGGGATGGATACTTTGCGGCAACTAAAGCATACATATCGGGAACAAGCAGGGTTGAGCATGACCCAAGATACAATGGAAGTAGCCCGGACAATGAGAGCCTCATCACCTCCAGCCAGTGCAGCAGATTTGCTTGAAGCTCAAAACCAGAAGAGGAACAATAGACCATTCAGGCGAAGCCTTATTAAACAGAGTTCCTTAGATGAAACAATGGGAATGGACTATGAGCCAACAGACCAGACTGATGAGGAGGTTAGAGAGTTTGAGGAGCGACAGGCAATGGAAGAAGCAGGAGAGATACCACAGCCTCCTAGCCCTCGTCCAAGTACTCCAGCCCCTAGTAAAGGAAAAGGCCTACCTTGGACTCCAAAGGCACGTCAGAAAGATCTTGACCAGTTCCTTGAAAGTACAAGAGTAAAATTTGTTGGCTTCCCACTACAGGGAGATAGAGTTTCTTTGGCTGGACTGCCACAGCCCATTCATGAGGGAGTGGAAGTGTTGAAACACAATATGTACACATCTTTGGCTGAAGTACAGATTCAAAAAGAGGAAGATATAGCAAGAAATCCCATCTCAACACCAGAGGTGAATGTACCTCAGACACCAACAGAAGTGCTCTACCAGGCAATGTTGCCCAACTTGCCTCAATATATGATTGCATTACTAAAGATTCTGCTTGCAGCTGCTCCAACATCAAAGGCAAAAACTGATTCTATCAATATTATGGCAGATGTTCTTCCAGAAGAAATGCCAATGACAGTTTTACAGTCTATGAAGTTAGGAATTGATGTAAACAGGCATAAGGAAATTATTGTGAAGGCAGTCTCAGCAATTCTTTTGCTTTTATTGAAACACTTCAAATTGAATCATATTTACCAATTTGAATTTATGTCTCAGCATTTAGTATTTGCAAACTGTATCCCATTAGTTCTCAAGTTTTTTAATCAGAATATTATGGCATATGTTGGAGCAAAGAATACCATCCCAATTCTTGATTTCCCATCATGCATTATTGGGGACCAGCCAGAACTGACAGCAGAAAGTCTGGAAATAGGTGACAATCAACAGTATTCATGGAGAAACATTTTCTCTTGTATAAATCTTCTGCGGATCTTGAACAAGCTCACAAAATGGAAACACTCGCGCATAATGATGTTGGTGGTGTTTAAATCAGCACCAATTCTCAAACGTACTCTAAAAGTGCGCCATGCCATGATGCAGCTGTATGTATTGAAACTGCTGAAGATGCAGACCAAGTATCTTGGCCGGCAGTGGAGAAAATCTAATATGAAAACAATGAGTGCCATATATCAGAAAGTTCGACATCGCCTAAATGATGACTGGGCATACGGTAATGACCTGGATGCAAGGCCGTGGGATTTCCAGGTGAGTTTTTGTTAAATGGAAGATGCAGATTGGCGGAAAATGGCCCTCACGTTACTGCTGATGGTGTTTATGGTGATACCTTGTGTATATACTATTTGTTTTGTCTCCATTTCTGTGGGAAGCAGGGCTGTCATTGATTAATGCATTTTATTTCATAAGTTCCAGAATTATGCAAGTAGCATTAAAATTGGTTCTAATTTAAATTGTATCATTTTGTGAAAGTTTTTTCACCCACCAACAGGTGTGTGTGTATATATTATTATATTGTATGTCTCTGGACACCAAAGTAACGTAACATTCTTCTATCAGCATACTAAAAAGTTGTTCTTTACATGCAGTGTAATGATAACTTCGTTATGTTTTTGTTAGTGCTGTGGATCAAGGTTATGTGTGACATGCATTGTGGAGATTCCCAGTTGAAATTCAGAATGATGCAAGAACTGTCCTGACAGGTTATGCATGATTTTACACTGCTCTGTGTTAGTCTCTTGAAAGTCAAAACCCTCCTTCCTATATCAGCATTCTTGTACCTCAAGTTGGTGGCAGTAACTTTTTACAAAATGTTGGTATATGGTATCTAACTACATGGCATCTCATCTTATTGTACTGAAATACATGTCCAGTCCTTACATTTGGTGCAACAGTAGTATGGGAGTCAGTGTAGGCTTACTAAGGAACCTGTAGATAGAGCTCATTGTTACCATATAGCATTATATTTCACAGGCTATTATTGTGTGAATTCTTTTACTCCAGATAAACTTTGCAAGTGACTGGCAAATGACACTCTTGTGTAAATTATATTGAGATCTGTTCTTGTGGAATGTGGGACCAAATGATTGGGTGCCCAACATTTTGAGATTACTAAGTTGTCTCTGCATCGGGCACCAATCGCCCAGTACTGCTACTCCACATTCCAGAAGAATGGAGACCTTAACTACACTTCTGTGAAAGTCTAAAAACTCGCATTAGTTGTATTGTTTGTGCGCATCACATTCATTATTTTATTACTGTATTTTTTTTTGCTTACAAAAAGTCAGATGTTATAATTTATGCTTCATAATAATTGAGGTGATTTGAAGGGTTTCAGATGTGTTTGGAAGAAATCTAATTGTGTGTAATGTATTTGTATATCATCTCATTCCACTGAACTTGGTGCATAGATGTTTCGTGGCTGTCAGTGGCAGGTATTCCTAGATCAAGAAATTACAGTGATTTCAGGATAGGCAAAGCATGTTTAAGGATTGCTGCTTTTGATGCCAGAGTGGTACGTATCTGTGGATGATCTGTGAAAGCTAAGCTTAAGGGAGGCACCTGATATATGATAGCAATCACGTTGTGCTGTGTAAAATTTGATTATTAAATGAGCACGTACATTTCATGGCCACATATATTTCAAGGCCTTTGGTTTGGGCATTTTAACTCCTGTAAATTTTTGTTGATTTGGTAGTTCCCCATCTTTTTATGTCCAGTCAGTAACTACTTTCACCCTTTGAAGCTTTTATAGATTAGGTCCTTTGACCTGGTCAGTTCAAAATTATGTTTTGAAAGTGAATTCCTTCAGACATTTGGAAATTAGTGTAGTCTCTGCCTTCCTTGTTTAATAATGAAAAATATATATGTCGAAATAATATTTAAATCATTTGAATGTGTCTTTTGCTTTATCGCAGGCAGAGGAGTGTGCATTGAGAGCCTGTGTGGACCGTTTCAATAACCGTCGTTACAGTGGCAGCAGTAAGGACCCTGACTTTGAGCCATCAGACCATTGTATTACTAGTGTCTTGGGACAGCCCTTTGAGCTGACTGATTACTTCAAACAGCATTATGAAGTGTGGCTTCAACATGAAGTCTTTCAGACATCATTTGGTGATTTCTATTGACAATTCTCACTTGCAGAACGCAGCTCCGGGTCTTATTGAAATGCCTACTGATATAAATTTGTAGTTTGTTAACCTCTAGATTGTCATTACTGTTACCCAAATTCAATAAAAAATCTTAATTCCCCCCCACAAACAATGTACCTGTGCAACTAGTAACCATTTTTAACATCAGAATCATTCATATAGTAAATATCTGTTATTTTGTTCTGAATTGTCTGTAAGAGTTGCCCGCAGTTTGAATTTACTAAGTTGTGCTGTACCACTTGAGTTTCTGGTTATTGGTAAGATAAATATGACACAAAATTGAAACATGTTGATTGGTACATAAATAGTATAAGTAGACATGCAAATGACTCGCCTGAAATTTTTTTTTTTTTTTTTTTTTTTTTATTTTTTTCAAAAAATTTAAAATTATTATATATTTTTTTTTTTTTTTTTTTAAAAAAAATTATTTTCTTTTTTTTTTGTTTTGTGGTGAGTTATTTTTTTTTTTTTTTTTTATATTTTGTTTTTTTTGATATTTATTTTTTTTATTATGA
>Ga0123357_10008105_pt1 | contig 13089 bp, 6 predicted proteins | sample TergutEmb28metaG_FD_89873 | JGI IMG/M metagenome (GOLD analysis project Ga0123357, IMG submission 89873) | Embiratermes neotenicus P4 segment gut microbial communities from Petit-Saut dam, French Guiana - Emb289 P4 | ecosystem: Host-associated > Arthropoda: Insects > Digestive system > Gut ...
AATTTTCCCTGAAGGGGAGGATTCCCGCGGTGACCATGGTCTGGGTAGGTTAGTAGAAATTAGGTTTAAGGGCTCTCCTGGCACTACATCCTCCTATATCACCACTCACATCATCGGGACAACCTGAGAAGTCGGTTACACTTCTGCCATCCCCAGGAGGGAAGACCACGAAGTCCGTCAAGGACATGTGGGGTATTGGATAAAAAAAAAAACTTACAGAAAAGATAGACCATCTCCGCTACTACGATGTCAGTTAGTGTTGTTTAGAGACATAATCACCATTTTTCGAGAATAATAAAAATTTCTTAAACACACTATGCACTCAAAATGCAGAATTTTTAAGTTTACATGCAGTTCCCTTCGGTCCTTTCATGTCTAAAAACAAGTCACTCTTATTTTTTTATGTTATGCTGACCGTGTATCTCAGTATATTTATTTTAGTAATTAACCAAATTGATGCACAAAATTTTGTTTTACAATAAGTTTTATTTCATGCCTCTACACGTTTCGAGAGCCATGTGATCATCATCAGGAGGTCAGTTTCAGTTTGATGATACCAAAGGCTGTGTAATACAATTCTGACCTCCTGATGATGAGCACATGGTGCTCGAAACATGTAGAGGCATAAAATAAACTTATTGTAAAACAAAAATTTTGTGCGTCAAGTTGGTTAATTACTGAGGTAAAAACAAGTTACTCTTAGTTTTGGCCTATTCGGAGCTACAACATCCATGCAGTTAGAAAGTAATTGTAAAATAAAATAAAAAACACGCATAAGAAAAGTTAGTTCAATTGTTCTGCCAATCCATATAGACTACCTGACCATAAGGTGTTCTAAAATGTAACGTTACCCTGGCACTGGATATTTTGTTTCTGGATACTACGCTCATATATTCTAGCATTCAAACGTAGAAAAATTCATATATCGTCAATAAAACGAAATCTTTTCTCAGTATGACCACGCCAGATGAGTTCTTGCGGAAATATATTCAACATATTTATTCTGGTTAACTTTCGTCAAATTTCAGATGGCACTGTTGCCAATACACTCCAATTTAAAAAAAAAAAAAGATAAAAATAATCTATTAATTCAATTACAACCAATCAGCCTAATACCAGACGAGAACCAATTTCCGAAACTTCTTGTGATAGGAAAGTTCAAGTCAAAGTCCGAATTCGTTTCCTCGTAACGGGTCAAATGACGGCTTCAGTTGCTTGTCACTGCTCAAAATACCACCATTTATTAAGCACACAAATCGAGACAAGTCACTCGCATACACGGACCCCATACCATGTAATGGGGTGCCACTTTTCACCGAACTTCATTGGGGAAACCTCGAGATAAACCATACAATTACAACAAACGTCCCCTACATGGATGTCGTGAAAGACCGGCAACACTCAGTGCTACTGCAGGACGATCTCAACATCCCTCACGCGCACAAATATTTCCCAAAAATATAAACAGATATGCGTCGATGAACGACGGGGATATCTTCTGAGCAAAGCGACGTTAGGCGATTTCTTCTTTGTGCGAACGTCATAGGGTGTACTTACACAAACCAAATAGTGTAGTATTCTACACACCTAGTCTATATATAGCCTACTGCTTCTAGGCTACAAACACGTACAGCGTGTTGCTGTACTGAATACTTTAGACAATTGTAACACAATGGCAACTATTACAATATAACATTATAATATTATATTACGAGTATAATATCATGATCTTATGGGACCACCGTCGTATACGCGGTCCGTCGCTGACCGAAACATCATTATGCGGCGCCTACCTGTACAACACAGTGTCTTCACAGATTGCAGATCGTCTTTGAGTATGGATATTGCGTTCAAGATTGTTGTTGTTTCTTGAACACGATCATTGCGATATGACATCAGATTCCCAACCCACAGGCCGAACGTATACATTCGTTAAGGTTTCTCTTGCTTTCTCCAATTTTTAAAGGTAAGTATGGAGTGCTATAAAGCAGGTCATAACCAACTCCTTCCACATGTTTCCCTGTTGAAAGTTACGCGCCCTGTTGCCATTTTATAATTTTTACAGTTTATTAAATGATATTCAATATAATTAATCTTCCCTCATTATTGTAATTCAGAACTATCTCCTTTATAATAATCCAAACACAGAATCAGACTGTTAATTGAAGGACACCTACTACTTGCCCTGCACACCTGTAAAACTTGCATCAGTGTAAGGAAAACACAGTAATCAAATCATTCTGGAAGAACCATCTGCCCCACTGGCAGACAAAATCCCAAGAACCTATGAATATATCTGTATCATGCATAAAGAAATGCTTCATAATTTTATCTAAAACAAACGTACCTTTCATTAACGTTCTCACGTCAAAGATTACGTGAGGGACCAGCATGCGCTACGCACACGCGACATGAGAAATGCATGTAAAATTTTAGTCAGTGAATTAGGTTGTAATAAGAAATTTGGTGACCTTCATGCAGTGACTAAGTTTTTAAAAATATCTTATACAAAAGTACTGGTATATGAATTTGAGGACTGGATTCAGCTGGCACAGAACAGGAGTCACAAAGTTTTACGGTGAATATGGTAATAAAATGTTGGGTCCCATAAAAATTGAGGAATCACTTGACTAGCTGAAAAAAAATAATAGCAGATGCTCCCAAAGTATTGCTCTTGGAGTTACCCATATTTGTGTAACACATGTTTTATTTTAAAAGTCTCAAATATATCTGCGGATATTTAAAAACCGTGTTGCTACGAAAACTTCAATTTCCGGTAACATCAAAAGAAAGCCAAAATGCCGAATCAAAGTAAGTGCATGCTGGTAAAGGACAGAGGCAAGAGATGCGTTATTCGTAACAGCGAGGTATCAGGCTCCGAACATTCAGCACCATAAATAACCAAATCCGCCACCGAACACAGTCCTACTCTCGCATCTTACTAACATATCTCTTCCAGATCCACCTTGAGCCTACCTCTTTCTAAGACTTATCTATTTCGCCCCATCCCCACCCCCGATAAAAGCACTAAATTTATATGAGGATCATTTTTTCACCCATATCCAGCCAAACCTCATCGCTCTAACAACGCTGTGTATTGTTAGGGCAATAATTCAAAAAGTTCCTCCTTCCGCATTATCCTGAATATTTCAACCATCCTGCGCAGGACAATACACTATATTTTCGGGATCCTTATTTCAAGATATTTGTAATTCCTGTCACTCCTTCGAAGGAAGACGCCACATTTCAAGCCCATACAGACGGAATATAAAGCACGGTTTATATATCCTTACCATAAGCATCTTGGGAAATAAGATGGGCAATAAAGACTCACGACCGAAAATCTGTACAATAACCATCCTTACATATTGAGAACACCCGTTTCGGAGGCTGTTCTTGCTGCGTCTTCTGGCTGAATGGGGAAATGGGGGAGCTCTTGCGGTTGCCCCTTTAGAAAGAGCTCTCATTTCTAAAGAACCCACTACGAGAGGGTTTATATCACTCACGACTATAACCATACTCCGTAGTCAGAATACTTTAAATTTAGCATGGAAGACAACAGTTTTAGACTAATAATAATAATAATAATAATTATTATTATTATTATTATTATTATTATTTATTTCAGTTATACAACTCATACGTAATATAAACAATACATTAATAAAGTTTGTACACATTTAAAATGAACCTAAGTAAGATCTTCACTTCAACAGCTTGTTTCATACAATTCTCATCACAAATAAAACACCACTCCTCAAGAATCGAGACAGAGAATTCTATTCTATAGTAAATGGTAACCGATAGACCACAAACTTTGTTGTTCTTCACCACATGTCATATAAAATAAAGTGAAAGAATCTTACCTGCTGAGAACTGGGATTAGTCCGTCTACAGTGTCACTTCGAGAAGCGCTGGATAGTTTGTTGACCTCACACAAAATATTTGGCGTCAAGCGTCCTCAGCACGTACACCGAATTAGAGAAACGCGTCTGTACAACCGACGCCGGCACCTTGAGTCGCGGGTCTGACAGACGGCCGAACTAACGGCGCCACCACTAGCGCCTCTATCGGCCGTAGCTCTGAACCCCGCAGCATTTCTGTTGAAGCTAGTGCAAACACGAGATGCATTAGGACAGAAACGTTAGAGTGAAAACCACAGAGAAGCAAATATACATATGTGAGGGCTTCGTAGGAGTTGTGTAAGTACTCGCCATAGCTAGATGTAGAGCCCCTCAAGTATAAGATGCGTCGACGCCCTCGGCAAAATTACATCTGCTCTCACGACACACACGCCTCTTTCTAATAGACATTCTACCCTCTCACACCATCCCAGGCCGCATATAACTTAGACCGTGAAGAGTGGGAAGGGAATCAGATGTTGTTGTTGTTGTTGTCAGCGCAAGTTGAAAGGGACAGAACAGACTGCACCAAAGGGACTGCAGCCGAACCAAGGTATTATCAAGTTCGCATACTTTAGAAGGCAGCGACACAGCGTGGCATGACAGAGTGAAGGATAAAATTGAAGACGGTGGATTGTGCATTCCACGCTACGAAATTTATTCCAGCAATAAATGGCGCTGCATTTTAGTCTCATTCGAAATAGTCCGGTTCCTGATCCAGACTTCCGTATCCTAAGTTAACACAGATTTCTACGATTCCCGCCGGCGAAAATAAGTCTATTCCTGGACCCTTATTTCTTCATCTAACACTCCCGAGACTGTAATTCTTTAATTTATATATATATTTATTTATTTTATACAGAATAATTACGTGCCCATCCCAGTGTCAGCGTAGTATTAAGGCATGGGTCTGCGACCGTTCGCTTGTTAGGATTGTGGGTTCGAATCCCGCCGGGGGGATGGATGTCTGTCTTTTGTGCCTGTTGTCAGGCAGAGTCTGTACGATGGGCTAATTCCTACAGAATGTGATGTATCTGAGCGTGATCTTGAAGCGTCGATAATGAGGAGGCCCTGGCCCACGAGGGGCTGTTGCGCCATGGAGGACAATACATAAAAATTAAATTCGTACCTCGGATAGATCACGGTCCGTGTATATTACACATACAGATTAGTTAAAGTAATTTAGGAAAAATATCCCTGTCACTTTTTTGCGGAAACCGCATGAAACAAACGTGGGAAATTCGAAGTTGCTTAATCTGCACTAGGCAGTACATATTTTACCACTGGGCTCCGAATTGTTAACTAAATCTGTAACAGATTCACGCCTGAGGCTCCAGTAACCCTTCAGCTAGGCAAGAAATTCATTATCGTGTTCCTAAGAGCTCGCCACTTGTCCCAACCTAAGCCAGATGAAACCAGCCCACACGCCAAGTTACAGGTTTATTTCCTTACATTAATCGCAATAAAACACATACACGAAAATCCACCTCGAAAACCTTTTGTCCAATTAAGGGTTTCTTTAAATACGACATACCAGTTGAACACATGACGAAAATTTCAATGAAATGTGGGAATGGTCGTGAACAGTGAACATGCAGATACCTTAAAGCGGCGTTAAAGGCCTGTTCAAATGTAATTTGACACACATGACTAACGCAATCATTACGTTCCTGGTTTACTACTTTATTTAACGTCTTCTCAGATGCATTACAATTATAACGATCTTCGAAAAAAAAACTATAAACAAGGAACAACTATACACAGATATTCACAAGCGGTGTCTACATTCGTTATATTCCTAGCATTATTCAACCTCCTTTAATGCACTTTCTTTACCCCAGTCCTTCAACGCTTTTAAAAACTTATACATTTTCAATTTTTACCATCTTTGTTCCCAAGATTATCCACATTCTTATTTATATATTTTTATATAGCAACATGTATAAGGTTCTAGGTCTGTATTTTGATGCAGAGAGTTCACGATTTTAGATCAGAGGAAGCAGGCTAAAATGCAGCGGTTACTTACTTACTTACTTACTTACTTACTCCATGGTACAGAGTCCTTCTTGAGAAGCTAACTGGTTTGCAGCTAGTTAAGAAATTCCCCGCATTTCACGGAACCCGAAGGTTCATTACCGCGCTCACAAGCGTCCGCCACCTGTTCCTATCCTGGGCCAGCCCAATCCACTCCATATACCCACATCCCACCTCCTGGAGATCCATCCTAATATTATCCACCCATCTATGCCTAGATCTCCCCACTGGTCTCTTTCCCTCCGGTTTCACCACCAAGACCCTATACACCCCCTCTCCTCACCCTTACACGCCACATGCCTAGCCCATCTCATTCTTTTCGATTTTATAACCCGCACAATATTTGGTGAGGAGTACAGATCATTTAGCTTCTCGTTAGCAATCTCCTCCATTCCCCCTTTACCTCGGCCCTCCTAGGTCCGTGTCACCACGGCATGGCGCGTCCTCACATTGTGGATAGAGGAACGGCCTCCGATTTGGAGGGTAGCTGCGAATAAATTGAATAAGCAGTCGTGGGCAGACGACAAGGGGTGGCCCTCTAGCTTGGGGGTTGGACGAGGTGCTAAAACCCCCTCCCTGTAAAACATTCATGTTAAGAAACACTCACATGCGGGATGATTCCTCTGGAGACAAAAATGCAGTGGTTACAGGGCTAAATCAAAACAATACAAATAATCTAAACAATGTAGACATTTCAGGAACAAAAAAAAAATTTCTGAAAGCTAAAATTGATAAACTTGAAACTACAGTAAGATAAAAAATAGCAGAGACTTGTATAGGGGCATCAGTGACTTAAAGAATGGTTATCAGGCTAGAAGTAGGAAGGGTGATTTTGTTACAGACTCCCATATTGTTTAGGCTAGGTGGAGGAACCATTTCCCTCAGCTTTTGAATTTACATGGATTATTGATGTTAGAGGGGCAGAAATACATACAGCAGGGCAAATGCTGCCTGAGCTCAGTGCCTCTGAGGCTGCGGTGTCTATTTAAAAGCTAAGAAGTCACAAATCACCAGGTATTGACCAAATCCCAGCACAATTGATTAAATCAGGGGGTAGAACAATTCGCCCCGAGATCCATAAACTATTAATTCTATCTGGAATAAGAAGGAATTGCCTGAGGAGTGGATCAATGTACCTAATTATAAGAAGCGTAAAATTCAGCTTAATGCCTAACCTGTCTCACATTCCTGTGGGTGTACTCAGACTTTCAACCAAATTTCGGAATTCTCTCTTTAGGGAGGCCATGGAAACACTTTCAAAACCCTCACCTTATTGACAATTATAATCGTTTTTCCTTCATTGAGAGTCATGCGGAGCCTCGTTCATAAATAACCTAAGAAGTTACAGTACAATCACGTGAAATAATGTAATGTGCTCGTTACAACCATTAATTGTGAATCGGTCACTGATTTAAGCACGGAGTGTAGCGGAATTTTGAACTACTAGTCGTCACTGAAATACGTTTTCAAAGTCATAAGGACCAGCGTCATTAAATAACCCAAGATATCGTGGTAAACTCGGATGCAATAATGTAGACCTAAATATAGTCGTGACAACCGATGCGCTGCATAGTGATCCTTAACTTCAGCAAGAAGTGGGATGGTATTTTGGACTCCTTGTCTTTACTGCAAATGGGCACGGCTTAAGGTTAAAAGAAGTCACGATCCAGGGGGCTGGCACTCTAATACGTGTGTGCGGTCCCGATTTCAAATTCCGGCCAGGGTACTATCCACCCAGCCTGAGAATTTTAGCGTTTTGTAACAGTCTCTAGTTAAACGTGGGGTAGTATATCGGATTAGGCCACTGTTGCTCCATTGCACAATTTTCAGTCCATTCTTTGCTTACTTACTAGTTAACTAAGTAACTAACCCGTTGGTGCAGAGACCTTCTTCAGAAGCTCGTAATTCTGTAGCTAATCAAGAATTACTCCGCATTTAATGGAACCGAGATGTTTACAGCCTTTTTTAAAAAGGGATGCCACTTGTCCTTTTCCTCAGCTAGATAATCCAGTCCAAGCGCCACCAACGTATTTAAGATCCACATTAATATTGTCCTCACATCTACGCCTAGGTCTTCTGTGTAGTTTGTCTCCACACGATTCCCCGCCGAAGCCTATATGCGTTTCTTTCTTCCTCCAAAAGCGCCACATATTCCACCCATCTCATCCCCCTTAATTTGATCACGCTAACGTTAACAATGAGGGGTAAAGCGTACATCGCACTTGCCTTGATCAGTCAAACAGTAATTTCTGTGGTGTAAAAAACATGGAGCTATTCATTATGCAATTTTTTTTACTTCCTCCCTCTTAGGCTCAAATATGTTCAACGCTCTATCCTTGAAGAGATTCAACCTATGACCTTCCATTAATTCAGAGACCAAGTATTCACTAATCCTTTCACTTGAAGATACCGATAGAGTCTTCACAAACCATCAATAATTATGTACCTTACAATTTCGGACAACGCCTTTGCATTTCTTTAATTTGCCTTAAATTTATTGAAAATTGATTGATAAGAGTAATTACCTAATATTACAGACATTATTCTATATAAATACACAGATTTCCCATACATGCCATTTTAATATTAGGCGTATGTGTATGGAAAATTGTGTCACATCTTACTTACAAACTACAACAAAAGCTACAACTTAAAGTCAAATTCGTTTAATAGTGAACCAATCTAATGGCAATTTAAAACGTGGATTCGACTTTTGTCACGTTAAGTAAGTTCAATGTCAGCACAGCATGACGCGTCCTCAGGTTGCGATTGGACGGGACGCGCTCCGCATTTGAATTGCAGCTTTGAATGTGTAATGTAATACGTGTAGGCCTAAAAGCCTCAGAATTTACGGGCGGTCGATTAGGGGTAATCCCCTAATCTGCAGTTGGTAGGCATAGGTTAATAATACTGCCCTCCACAAGACACCAGCATGAAGCAAAATGTTACGTGCTTGAAATTGCACGATCGAATGAATGGACGGACTTAAGTTTCGGAACTTGGAAAGTCAGAAGTCTTAATGGAATAGACTTATTGAAATCAGCAGCGCGTTAATTATCGAAGTGGGCTACAGTTTCGTGAAGTATCTGCTTCTGAACCTCGAGCTGAAGTTGTCCTACCCCTGTACTAGAGGCGCCCTTAACAGTTGCCGCTACCAAGAAATACACCACTCTATAACTGCATAGTAATGGAAAGGGTAAGTGGGAAATTCATCAATATTCTTGGAATTTATTTGCATAAAAGGAATCATGTCTGACAAAAGGTTGGATCCACACATTGAAAAGTCTTCTGAAAAAAAGAAAACTCAGTTCACCGAGAGATTTTAAATTAAAGTAGAAGATGTTAAACAAATTCATAAAACGATGTCGATTTTACAACAGACAATTATAATACTTTCGTAAGGTGTTAATGACAGTTCATCCACGTATCCGAAAAATATAGTAAGATCTGCTTTTTGTCATGAAAATCCTTATCCACTTGATGCAGATTATCTTTTCACTTATAAAATTACGTGACTCAGTGACAATATATGATCTCTCTAGGTCAGCTTCACGACATATTCCTTCCTCTTCGACATCCTCTCTCGTCCTTTGGGCAAGATGTCAGAAGAAGGGATAATTTGGATCTGAAACTAAGAAACGGACATGCACGAAATTTGGTCCTGCCAGTAAATACACAAAGTTGCTGATTCGCCTTAATTTTGTTCATATAGAAAGTTCATTTTCTGACAAAGAGCGCGTCGGAAAATGATTCACATGCACGAAGAATTATAAACTTCAACAGGACAGAATTAAATATATCTTAATTCACATCAACTAAGCTAACAGACGGAGCCCTACCTGTTACAAATATGTAACATTCCAGTTCAAATAACTAAATTGGCTCTGTAATTGTAACTCCGTTTCAGCTTCCTAGCAGCGAATATTCCGAAGATGTAAAGGCATTCATCCCAACTAACGCATTTTTATTTCACGAAACGAGTATTTAGGTATTGTAAGAGAGTGCGGGAATACAGGAAGAGATGCGCGTCATGTGATTCCTGTCTAGACATACAGCATGTGACAGCTACAAAACGGTCAATCTCTTTTGTTAAAAATTTGGAGGAAAATGTCCATAAAATAAAAATTACTGGCATCGTAAATTTCCATTCATAATGAAAATAGTGACACATAAATTGCGGAAATGAAAGCCTGCATAAACAGCATGAGTTCCATCGCAACAATACAACGTTCAAATATGTGTAGAATGCGGCAGACAAGATTCATGCATCCTGTTCTTTATTGAAATAAAAGCTAAATCGTAGTGCGATATGCAGATAAATAATACCAAAATAAATAACTCCAGTTAGCACGGCTCTTCTCGAAAGCTTTAAATGACTGCGATAGTTTACCCGGTCACCCGTGTACCCGCACTAAGGGGTACAGAACCCGATGATCCATAATCATTTCATCACTGGACCTGTTCTGACCTAGACGAATGTAATCCACAACTTCACATTCTGTTTTCAACGTCTGCTCCTTTAACTTCTTTAATGTTGTCTTCCGAAATGTGACCTTCTGTAGTCCGGCGCAGTACAAAGAGTCACATCCCAAAACAGAGCATTTCACTCACGGCAGCGAGAACCACAAATGTCACACTTTAATACTATCCTACGATCTACATCACATACGCTTCCCAAATGCTATCTTCCACTTATTGTTTAATAATACTAACTTGCGTGCATTTCCACCGTCCTTATGCTTGCTAACTGACCTAACCATCTCTTACTCTTTGGTATGATCACCAAACAATGCTTCGTGAAGGGTACACATCACCCGGTAACCAGATACTTAATATGTACTTTATTTTCCCATCTAGACGAAGGTACCGACTTATCTTTCAACACTCTTAAACTTACCGGCTCTTTCCTCTATCGAAACACCTCTGCGAGGTTGCTTACAATTCTGATCCGTCCTTGTTGTCCGCTTCTTCGAATCTTTGTTACATACTACGGTCTTTTATGCTTCTATGCTGTCAACGTTCCAATCCACAGCACAATGCCACAGTCCCTCCGCTCTACGTTGCGCTGGAGCTTTTCTTGGCGGAAGTAGAAGGATTAGCACACACGAAATTCCATTCATGCTTTGGCCTTTAGGGCAATCCGACACTCTAAGTGTAGCCGACTACGAAGACAGTTCGGATAACGTTGTAGCATATCGACTCCCTGAATCAGTAAAACCATTACGAAGTACAGTAACTGGTCAGTTGTCACACGGTGTAGAGAAATGACATTAGAACCCCCGTCACGAAAAGCAACGATCCTGTGACACGCATCGTGAATTGTCACTCTGTGGATAGGAAAAAGGGCATAAAGACGCAAGACAGTATAACGGAAGAGAAGCAATATTTAAAAATTGAAGGTACTTGGTGAAAATAAAGATTCTTTAATAGATCAGCACAGTACTTACACATATTCACACCTTCAGGAAATAAACTTTCAACATCCATATTCTCTAATAATGAATTGGTTCAGTGAAACAAATTTTCTTTAAATAAACGTACAGCTCTTCAGCTGCCCAAGACATCCCCAGACCCTCATGGAACCGAAGGTTCCATGTCTTGTTCTCATAAAACCGACGCTTTACCACACAGTGACAAACTTAATAATATCACCCTTCCAACGCTTACCTGTTGCAACTGGTCTTTTCCTATCATTTTCAAACTGAAATATGATTGTATTTACTATCTCCATAAATGCAACCATATCGCCACAAGCCCAAAGAGGATAGCGTCAGGTTTCGCACAAGATTATAACAATATCTTCAAATGATGGGACACGTGCTGGTAATTTTTGCGACGAACCTGCAGATGATCACAGTTCACTCATAATTCCTGCTGTGGTACAAACATCGATGGAGTGAAAGAGGAAGTTCGTGGGAACTGTAAAAGCAAATACAATCTGCCATAGCAGCAACCGTGACCAGGAACGCTACAATATAGTTTTCGGGGAACCGGCTGGCTCGCACAAAACTCATAAATGTATTTTGTGGAAAAGAGGCAGAGATTTTTGTGATAAACTTGGACGTACCTGTAATAACCACTAGACTTAAAATCAGGATTGTCAACCCCAGGGCCACTAGGTTGTGTGGTGTCCTCAACCGCCACATTTATAATTATAAAAGCATGTATATGAATACTTATATAGTGTACAGGTTCATTTCTTAGTTTGTCTTACGAAAGGTCCATAGTCTTTTCCAAAGCGATTTCCTCATAAATTGAAATCTAGTGCTTCCTCTTTCAACTTCCGATATCCAGCAGCTGCTTACGTCTTCTTCATCTTCTTCCCGTTACTTCTGTTCTTCCGCCTATCTTTCCTTCAATAATGTGCTTCAGTAGGCAGTTCTTACGTAAGATATGACCAATCCAGTTCGCCTCCCTTCTTTTTATTGTAAGTAGGACATTTCTCTCCTCCTTGCCTCTAAATAATACTTCCTCATTTTCCACACGAACGTTCCAACTGATCTTCTCCATCCTATTTTAGCACCACATTTCGTAACTCTCCAGGAATTTCTGATGTATTTTCCGAAGTGTCCAAATATTATGTGATAGGTAGTGATTATCTGTTTATCCGCCCTTGACAGTTAATACAAAAATTAACCGACGTCTGTACAAGCAAGGGCGTCACTTTGACACTAATACGATGGTCGATCAAAAAATGAGTTCACTTACATTAAAACTTCGCAACCAAAGAACCTGCACTGATGCACAGAAACCACGCAGATTCGACAATGAGCGACTTTCATCTGGCTGCGGTGGTGAGTGAAGAGCTTGGTGGCCACAAATTTAAAGATCGCAAAACAGTTGTGACAAGATTCTCGATAAAAAGAACAGGAAGGATGTTTTTCAACACAAAGTAGCAAAGCTCAACTCAAGATCGGATAAATGCCTCAGCTGCAGCGGAAATTCGGTGGGACAGGAGAGCGGATAAATCTAAAATGTTTTTTCAAATACAAACAATATACAGGGTGTAACAGGAGGAACGGACCAGACCTCGGGAGGGTGTTCCTTATGTTAAACTATACCGAAAAACCCCAAAACACCTATATCCAAAGTTGAACGGTTACGGAGATAATGGCCAGAGAAGTTTGAAACTTTGACAGCTGTTACACACTTA
>Ga0123357_10008106_pt1 | contig 13088 bp, 7 predicted proteins | sample TergutEmb28metaG_FD_89873 | JGI IMG/M metagenome (GOLD analysis project Ga0123357, IMG submission 89873) | Embiratermes neotenicus P4 segment gut microbial communities from Petit-Saut dam, French Guiana - Emb289 P4 | ecosystem: Host-associated > Arthropoda: Insects > Digestive system > Gut ...
ATACCCAACGGTAAATCGTTTTCTTATCAGGAACAGCCTCCCGTCGACCAAGTGCAAAGCGGATGCGAAATGCACGCTGTGTTGCTACCGGCGACCCGCCATTTTTTATAAACTCCTCAACAATAAAGGCTCGATGTTCTCCCAACCACGCCATCGTGCATACTGAAAACGGTAAGTACACCGCTGTTCGACGACGTGCTCCCCACCACTGCACGCTCTCCCCATCCTAAGCTATGACTCTCCCAAATCGGAGTGTTCTTTCTGCCGCACCCTGTATTATAGCAACGAAGACCGAGGACGGAGAGAAGCATTGAGATAGAAGAAATTTTAGGTTCATTTGCAAAATTGCGAAAAGCGACTATTCGCTTCATGTCTTTCTGCTCGTCCACATAGAACAATTCGTCTACCACGAAATAGATTTTCATGAAATTTGATATTTAAGTACGTATGCTTCGAAAATCTGTGGAGAAAATTCAAGTTTCATTAAAACATGACAAGAATAACTGTCAAATTACACGAAGACCAATATAGATTTATGATCACATCTCGCTCATTTATTCTTGGAATGAGAACTTTTTCAGACAAAAATTGTAGAGAAAATAAAAACATTTCTTTTCAATAACTTCTTTTTATAAATCTTGCCTTTTAAGAGATAAGGTGAAAAAATGCTGTAGAGACGGACAGGCCAAAGATGGCAATATGGTGCATGCGCATTTCATGTTGGACATCTAAGACTACAAACACACACTCAGAATATTAATACTCACTCCTTTTCCACTGTAACAATGATTGCACGAACGCGACTCAACGTTACGTTATACGTCTGTTGTCTGCCTGTTTACTATACATGTACATACTTTTCGAAAAACCCTCCAGCGACACGAACCGTAATTATCGAAGACGCCTTTCTGCCTGACGTACGGTAACCTTGGTTACGGCAAAGTAAGCAGAAGCATACGCTGATGTGAAACAAACCAGCGAGAAAGAGAGATAGAAGTAAGATATTTTAATCGCAACTATTCCGCACGTCATCACCCAGTATTTACCCAATATGTGGTACCAACATACAAAGCAATGACACTAGTACACCCCATGAGGCATACAATAGGGCCGACAGGGTGCAAGAAATGTCGGTAACGCACGGAAGACTGTCTCAGGCCCTAACTCAAGTGCCAGAATATTCATTTTTGTATTCAGTTTGGCACTTCGCAGAAGCAGGTATCGCTCAGTCGTTATGGTTACTAGGCTTCTGACTGGACAACTGCTGAGTCATGGTTCGATTTCCAGCATGAGCAGCGGTTCATGTCTACACCTAAGGGTCCACACCGGGTGTGGATCCCATCCGGCCTCCTATTCAATGGGTGCCGGTGGCTTTCTCCTCTGGTACAAAGTGACCTCGGCTTGAGGCACATCACTCGCGTCCATGCAGTGCCCATTGTGAGAACAGGTGGAGATAGGCGCCTTCATGGCATGTACACGAACAGCACTACCTTTATGCATTCATTCATCCAGCCACTTTGTGAAACTTCTTGTTTCTTTACACCAAAGTGTAGCTTCCAAAATCTGTCCGACAACTCAGAGTTATGGGACACTCATTTCATGAATATTTCTGAATGTCTTCCTCCTTGAGTTCTGCAACATTCATTGTGTAACGGTGGTGTCACTAACTGCTGAGGCTACATAAGGTCGAATGTTATCACGATTAATGAATGAAATTGGAAAGCAGTTGAGAGAAATTTGTCTTGGCAGCTTCGAATTACTATCCAAACTTTGCGTGCAGTTCTTCCTTGGTCCTTACGTCCTCTAAGTTTATACTGCAAGATTTATTTAGGCATCCTTTCCTGAACCAACCCATACAAATAATTGGTGCAATTGTTTTCTGTGGTTATAAACTCTGTCTCATACGAACCACATTCCCAGCTCCTTCTTAATACCTCCGGTTTTAAGTAGCATATCCCGTCTCTATCAACGGCGCTGTTCATCTTTCTTGTTTCAGTTGTCAAATGTTCACTTTCAAATAGCAAAGCTAACACCGCCAATACTCTATAAGATTTTTAACTCTTTCTTTTCTGTTTAGTCTAACAAGGCTTTGTTGTTTCACTGTTATTCTAACGTAAATATGCAACTTCTTAGTCACTATTACAACAACAACTACTACTACTGCTACTGCTACTACTATTACTACTACTACTACAATTGCTACTACTACTACTGCTGCTACTACTACAATTGCTACTACTACTACTACTACTACTGAGACCTCGACAATATATTAGCACACACGTTGAGGAGATTTCCTGGATCCTGGAAGAAGGTAAAGTTGCATAATCAAGTAAAAAGAGTAAATTTCACCGTAAAACATCATGAAAGCGTGCAGGGGAAGTATACGTATAGCTGTATTCTTTCTTTAAACTCAGCGATGTATGAGGATGGATGGTCAACGCCACGCCCCAGCCTCTTTAAGCCCGAGAAATAGACCCTTACTCATTTTATAGGAGGCTGTTTGGGCTCCACGGCCCGTCTAGTTAGGCGCCGAAAATCTCACTCCTACCCGGATTCGATCCACGGAACGTCCAACCCGTAGCATGACGTTACACCGATTACACTATCCTGCCCCAGAGTTACATAATGAGGACTAAAGTTTCGTGAGACATTTTGGGGTCATTTTTGATCTGAAGCTAATAGTGTTAAGACGATCAAATTAAAATAAAGACTAGAGGTGATACACAGCAGGAATACATGGAAACGTTAAGAAACGCCAAGGGAGGTATTAAGAGTGTACATTGAAGGATAATATTAAAATTATACTCGATAACTGAACAAAATATTGAATTGTTTTGCAGCTCAGGACAGAATAAAATGATAAATGTAATGGATAGCTGGGCCGAGTAAGAGAAAATTTACATTTACAGTTTCGAAAAAAAAAAAAGATAATGTTCAATTTATGAGACATAAAATAAAGAAAAAAATTGCCCATCATCTTTCTTGACTACGGTGCCAAAAGCTTCACCTTTAATTGAAATCTGAAGTTTTCCACAGCTGAAATACACTGTGTGAAAGATTGGTTCCATTGGCCATTGAATTTATGTTGTATACATCGTGCAGGAAAGAATAAGAAACCCTACAGAATCTGCCGTCCACAATTTGAATAGTTCTGGACTAGAGCAAGTTTGAAAACCGAAGTCGGCACAGCTGATACACGAACTGAAATATTAAAAGCATTTCTCTTGTTGTGGTGGGTTAAGAAAGTTGCGGCCATTGTCAGGCCGTCGAGATGCTCAGATACTGAATGAAGCCTTCAACATCGCTCACGACTCCTTTCGGAACTAATGGACCGTGTTAGAGACGCGGAAATAATTTCAGACAAGTTTAAAGGCAATTTATGTGGTCTCATAAGAAGTTGAACTCCGCTGTACCTCTGCCACGTTCCTGTTCATTTGGCATATGATTATCAATACTAGCTAATATCGGAAACACAATTCTCCTTCCAAAACCACAACCATAATAAAATAATCAAAAACAAAAAGCAATAAAAACCCCGACACATACTACTTGTAAAAAAAATTTTACATTAATAAATTCTAAATCCAATGAACTTATTTGTCAAAATATTCGTATTAAATAAATTGAAGTAACAAACAACATTATTCCAAATGCCTAGTTCTCTCATACGAAGACATACGAAATTATAATAGATTGCAACCAACGTGGCTAATGTCGGTCTAAGCTCAGATGAAGGTCGAACAGACCCAATAACATTTAATATAAGGTGCATTATCGTCTTCACGATGTCCCACCGCTGGACTCCATTCTGAGATATATATTAAACTCACACCACCAGATTCTTTCCGAAAGTTATATTTTTATATTTCCTTGTCACCTACTCCCACGTAGGCCCATTCTGCAGGATAACATAGACTTGTAGATTGCAATTTTGGGACTCTCTAACCACGAACTTAAACATTTGTGTTTCTTTGCATAGAAAACTTATGGTCAAGGTCGTTCATTCATTATTCCGTTTAGGCCACAGAATTACCACCGTGCTACATTTTCAGGTAGGGTTAAATCTGACAAATCGCCTCCATTTTGTGCCGTGGTTAAGAATTCTTGGAATTCTACCTCCACTCCCGCATGTGTCGTGGTGCCATAGTGCTACATTCATCACGCGGACAACTTCATCTTTATCTTCACTCGTCCTTGGCTACTTAAATGACTGTATGTTGTGCTGATAGCAGAAGCATCGGGTGAACCGCGCTTACAGGCAATCTCCCCCTCCTGATGATGAAGAGGAGGCAGTAATTTATCGCTATGTGTCAGACATGTGTTTATATTCACTCAATAGACGTCATGAAGGAAGTATAATCACCAAGTTGCTGGGCCATTGCCGAAGCGGCAGAGAACCGAGATTTAGCAACAAGGACCAGTGAGTTAGTGTAAAGAGTTAGTGTGACAACATCGTAAATTGGATCTGCTTTCGGTAGACAAGCACACAGTTTAAATCCGTCCCCACATAGCAACCAGTTCCTAGGAGACAGCTCCAATCTTTTAAAAACCATTACGCAAAAATACACTATTCATTTCACAACAAGGCCCCAGGCAGGCTACGATAAAACTAAAGTACACCTCACTTTTCGGCATCCGGGATCCATAACCTTGTTCAGTTTTTGTATCTCGGTTCCTTTATGCCATAGCTTGACGTACTTTGACGTTTGTAGTAGGTCTGCTAGTTCAGATGTTTCTAGTCGCTTTCAAACGTCACCGGATGGAAGTCAAAGTAGTTTACTTAATCCAAACACATGTAATTTACATATATATGAATGTTTTTTTTTTAAATTGTAAGATATTCATTTTAAATACTAGGATTTTGCATTACGTAAATACTTTTAGTAGCAGACAAAAAGCTACCGTAGGGCCTATACTACCGTCCCAGCTGTGTGTTTCTCTAAATCCTTACTGGCTAATGTTGAAATAATATCTGCAAACTGAAGGAAGACGTGCCACTCCACCCACATTCTAACCAAGTTCAATAGTACGCCTCAGAGAATCCTTTTTATTTGTCGTGTGTATGCATATACGCGCCGGTCCCAGTGGCCGCGCGGTCTAAGGCGTAGGTCTACGGCCGCTCGCCTGCTGAGATTGTGGGTTCGAATCCCGCCGGGGGCATGGATGTCTGTCGTGAGTGTTGTATGTTGTCAGGTAGAGGTCTACGACGAGCCGATCACTCGTCCAGAGGAGTCCTACCGACTGTGGTGCTTCGTTGTGTATGATCTAGAAAACCTCGTGAATGAGGAGGCCATGGCCCGCGTTGGGCCACAACGCCACAAGAAAAATGAATATATGTAAGTTTTATAAACACAGTTTAGATTTTGTACAGGACACTGAGAAATATAAGAGGCAATGGAGAGCCTACTTGGAAAGGGTGGAGCTTAGCTGGCTGCCTAAGGAAGCAGTGCGGTACAGGCTTCAGTAAAGAACGTATTTGGTCTAGCGTTAAGATGTGGCTAGGCTCTAGAGCCTGAACTTGGAAAGTAGTGAAGACGTAAGGCAGTTTGACGAGCGGGTGGTTGTTTGAATAGGCCACAAAGGCCTGAAACTTGACAGTACAGAAGACGAAAAGTATTTTGATGAGCGATGTGATGTCGAATAGGCCACCGAGGCCTGAACCTTGACAACATTAAAAGGAAGGTGAAGATATTTTAAAGTACATAACATATGTTTGAAATACTGTAGTAGATTTTCATGTTACAACAAGAAATTAGTTGAAGAATAATAGACCAACTTTATGTCACAATTTATTAAGTTTTATTTCACTTCTTCTATGCTCAACATGTTTCGGACATTAATACATCCATCATCAGGAGCCTGCGACTTTTCTATTGTATCACCATAATGGTTGTGTGTTCTTGTTTCGATGTGTGTTGGAGTTTCGGTGTGGCTGGATTGGGGTGGTATCCGTATTGCAGGCTTCAACCTGCCACAAGGATACCACCCCAACTCAGCCACACCGAAACTCCAACACACATCGAAACAAGAACACACAACCATTATGGTGATACAATAGAGAAGTCGCAGGCTCCTGATGATGGATGTATTAAAGTCCGAAACATGATGAGCATAGAAGAAGTGAAATAAAACTTAATAAGTTGTGACATCAAGTTGGTCTATTATCCTTCAACTATCACAACGATGCACGGTCCAATATACATAAGAATAAGAAATTAGTAAGTGTGAAATTCATGTGCATGTCACATAACGAGGAACACTGTGATTTATGCAAATTACATAACTTCATTGTGGTTGAGAAATCTAGAAAAAAAAACGCAATTACGTGGTCCTAGTTAAGGGACAGGGAAACGAAATGCGCACAATTCAGTGGGGAAAGCCACGTTTTTGGAGTGGGTAAAGGAGATGACAAGACAATTTTAATACTTTAAAACTCGCTGGTTACTATATGTACCATCAGCTTTAAAAATAAAAATTTCGGAACTATTTTCATCACAACCTGTATTTATGTGTTCTGTATGATTACCAAATAAATATTAGACATTAAATTTTGATAATCTCTTTTATGTAAGGTACAAACTGAACTCTCACATGTAATATTTAATACGCTAAAACAAAGTGGCTGAATAAAACCTGTAGTTGAGTCAGCGAAGGCAAATATTTTTCTGACATTTTCCTTGTTAAGAATTGTTTGAAAAATGAGACGCTTTATCGCCATTGCATTTCAACTTTACTTTTTAGTATGTTAACAGCAGAGTTCAGGTAAACGAGGGTGGTCTGAAAGTGAATGGTACACATCAGGTTTGGTTTGTGCTGATTACGTCAATATATGGAACTGTAGCGTGCGTGCTATAAAAAACATAGACGCTGTATTAGATATTAGTAAGGAGATTGGAATATAAGTAAATGGTGAATAAAACTAATTACATGGTCATGTCTTGAGATCAGAATGCAGGACGAAGTCACAGAATAAGGATTGATAATAGCTCCGTTGAACGGGTAAAAGGTAGAACAATCCCAATACAGTCCTGGAAAGGCCCTCAGGGTTCTAGGAGGTTGAGGCTCCCAGATTTCAAGATAATCGGCATATGAAGGTGGTAGGGTTGTCAACCCTACGTACCGGCCGCCTTTACCCCCTGGAAATTTTCCTGCTACTCATTTCTGTTAGAGGCCGAGTCGAACCCATGGCCACAGTGCAGCCAGAAGAATTATGTCAGTGAAAAATTCCAACGACATCATCGGGAATCGGACCCGCGGCCTACCGGCTTGTGACGCAGTACCTCAACCAACTGCGCCTACACGCGCCCCCCGCTGAAAGGGTAGAACAGTTAAAATATTTGGGAACAACTTTAACAGATCAAAATTCTATTCAAGAAGAAATTAAGAACGTATTAAAACCACGAAATGCCTCCTATCATTCATCTTTTGTCTTCAACTTTGTTATCCAAAAATATAAAGATGATGTTATACAGAACTATAATTTTGCCTGTTGTTTTATATGGGCGTGAAACTTGGTCGCACAAGTTGAGGGAGGAACGTAGGTTGAGGGTTTTCCAGAACAGGGTATGGAGGATACTGTTGGGGCCTAAGAAGGGTGAGGTAAGAGGAGAGTGGAGAAGAATGCATAATGAGGAGCTGAATGATCTGTACTTCTCATCCAATATTGTTACCGTGATCACATCGAGAAGAATGAAATGGGCGGGGCATTTAATGCGTATGGGTAAGAAAAGAGACGTATACAGGGTTTTGGTGGGGAAACCTGAGGGAAAGAGACCACTTGGGAGACCCAGGCGCGGATGGAGGATAATATTAACATGGATCTTCAGGAAGTGGGATGTGGGGGTATGGACTGGTTCAGGCTGGCTCAGGGTATGGACAGGTGGCGGGCACTTGTGAAAGCGGTAATAAACCCTCGTGTTCCATAAAATGCGGGGAATCTCTTGACTAGCTGAGAACCGGTTAGCTTCTCAAGAGGGGTTCTGTTCCGTGGAATAAGTAAGCAAGTAAGTAAGTAAGCAAGTAAATTCAGTAATAATATTCGTAATTCCAAAAATTTTCGTAACACCGAAAGTAAGAATGTTATATTTGATGTTCGAATGTCGAATAACATCCTCTAAACAGCGTACACGGACAGCTTCCCGGCTTCCCAAGAGACCAGCCAGCACATAAAGTGCTGAAAACCATATGCAGTAATATACGGTCTAGCGCTCCTAAAGATGAGCATAATGATGCCCGAAACATGTTGAGCTAATGGATTATTAGTAAATCATAAATGTTGAATCTAGTTGGTCTCACACGTCATTTCATAAGAATGTTCTAAATAATTAAGATTTTCGAAAGACAATAAAAGTTTCACTTTACTATTGTAACAGATCAACAAAAGAGAAAATTCGTCTTCGGATACAAAAGAAAATTTAAACAAAGCAATAATACACTTCCTACGCTTGTCTAGTTGCAACTATTCATTTTTAACAAAAAATTATCCTTTAACGTAATCAACGGATTCCAGTATATTAGAAATATTTTTGGCTTAATGAATGTCCTTAGCTTTAACGTTATATAAAAAAGATAAGCAATATAAAAATAGGTACAATAAAGATATTCTACGAAACAAAACGACTAAAATTGTAATAAATACAATGTTATTGTGAGGTCTTACACGAAACCGTGTGTGTGTATATATATATTCTTCCTGTGACATTGCAGCCCAACGCGGGCCATGGCCTACTCATTCTTGAAGCTTCTAGATCACACACAAGAACGCATCACAGTCGGTAGGACTCCTCTGGACGCGTGATCAGCTCGTCGCAGAGACCCCTACCTGACAACACACAACACTCACAACAGACAGTCATCCCTGTCCACGTTGGGATTGGAACCCACAATCTCAGTAGGCGAGCAGCCGCAGACCTACGCATTAGACCGCGCAGCCACTGGGACCGGCATATTTTTATTTATTTATTTAATTGTTTATTTATTTATAACACAAGGTCTGATGATGGCACAAACGACCGAAACATTTTGCTTATATGAAAATATGCAGTTAGTTCAGACGGTAAATTGACTATTTACTGAACACGTGTAATTTAGAAGAATTTTTGCCTTCGAGCTTCTGATCGAGAAGGATCCTTTCGACCTCCTTGGCCAGTCCATGTGAGATTTTTGCTGGACCAAATGACACTGAGACAGATGTTTTCCTGACTTATTCAGTTTTTCCCCTGTCAGTATTATTCAACCAATGTTTCATATTCATCTTCACCTAAGCGTTGATTCTGCCAGAAGAACAAAATGAGAAGTCTGAGAGCATTTAGAAAGGAATCGTCTTTCGGAATCGAGGAGCATTGGATAGGAAAATACTTTCCCTTACTTAATCTTCAAATTGTTTGACATAGACTTTTAAAGTTCCCACTGTCGTGAAAATTCAGAGCCTGTGTTCTGAGTTATGTCACTGAATGTGCTCGTTGAGCGTGATCAGATTTTCGGATGAAGCTGCTGCTTTAATCACCTTTCCTAGTCCGAAGAAGGACGGAGATATTTCCTCCTAAAGGTTTGTGATCGCTGTAAGAGTTCACAACACTTTATGTGTCTGCCTACAATCTAAATTTGCAACTCACGTCGCATGGGGGAAAAAATGAGACTCTTAACTGGATGGCACAGACTTAGTAGCGTGTCGGATGCCTGTACTTATTACTGGCAGTGTTATATCATTCACTAGTGTTAGTTAGCTAGACAAATAAATTAAATAAATCACAATCGCCTCTTCTCCAATTTAGTTGTATTCATAATTTATTATCGTACAGGATAAAGGTGCAAATGCCTTTCAAATTCTAGGATCTAACTCAAAATTCTAAGGCCCACATGGGTCACATAAGTTCCATAATGAGGATCCACAAACATTGGCACAAACGTATAAATTTATTCCCCCGGGGAGACTGTCGCCCGAGTTTAGTGACCCCCTGATACAGGCCTACCACTTAGGCTACTTTACGTAAGCGTATGTTTATTGACCTACAAGTTAAATGTTCTTTGAAAATACAACAGAAATATTTGAAGATTTCTATTGTAGCTATTATTTCCATTGAATGTCAGTTCTTATTTAAAGACAAGAAGTGTTTTTAACTATAGTTTAACCATAAGTTTTAAAACAAGTACGGTTGTAATTTTCACATAAGCAACGCCAACGACGAAGCTGCTATAGGCCAAAAACCTATAAATAACAGCTTCGCAGTAACGTTTGGTTTTCAAGAATTGGTATTGTTTTCTCCCTGAAGATGGCAAACACCTACCGAGATACGTTGCAGAGGCTCAATGTTTGACCTAATTAAGAATACGCATTCATTTTATAAATAAATGGCATAGGCTGAGAGGGAAATAATTGTAATACTTCTGTCACATGAAGAATCCTCGCTTCGGTTGGAAGCTACAAATATTTCCCTATGCCTCTGTATTCAGCAATCATTGTACTGAGTACCAAGGGCATGTTAGTTGAAGAACTAACTTGATTGAACACATTCACTGAGTGCCGGCTTTCCAGTTCTATAGACCGACTCATTCTTATGTTAATTATCGCATATGTTATAGGCTGTCATTTGAATATTAGCTATATAGCGATACGTGCATAGAAGGAAACCTGCCTGAAATATTTTAAAGCACCAGCCCTGTATTTTGTTGTAGGGGCTGGCGAAAATCATGATTCAAACATTTGTTGTTACGACTGAGACACGAACCGGAAACTTACAAATAAAGAACACACACAGATGTTCCTTCATTCTTCTAATACGCCCTCGTCATGACAAAGGCCATGTTGTAATTGTCGCAGCAAACTTGAGTTGACTTGACTGTTGGCTGGATGGGACTTGAAGTTCCGAAAACAAGAACTTCCACTAGTGATTAAAATAGATAATAAAGTAATCGTATTTTCAAAAATATGCTGATAGGTAAACGAAAATATCTGCGTCCATTGTGGCAGACTACTGCTTCCGTATCAAAATGACTCGTAGAACGCAAGCAACAAAACTTCACGAATAATATTGTTCAGTTGCAGTTAATACGCACACACACATTATGAAATTAGCCCACAAAATATTTTTGTGTCTTCTTCGAAACTCAAGGAATAAATACGGACTGTTTCCGTTCCCCCTACAACAATTAAATTGAGACGTAGTGTGTGTACTGTGAGAAAGAACAAAAATTTTTGTTTAGATAAATATCAGGCTTCAAGACGTTAATAATTTTTTTATTTCATAGATGCTCATCTAGTCACGCCAAAAATCCCCCACCCCCTCCAGCCAACAGGTGTCTCGCACTTACTCCTGATCGTGACATGTTAATTTTAAATTCCAGGTAGCTGATAGGAACAAAAAAGAAAGCTTGCAACATACGAAGAAGATATTGCAAGTGAGCCACGGACAGTATACGAATCAGAACAGGTTAAGCACCATGACGAAAGTTCCTTAAATATCCACCGGGTGCCGACAAGACAGACATACAACATGATCCAGTAGATCGTAATGCTAGGACGTGCAGTACAAAGACAAACTCCTCAACACCGCTGCAGGGTCTTTTTACCCACTCCGATATAATCAAGTCTACACTGTGGGAGTTCGCGCCTGTCCATCTAAACAGATAAACACGATAAAACATTTCAAGTGCGTTTCACTGTTAAACACTTTCGTCATCTTCCTCTACCGTCCGAACACATGAGTGCCGTAAAGCTACGCACTTACCATCTCATTCATACATTAATTACGAATTTTTATTTGGAGGCCTGCATTGTGACAAAATAGTGATAACTTATGTAGGGCGGAGTCTGGGCAGAAATTACTCAAAAGTGGTGCGTGGGGAATAATGTAGAATTTGATTACTAGGTAGACTGCATGAACTGCACAGAGTGTATCACGGATTAGAGCACAGAACTTAGTGCTGCGTGACAAGCATAGCGTGTAACGTGGATTTGGGTAACAAATAGACGATGACAATTTTAGAGTTCAATGTGATGTTGGGCACCGTCTGGAGTGCTGAATGGGAAGCATAAGGGCACTTTGGAATATGGCAAAAAAAAAAAACAACATTTATTCTAACAGCTAGAACTACAGAAACACTTGACTGATTTTTTTTTTCGGAACAGAAAAGTCAATATTCAGTCCCTAACTGATAGGAAATAATCTACACCTTCGTTACAAAGACTAGCCACTTTTTTTAACTCACACAATAACACCTAGTCTAAAGACGAACAAGTTATTTTATTCTGTTTTAAGTTGCTAAGGTGACTTAATGCTGGCGACGGCCAGCGGTTCAGCCTGACCAGTTTGAGTGACTAGCCAGTAAAAGCTGCAGAAGGGAAACCCGCTGTTTGTTGTGACAATGATTAAGGAACCAATAAGCACATTCTGGGGGAAAATTGTGGTGCTATAAAATGTTTATGCGGGAGTAACGGTACAGGAACTGCCGTACTTTAAGGGTTTCTGTCTTTCCAGTGGTTAAATCTGAAGGACTGCTCATGTAGGAAGGCGACGATTTATATCTCCACTCTCCCTCACATGTTTTTATGGTGTGGTCCTTATTTAAACGAACACTTACATTGTGAGCTGCTTTAATGCCGATCACAAATGTACGTTTCAGAAAATGTGGATTTAATTTTGAACTTTTAAACATAAATTTGAGGAAACCTTACACTTACTAACAGACTATCGAGTACTGGCTGTATAATAACTTTTATCTCAGATAAGGAAAATATTTCTACCAAAAGGTATTACTTTAACTTATAGAAGAGTTTATTGTTACAACGAAAAAAGACTGGCAATATACGCACAACATAACAATGAAGCGTGTTCGCAATAACCATTGTTACAGTAGAAGAGCAATAAGTATTACGGATACTGTGTGTGTGTGTGTGTATGTGTGTGTGTGTGTGTATGTGTGTGTATGTGTGTGTGTATGTGTGTGTGTATGTGTGTGTGTGTGTGTGTGTGTGTGTATGTGTGTGTGTGTATGTGTGTGTGTATGTGTGTGTGTATGTGTGTGTGTGTATGTGTTTGTATGTGTGTGTGTGTATGTGTGTGTGTGTGTGTGTGTTTGTGTATTTG
>Ga0123357_10008107_pt1 | contig 13087 bp, 8 predicted proteins | sample TergutEmb28metaG_FD_89873 | JGI IMG/M metagenome (GOLD analysis project Ga0123357, IMG submission 89873) | Embiratermes neotenicus P4 segment gut microbial communities from Petit-Saut dam, French Guiana - Emb289 P4 | ecosystem: Host-associated > Arthropoda: Insects > Digestive system > Gut ...
TATCTATCTATCTATCTATCTACCTATCTACCTACCTACCTATCTACCTACCTACCTACCTACCTACCTATCTACCTATCTACCTATCTACCTATCTACCTACCTACCTACCTATCTATCTATCCATCCATCCATCCATCCATCCGTCCGTCTGTCTGTCTGTCTACCCAAATATCTCAGAAGAGCGCAGATTTTGTTTGTACCGTGGGCGGATGCCTGAAAACATGCATCTTCATATTCTCCGCCATGAGAACCTGAAACCTACGGAAAAGACACGTGCATGCAGTTACGCCATCTACTGATAGATTTTCTGGCGAGAGCAATGAGGTTGAGTACGTAGATTATCCGTGATGGAAGAGGAGACTTTTATTTCTTTTAGCTGTCAGAAAAACAGGTGGACCGTGATATATGTTCGGATAGTATGTGACGTCAGGAATACAAATTTATAAAACTAATAAATTGAAATAATCCGTAACGCTGTCACACAGTGAGTATTCATTTGTTTTGCGATAGTACTGTCCAGATAGCGTGCGTGTAGCTTTTTTGTTGTCAGCACGGTTGTCTGAGAAATGTCTGTGCTGTGGCCGATGAATTATGTGATTTAGTTACATCGTGTAATGTAGCGATGAGTCAGTAGACAATGTATGTGTTCAACCGTGGAATTTACACAAGTGTGTATGTGATGTGTGTGTGAAAAATATACACATTATGAAGAACGTTTCCTTTGAAGAATAACCTGGTCTCGAATACTACTGACGTGAGTTTGACTTGTGGGTTTTCGTTGACAGAACATTGTCAGTGAAGGCAGAAACGTGTATGGTCATTGGAAAAAAACTCTGCTGAAGTTGCTTGCAGGGATAAACTCAGTTGGGTGACATAGGAGAAAAGAAGACTTGCTTATTAAGCGATCTTACACCCTCTCCAGTGTGCTGATTGGCAGTGCCGCATCAGCATTCTGATGGTTTTTTCTTGTTTGTTAGAGGTAGAGTACACCGAGTTTGTTGTTTGATGACTGGATTTATAAGCGCATAGATTGTACATACCATAAACTCAACGTATTCTTCTTATTTTATGACAGCCATGACAATGGAGAGGAGGATCAAACTGAAGACACTGAATAGTCACATTACGTGTAAAATTTGCCGAGGCTACTTGATAGATGCTACTACAGTTACGGAGTGCCTCCACACATGTAAGTACTGTATTATACGGAATATTTTTATGTCATTTTGCACGACTTTGGAGAACTTCTTACCTGGAGTGTGTCTTCACTCTCTGGAGCCACCTTAGCTAAATATCCTGATTATTATTTATTCTCTTCATTCACCTCGAATTTATAAATATCCATATAATGTTCAAATGGATCGTAAGTGCAGTGGGAAGTTGTAGAGTGGATTCGTGTGCTTCAGAACAGAGTCTGGTGTTGGGCTGCTGTGAATATGGTAAGGAACATAGAGTTGTGTGATTAATTGGAATCTGACATCTACCATAAGCATATTTCCTTCATTTGGGAGTGCATTTACAATATGGTGACAGTTCTTTGTGCATTGTGTATTAATGTAGTTAATAGTCAAATTGTCACGAACATTTGTGTTCATATTTAGAATAACGTAATATTTCTCCAATGTTGCCATATTACATGATGAGGTATGTAAAATTTGTGTTGTGTGTAGTCAGCATGAATAAACAAATATGAAATTACTGTCTTCTGGGATGTGACACCATAAAGTAAGTAGTCATAAGTTTCTGTGATAGGTTAAGTATGTTGAACTCATTCTTATACTGTTCTGTTTATGTTGTGTTTCAGTCTGTAAGAGTTGTTTGGTAAAACACCTCGAGGAGAACAACACATGCCCCACCTGTCAGATTGTGATACATCAGTCACACCCACTCCAGTATATCAGCTTTGACCGCACAATGCAGGATATTGTATATAAACTCGTACCTAATCTGCAAGATAGTAAGTTACCTCATTAATTAAGAGCTGCAACAGCACTCACACAGTTTTCTTTGTTAAGTATCACACTTCATTCGGATAAGTCCCACAAACTAATGAGCTTGGAACAGATGGTAACAACAGGAATATTAGAGGCTTGTGTAGAGACATTAATGAATTTAAGAAGGGTTACCAGCCTAGAACTAACTTAGTAAAGTAACGTAAGGGTGATCTCGTTGTAGATTCCCACAGTATTTCCAACAGGTAGAAGAACTTCTTATTCAGTTATTGAATGCACATGTAGTTAATACAGGGGTGCAGAAATCCTGCGCACCAGGCTGTCAGGTGACTATATTGTGTAGTGTGGCATCTAAATTTTATGAGTCCTCAGTATGAAATTTGCTTGATGTCATCTTTCTGGCACCTAGAATTTTAAGGTGGCTCCTAGATTTTTAGAAAATTTATGGACCTGTGGGTTTAATGATGTTAGTCAGACTGAAATATGTACAACCAAGCTTTAGCCTTCGAGGTTGAGACGGGTATTGAAATGTTGATGAAATTTTAAAACTCTGGGTATTTATCAAATTCCAGTAGAACTGGTTCAAGCATGAAGTAAAAAAGCATATTCTGATATCCATAAACTTAATCAGTCCTTCGGTGACAGCCGAATGTGATATGCAGAAGAATGAACTGTAAATGAGGGCTGCATAAGCAAGGCTGTAATTTGCAATTTATGGTTTGGAATGTGTGGCATTTGGAGCATCACACTGTGGATTGCTTCTTGGTAGTGTTTAACCCAAAATCGTTGATTCATTGTTGTGAACAAACTTTTATCCAGCATTCTTCTATCCGGGTTGACTCCGTATGCATGAATGTCTGTTCAAAAACTTCTTGGACTGTGCAGAAAACCTCACTCTAAAGACTTCTGATGACTGTGTAATGATTGTATGTGGTTTAGGAGACTGGATCTTGTTCGTATAGTCCATTCAGTCCTGACATATTTTATTGTTGAGTAATGACAATTATTTCATTGAAGGAAAGGTGTGAATTGGCAATTTTTATAAAAAATGTTGCTGAGTAGCACATTTGTGTGAAATTTGTTACAAAGCAGGAGAAATTGCGAAGGAAACTTAACAGTCTGTTGATAGTGGCATTTGGCAATGAGGCATTAAGGTGATCAACAGAATTTGAATGGTAGAGACATTTTCGATGTGACCGAGAATTGTGTGAAGACACTCAGTCATTCTGGCCGCCCGTCCACATGGTTAACTGAAGAAAAAATTTTGCTTTAATTACCTTGCAATGTGCAGATCATTGATTGACAGTGTAAGGAATGGCAAAAGATGTAACATAACTGTAGGTTAATGTTGCACATTGTTGACTAAAATGTGAATGTGTGGCATATCTTTTCAATATCATTCCATGCACCATTTAAGAAAAAAATAACTGATGGAATACTCAAACTCATTTCAGCAGGCTGAAGTGAATGAGCACTTAATTGAACTCTTTTTTGGGCTGTCTGCCCAGATATTCCTAAAAAAAAAAACTCCAGTGGTTTCACAGTCACATTACAACCCTGTTCTCTCTCTAGCAGAATATTTCCTATTCCCAAAATTGATAGTTTGACAGGACATCAGTTTGAATTAGCAGAGGAAGTGCCACAAAAAATACCACAGGAACTAAACCAGACTTTTTCAGAATCTTGTATGGTATGCTGGGGGAAATGGAAATACCATTGGAATCATAGTATTAATATGAGAGATGGCTGTTTTGAAAGTGTCAGTGTTTAATCAAATGTGAATTCTGTTTTATATAATCAGCATGAGAACTTGTGAACAGTCCTTATAGATAACATTATTGGAGATGCTCAGTGTGGGTGTAAACATAACAGCTCCATTATTTATCATGTATTCTGCATTTGTCAAACACTTTAGAAAAGTGGGAATATGGTGGAGCTGAATGACACAACATACAATACAAGAAAGCCTGTGATTCAGTTAGGAGGGAGGTTTTGTATAATATCCTCATTGAGTGTGGTATAATCATGCACCTGGGTAGGTTAATTGAAATGTGTTTAAATGAAATTTTTAGTAAACTTTTGATAGGAAAGCACATATGATGGTAAGGAGCTTAGTGTAGAATACACACAGTCAAACACAACTATATTACCTCTATTATTGTTATAATGAGGGTTCAGATGTTTCGGCCCTACATGTGGGCCATCTTCAGGTTGTAAAATTAGACTAGATCAGTTATACTATAATGCGTGGAAACATTCTTGGGAGTTGGGGGGGGGGTACCACGGTCCCGTTTTATAAGAGGAGTTGTCATTAGTAGTATGTCGAACCCATTTTTATCTCTATGTTAATGGGTACTGTTCTTACATGCTAACCTAATTACAGTAAACTCACTAAATTAATGGAAAGCCGTGTTCGTTAACAGTTATTCAGCGGGTGCCATTCATATGTACTTGTCTATTATCTTAGCTTAGTTAATCACAATGGATTGTGTGACTCAGCATTTATCATATTTACATTGTTGAGGTGCATTGTTCTTGTCATAGTCCTTATATTGATCCTTGGCAGTCTCCGTGGAGCGCAGATTTCACAACTGATTAAATAATCATTCAAGAATGTTTACACTGGGTATTTTCCAAATTACTGGCATTGGTATCTGCTTGCGTGGTGGTGCCTGTCCTAATCGGAAGTGGGTCCTGCTGCTTGTCTAGAACTGTATTCACTATCCGTATCTGTGAGACACGGTGGTGTGGTTCGGTTGTTGAGTAAAAGGAGTCCAAGGTCTTCGTTCTTGCTGGGAATCCCATGGGCTTTCCTCAGCATGTACCAGTTTAGTCACCTGATTTGTTGGCACCTGTTTGTGGTGGCGCAGGTTCACTATTCACTGAGGAGGCTTCTGCATTATAACACTTGTTTAAATGCACCTTTGTCTCTTTGTAAGAAACAACTTTTGTAATATTGTTGATCACTCATGCACACTTGCAGGGTAGAAGGAACTGTGTACCGGCACAACGTATGCGTGTTCAGTGTGAACTCTGTCGTGGGGGCCGGGTATCGTGTGGTGATGGAGACCTTGTGTATGAGCGTGCCGGGGTGTGTTTTGTTAGGGGGTTAGGGGTGGGGAGGGTTTTTATGGCTGTTATTGTTTTTTGGCAAGGGTGTCAAAAATCGCGTTTGGGAGTATGGTATGGTTGTCATTTAGGTGGTTACTAGCAGCAGATTCTGTGTGAATGTGAAATCTTTCCAGTGTGTTAAGGTGGGCTCCCTTTCGATGGTAGTGTAGCACCTGCATAATGCTGTGTATGGGGCCGAAGGAGTGACCTTCTTCAATCAGATGTTTGGCAAAGTTTGAGGTGTGGCAGTTGTTTCTGAATGCTGCCTCATGTTCCTTGAAAGCACATATTTGATGCATTTCATGTTCATAATGATTAGAAGCAAGAAGATGCTTTATCATCATTGTTTTTCAACTTTGCTTGAGATAATGTCATTTGGAAGGTCTAAGCAAACCCAGTAGTATTGAAATTGAATGAGACACATTGTATTGTGGTGTATCCTGATGATAATAATTTATTGGTCAGAAAGATACATACCATAATGACAGACACAGAAGCTTCATTGGTTGCTGCTAAGGAGTTATTCCAGAAGTAAATACTGAGGAAGCTAAGTGAATAGACTGCAGGACAAATTTACAACTTAATGATAGTGAATAAACTGTTTTAAAATGGAGCAAAGTTCAAATATTTGTAAAGAATATTGATAAATCCAAACTGCATTCATGAAGAAATAAGAGCAGTTTAAATTCAGGGGATAACTGCTCCTGTTCAGTCCTGAATCTTTATGTCTTCCCTTCTGCATTCAGGTCCAGAAAATTTTTTCTTCCAATTTTCTGTCTGAAGATATAAAGATTAAAGTATACAGAATTACAGTTTCACCTATTGTTTGGTATGGGTGTTAAAGTGGGTATCTGACATGGAAGTGTATAGACTGGGGGTATGTAAGAATAGGTTTCTGAGGAAGGTATTTGGGCATAAGAAGTCGGAAGTAACATGAGACTTGAGAAAACTGAATAATGAGGAGCTTCATGTTTCATACTTTACGCCTTGCACTTGTTCCTATCCGGCATATTCTTTGGACTGAGGTATGTAGCATCTCCTTTTGTTTTACCGGATGGGTTGCCAGCCTCTTTTAAACCCCCATAACCCGGAGGACCATTGGGTTACTTCTTAGTATTCACAGCTCTCAGGATCATGTGAAGCACACAAGCTGTCTCATGGCAACAAGTTGATCAACCCAGCAAGAGGGTGTATATATATATATATATATATATACACATATATATACATATATGTTGAAATACAGGTGAAGTCTTAGGCATTGTATCCAATGTAGATTATTTGATTTTGTGTGTGTGTCGCAACGAGTGTAGGGGAGCTTTTGTAGCACAGTTACTATACTTTAGTCTTCTTGTCACTTGTTTTTAAATGGTTATTTGGTTGTTTTCCCTCCACCATAATTGTGAACTTCGCAGACTTTAGTTTTTTAAATATGATTATTACACTATAATATTGGTATATAATTTATGGAACATTGTCATGTGTTGGATGACCTAACACAAACAGAGTGGAAGCCAATTACTAACTAGTTAGCCACAGATCAACCAATGTAAGTTTATAGTTTATTGTAGAAACTGTAAAACTTGTGGAATGCCACAAACATAAAACATAATGGTGTACAATACATCACATTTTTTACCATCTTTTTAAATAATTATATAACTAGTTTAATGATGGTTGAATATTGACTGAAATATGTAGCAGTCATAATGAACACAGCTGTATTTGACTGATCATTGCAAGTGATTGTATTGTTAGTAATATTTGCCTTGTCCGTGACTTGGCCAAGAGCATTTACATATGGTTCATAATGCTGAAAAAAAGAAGTTAAAGCTGACCCCCCCTTCCCCCTCCATCCCTAACACAGCTCTGCCTCTGTCACCACCAGCTTCCTCTAAGAGGTCTCATTGTTTATTTCTGTATTAATATCAATAACACAGTAATAATAAATGTATGTATATATACCATACATGAATAGGCTGGCCTAGCTGTGATGCTCCTAACACCTACCTGTTCCATCATTGATGATTTGAATATCACATTTTATTGACACCTTTCTGATTTACACTCTGTTTTTGAGGGGGGAAAAAAACTAGGGTGTAAAAGAAGGGCCACCTGTATCTCCCCTTCAGCCCCTGCACTCGTAGTTTTTACATGGCTATTTGGGTCATCAAGGTAGTCACCAACTTTTGTGTGTGTTTGTGAATATTTTGTTCCTCACACATCTGAGGAAACATAGTTATTGCATCCTGTTATAATGTGTCATCAGTGATACATACTGTTGTATGAGGACATCAGAAAGCCTTCAAAAAAAATATTGTTAGGTGGAAAATTGCTTACAAGTTATGATGTCAGTGACAAAGGCTTATAGACACTGTTTCATTCTGACCACACTTGAACTCTTGTCATCAATGCCAAACAATCAGTTCCAAGCACCACCAACAAAAAGTGGTACAGTATAACTAGTTCAATTCTGTAGAGCGTTGATGATGGTATATTGTGTTTAGGACTACTTAGATCGTGGTATTCATCCATCATAGTGTTCCAAAAATTAAAACAAAATAAGTAAACAAAGCATTTTGGAAAATGGATCTGTTTCCATCTATTAGACTGAGCTATTTGTATAATGAACATAGGGGTTGCTTTTACCTAGGTATATACATTGTTTTTGTGTGTTCCAAGTTGGAGAGTAAAGAAAGGAAGATACATCTAACAGAGTACGGTATTTATTGTATGTAGATGAGATCAAACGTGAACGAGAGTTCTATCGTATGAGAGGTTTACCATGCCCTAAAGACATTCCACCAAATGCTGGAGAGTTAGAAGAGGAGAAGTCAACTCCAGATCAGCATGCAGAGTCTGACTATCACCGCCAGGATGAGCAGGTCAGTAATTACGTGATGTTAGTTGATGTGGTTGTGACTCATCTGGAATTGAAACTAGGTGTTTCTTGATTGTAAATCACATACATTAGTTCATAGCATGTGTCTTTGCTTTTACCCTAGCTTCAGATCTCAACCTGGAGAATGGTGTTTTGGTTTTCCTCAATCCCTGTCAGGCAGTTATCGGAATAGTGCCTCAAAGTAGGCCAAGACTGTGTGCTTTATATCCTTTCCTGTTTATTATTCTGTAATTGTGCCATCACAAAGTGCTATATATTCATGTAAAATCAAAACTTAAAGTAAACCAAGAATGAAGGAATGATTGGATAAATAAATATGTAATGAATAAACAAGTAAAACTTAGTGGCTGAAACATACCTTGTTTATGTAATGATCCTGACGGCAGCTCAAGCTATGGAATGTAAATAGTATTGTGATGAATGAATGATCAATTGGAAAGGATATGGAAGTAAGTGATAATGGCCTATTTCAAGGTGCTGTTCCAGCATTCACATGGAGGGAATGAGGCAAACCACAAAGAAACATGTCAGGATAGCTGGTGTCCTGTGTAGTACAAATGTTACAAATACATATCATTGACGTTTGCTGTGTACACCAACTGGCTGGGTTAGTGAAGTTCATATCACTGTTAAGTGAAATTCATAAACATTGCATATTCACCTTCCAGGTTAATGTCTGTTTGGAATGCATGAGTACAAACATGAAGACTCTGAAACGAAGATTCATACGCTGTTCTGCCCAGGCAACTATAACTCATCTTAAGAAATTTATTGCAAAGAAAGTTCTGAATGGCACCGAGAAATACAGAGATGTGAGTCTGGCCTTTGCTTGTTACAGTTGGTGTGTGTGTGTGTGTGTGTGTGTGTGTGTTTGTGTATCATTACAATACTGTTCATAACCAAGTAGTGGTGTTTGTATTATTTCTTCTAAAGTTGTGTTTCATAAACTTTTCGAGTAGATGAACTCATTTTACAGTAAGACTTGGTATAAAGTATGTGTTATTGTGATTTCTAAGTATACTTAGGATTAGTAGATCAGTACATTCAATTTATTGTACCAACCAATTGCACAGTATTAAATATGTGTGGATATTAAAGACATACCTTCAGTGTGTTTCGGTACAAGTGTACCATTTTCAGGGAGCACAGTGGTAAGCTATTATTTACAAGGTTCCACAGTCTGTAGCAGGCTCCGTTGTTGACGTCATTTATGTATGAGAAGTACAACTTGTGCAGTTTCTGAAAATCTTATGGTTAAGATGTGATTAAATATTTCTTACATTGCAAATATGATGTATAAAAGTTATTTTTGTTGTGGTTGGTAGTGGAAACTTCTAGTTTGTGGCACTGTTTGTTCAAGTCTGTAGTACAAATCTTAATCCGAAAAGGATCAGGTCCATATGCTTATGCTGTGTCATGTATTGGAGCCAGCAGAATGCTGTATTCTGCTGGCTGGCTGACTTTCATTCTTATCCTGTAGGCAGTTCAGATGTCATTCTCCTTTGACTGTTTAATTTTTGGCTGGCTGAGGGGTGCATTATGGGGGATAGCATTTTCGGTCTATTGATGTAAAGACTGTGGTTTGCCATTGTTTGAACTAATGGGATGGACTTTTTTCCCCCTCATATCAAATGTACTGTTCAATGTACAGTTTGCATTATATAAAATACAAAATTTATGCTGACTATAAGTACATGAAGATTGCCTTCTTCTGGGGTATGACACTGTGCATTGTGGTTGAAATTCATTGACGTTTCTTAGTAATGTCAGTAAATTTCTGTCAGGCTACATGGCATTAGTTCCCAGAAGACAATACTCCTCTTAGCCCCTCTCACAAGAACCTTCAGTCTTGGACAGCAGTACGTGCACTCCTCTATGTGCGTCCTGTGAGAAATCTGCTGGCTGTTTGTAGTGTATATTAGTCAGTCATAGTGCTAGCACAGATGCCAAAGTTACATTCATTTTCCAGTCTCCATTGTGTCTGCTCACTGTATTACCTAGTGTGTGGCACTGACTTAACCTTTTGGCACTGGAATTATTTTTTTAAATTTTAGCACATTCTGTATATAAAATGTGAATAAAACAGGAACCAAATACGTTAGAATTATGAAACAAACTGCATTTTGAAGAGAAAGAAATGGAGAGTATATACCATGTTTAAAATATTCAGTACCTTTATTTGTTGAATAAATATATAAAATGCAACGTTTAGAGGTTAGCGGTGTGGTACGACCACTATAGTGGTCATTAGGCATCAAAAGGTTAATCTATGCTGGCTGAGTGTTGTGCTTTTTTATTACTGATGCAGTTACTGTTAAGTTAAAATATGGCTGCCAGCCCATTAGAACTAGCGAGACTTAAAATCCCCTGTTTTTATTTGATAAATTGTTTTCTGTGAACTAAAATACACCTGCCCAGTCTTTAGTATTGGGATGTTTAAAATTGCATTCATAGATGATGAAGGTTATGTTGTACTAGCAATGGAATATCCAGTGAAGGGTGTAGTCATTGCTTTCATTATGCAGCAAAGTAGTATTGCCTGAGGGGCATTTTTCTTGTACATTACGTTAAAGAGGGCATAGCTCTGTGCATATTAAAATTCTAACATTGTATTTGTTTAACATAAGTGTTATTTGTTTTACAGATTGATATCCTGTGTAATGATGAACTGCTGGGTAAGGATCATACACTTAAGTTTGTATATGTGACAAGATGGAGGTTTCGAGATCCACCACTGAGGTTACAATACAGACCACGGATAGACATTTAATTCCATATCTTCTCTTTCTGCTTGATCAAAAAGGAACAGTTTCCTGTAACTTGTGTCTGAACATAGTGTGTGCTTGTGCGTGAGTATGTATATTGAGGGCTGTGTCTAAGTGAAACTAACTTGATCCGATACAGCTTAATTACAAGTATTATATATATTATAAATTGCAGTGACGTTTTGTTATTTAGTTTTCTCATTCATAGCTAATGGATTTTTCTCTTTGTTTTAATTTGAAGGTAATTAAGCCAAAATTAGTTCTGTATGATGATTGGAATGAAACATTTTGTGTTGTGAAGAAATAAGAATGCATCTGTGGCATAAACAGTTTTTATGATCTGTTCTATAGGTAAGATTCTGAATGAGGCTGGAAAATTTCAGTTGTCATGTTCTGCGTAAAGGTGGTGCTGAAGTAGTCATGTTCACTGATTGTATATACATTCACAAATTACAGTATTTTCTTGCTGCATCCTAGGTTTTTCATGTCTGAAGAATATAGGGAATGATAAAATAGTTGACATAATGAATTTTTCTCATAATGACAGTAAAAACATTATGATCTTATATTATTTATTTGTTTATAGTGTCTTTGATGATGATGATGCCGGGAATTCAGACTATATATAGTATTAGGAGTGGCATTTTGTACTGTGATTTGTTTCATTGTGGAAAAGTTTCAAATTTTGGTCTGTTACAAGTTTGGGATGTAAAATACATCATTTCCTCACTGACATTTAAATCTCAACTGAAAATGCATTTTTTTAATACTGGTCCTGTGTGTTGTGAAATGTTTTGTCTTCATTGCTGAACAAGAGGTGGTCTTACAACACATTTTACATGATGACAGTAATTACTAGGCTACAAGCTAGACGGTCCATGGTTCGAATCACAGCACGGGCAAGAGTATTTCCTCCAAAGTGTTCAGACCATCTCTGAGGCCTACCCAGCCTCTTATTCAGTGGATACTGGGGTTCTTTTTCCCCTTGGGGGTTTTGCAGCCAGGGCTGATGTTATCCACTCGCCTCTAGATGGCGCAGAAGTTAAGAATGATTAGGGCCATACCTCTACTCCCCCATGGACAGGGACAAAGTTGTACAGAAATGATTTAAAATTTTACATTTTAAAACCTGGTTTTGTCCAGCATCAAACAGTATTTGTATGTACTGTATTTTTTTTTTAGTATGTCTTTTTGTAAGAACTCGTATGAAGAGGTTATGCTGTTTATTTTGATTCACTGAACTTGTTTCTATGAACCAACTCTTCTAATGTGAATACTGTAAATGGCTGTGAACAGCAGGGAGCTGTGTTTGCTTTTTTTATAGGGTGACCAGCTGTTTTCTTATGACTGTGCAGCTCTCCTTACAGTGAGTATTAGTCCTATGGAGCCAGACATCGGCTATGATGAATTTGCATTGTGATGCTGGGAAACCCGATGGTCAACTGAAGTCATTGCCAAGAACATGTTACTTATGGCATGTTCTGGTATCCTCAGCTGTTGCATGTTGCTGTGTCCCCCCAAGTGGGAAGGCAAGTTTGCATTTTCAGAATGTTCCCTCCCCACCTTTTAAACACTCTTGGACCTCTGAAATAGATTTCATAATTGTTTGATGCTGGCTGTGCTGTCATAGCCACTTTCTTGGGACATGTGGCTCTTTTCACTTGCATTGGACTTTACTGTCAGGTGAATATAAACAAATGTCTATGCATTGCAGTGCCTCCTGACCCAGTCGTGTGTCTAAATGTGTATTGATAAGACTGATATAACCCAAGAAAAGGACTTGATGAAAGTGGAAGTCAAGGTTTGTGGGCATAAAGACAGTTGCTGGGAGTACCTAGGAGTTGTGCTGGAGCACTAAGAGGGGTCCTGGGGGAGCCCTCAATCCAGTAAAACTTCGTGGGTCCACCACTTAACACCCTAAACTTGAGACAGCATTCGTACCCTAGCTTGTATATTTATTTTGTTCTTGCTACACATGTAGATGGCAACTTTGTGGAATTACCTCCACAGTCACACACAAGGACTCCATGAAATAAAATACATAGTTAAGTATCAACCATGGCATGAAGCAAAAGGAAATTGGTAACACCAAAAAGGAAGTACTGGTTACTGGCTGCTAACAGCACATCAGATGAATATGGTGAACAAAATGATAAGAAAGAAAATGAAATATTGCAGCAGAATCATTGGTTACAGATGCAGCAGAAAGATGAAGACAATGAAGAAGTTGGGGGGGGGGGGGGGGGGGGGGGGGGAAAGGGAAGGGAGGGGAGAAAAGAAAAAGGACAGGGAAAAAAAAAAAGCCAAAAGAAGGAAACACCGAGGGGGGGGTATGATTGGGGCGCGCCCTTTAA
>Ga0123357_10008108_pt1 | contig 13086 bp, 11 predicted proteins | sample TergutEmb28metaG_FD_89873 | JGI IMG/M metagenome (GOLD analysis project Ga0123357, IMG submission 89873) | Embiratermes neotenicus P4 segment gut microbial communities from Petit-Saut dam, French Guiana - Emb289 P4 | ecosystem: Host-associated > Arthropoda: Insects > Digestive system > Gut ...
AAAAAAAAAAACAATAAAAAAAAAAAAAAACAAAGTTAGAAAAAAAAAAAAAAATACAACAACTTTGTCCGAAAAAAAAAAAAACACCCCCCAAATTTTTTTTTTTGGGGGGGGGGGGGGGGGAAAGCAATTTTAGTGAAATATCATTTTGCTGTAGAACGGCAGATATTCAAGACAGGAACCAAAATGCATGATACCACAAGGTCATCGGGTCGCGCAGGTCTGAACTGTTTCAGCACAAGCTCTTTTTCCTGCACTGAGAAGGAAACATCATTCATAGTGTCACCCTTTCCTTCGGAGATTTCTCATGTATCGCCTGGAACAAATTACTAATAAGTGAAAATAAAAGCGTTTAATGTTGTTATTCTTATAATTATGCTACCCACTTCATATTTTAAATTGTGTTTCTACCGCCTCTCTTCCTCATGTTTCACGCTTCTTTACTCAGAAGTCCAAACATTACGTTATATGACACGATGAGATGACACAGAGAAGACACGAAACGCTGATGTGGAGTGGAACCGCCCATAAATCTTCGTGGCGCCAAGCGCGCAGGACTTGACAGTTTCTACCGTTATCAGCGCCAATCCACCATTTTAAAAGACATATAGTAGAGCAGAAGGAATCGCATAATATTGAGGTTCTTTCGCACGAGTGCGAAAAGGCTCTATTCATTAGATTGGACACGCGATATAAATCCGAATGGGAAAATTCGGGTCCAGGTGGAGGGATGTAGTGAAGTCTGAAACCGGGGACTTACTACGAGCTGTCGAGAAAATCCGTTTCGTTGAATTGAGAAAAAGGTATCGGGCAAGCGTAGAGAAGAAAAACCAACCAGATGCTACTGAATGGTTTATTGCACTTATATTCCGCTCGATATATTTCGGGCACTTATATGCCCATTATCAGGAGCTCAAGACTATAACTGTGTTGTAACAGCATACGGTGTGTAATGCCTTGGTTGCTGGTGGTCGGTAGTTGGCATAGCCTGCTGCCCTGCACCTGACCGCCGACCACCCGCAACCAAGGCATTACACACCGTATGTCGATATAACACAAGTATTGTATCGAGCTCCTGATGATGGGCATATAAGTGCCCAAAACATGTGCAGCAGATAAGTGCAATAAACCATTCAGTAGCACATAGTTGGTTTTTCTTCTCTACGCTTAGACAACGATGCACAGACAAACACAAAGGTATCGTACACTACCTGGTTACTTCAATAAATTTAAGTCTCACTGAAGCCTACCTGGATCGATAACAGGTGAGAAAAAGCGCTGTAAGGAAGATCCAAACAAATTTTAAGTGAGATACTTCTTCCCGAAAATCTAGCCGTTTACCAGATGGCCCCCCACCACGCTCCACACATCGTACCCAACCTTCCGCTACTGCATTATTTCTCGGGTAATTTCTCGCTTTTTGCAATGCCAACCAGCCATGCATAGTCTTTTTACGTCACCGTCCGAAGAGAAGTGACATCCACATAGAGTCTGCCGGGAGCCAAAAGAGGTGAAAATCGTTGGGTGCCACAACTGATAACATAAACTGGCTGGGATAACACCCGCAATTTAAAACCGTGTGTGATGTCGGGCCCTGTCATTATGTAGACACAAGTCAAAATGCAATAAACCACGGTGTTTACTTCGAATTATTGGCTTAAGACGATTCATAAGGACATCACTGTAAAATACCATATACTGCGTGTTCGGTTTTCTTTGGAATAATCCCAGTACTGAAGAGCATAGTTAAAGGACGAAGCCACCTAAATAATCAGATGTGAAATAACTTACTTGGTTTATTTGTCCAAATTAAAATATCGTACCAAATATCTACCTTGAAAATCAGACCCTATTGATAGAAAATTTTAACATTTAAGCTATGTATAATGTAACTTCCCTTCCCCAGAATACAACAAAACGAGCAGTTTTTTTTATCTCTTTTCGGTAAAATAAACTGAGCTTATTATTTCACCATGAATGTGTTTTAGTGTTATTCCCAAGTAGACCCCTAAATAACCCTTACTTTATGTCCTGTGTTTATCCAACTAATGCACACAAATTATTATAAAATTGTTAAACACTTAAAATCATTAAAATTTTAATAGTTGCTCCAACATGTTTCGGTTTACATAAACCATCATCAGGGAGCTCTCAGCTTGTGCTTCGCTAAAGTCACAATGTTGACTTCGGTTACATATCGTTATTTGAAGTTATCGGTATTGTGGATGCATATGTAACCACAACGTATTTTAGTGCAACTAAATATTTGATCACAATCTGGGACTGACACACGTCCACTTTGTTAACATTTTGTCCATCTACACACACTTGGTGTCGCAATGTGTCAGCAAAATATTGAAAGAATGCAATAAACAAGAATGGTCAAAACAATACACGCCTCGAAACCCATTTCAAAGAGGCCACTGGGGAGACGAAATATACGCTGGGAGGATAATGTTAAAAAAGATATACAGAGGTTAAAAGTGCCTAACTGGAAGACTCTTGTCCAGGATAGAAGATGGAAGGAAGTAGTTGGGAAGGTCAAAACTCTGCACTAAGAGTTGTAGAGCCGTGCTAAGAAGAAGACTTCCTGACTTATGCGGAGTATATCAGGAGGGATCCGTATACGAGGTTTGTTCAAAAAGTATCCGGATTGGAATTGTTGCGGTTGTTCACTGAGTGGGATGTGTTTGCAGCCAGTCTTGACATGTTCGTACATGTCTGAGCAACTCATGACACAAGTTGCAAGTGGCTGCGTTTGCTCAGTTGGCTGTATTAGGTCGCGGAAGTAACACTTGTTTTTATGTCATAACGATTTTTACGATGCGTGAAAGTAACGAACAACACATTTGCATCAAGTTTTGTTTTAAAATCTGAAAAACCGCAACGGAAACGTATCAATTATTGCAGCAAGCATACGCTGAAGATGCAATGCGTCGTACACAAGTATTTGGTTCCGTCGATTTAAAGAGTGTAGAACCTCCGTTGTGAAGCAACCCCCATCGGGACGACCGTCAACATCGAGAAACGTGGAAATGATTGCTAAAGTTAGAACAATCCTTCGCAATAACAGGAGACTGACAGTACGAGAGATAGCGGATGACTGTGGGACCTCCGTGGGCTGATGCGATGCAATTTTAACCGACGATCTGCACATGAAACGTGTGCGCGCGAAGTTTGTGCCGCGTTTGCTAACAGATGACCAACGTGAGCAACGTCAGATAATCGCTTGTGATTTGTTTGAGCGTTCATGTGAAGACGTGCAGTTTCTTAAGAACACTGTGACTAGTAACGAGTCCTGGGTCTACGGGTATGACCCGGAGACAAAGCAGCAATAGTTACAGTGGAAGGGTCCCACGTCTCCGCGACCAAAGAAGGGGCGCCATGTGCGAAGAAAACAAAGGTCATGTTACTGGCGTTTTTTGATTCTGAGGGTATCGTACACCACGAGTACGCTCCCGGCGGGGAAACAATGAACAAGGAATTCTACGTGGAGGTCTTGCGACGTTTGCGTGAACCAGTTTGCCGACCGGAAAAATGGCGGGATGGCGACTGGATCCTGCACCACGACAATACGCCCGCACACACTTCACCGCTAAGTTGCAGCAGCCGCTATACTCACCAGATCTCGCACCGTGCGACTTTTTCCTATTCCCAAGGCTTAAGAAAGTTCTGTAAGGACACCGATTTAAGGCAACGGAGGACATCAAATGAAATTCGACGAAGACACTATTAGACATCCCGAAAGTGGAGTTCGCAAAATGTTTCTAACAGTGGCAGAAACGTTGGGCGAAATGTGTAGCTGCGGAAGGGAACTATATTGAAGACAATTAGGGTTAAAACCCAAGCCTTATCTGCTTCATGTACTGTGGTCAGTCCGGATACTTTTTGAACAAACCTCGTATTCCGGAAGAGGGTCCTTAGGGTGAATTAATCCATATAACGAAAAGTTTTTGTACCAGAATTGAAAGTTTAAGGAGATAACTGCAAGATAAACTTCGAAAATGAGAAATTTTATACATTTATTGATTACTAAAATGAAAAAGAAGATGAATGTGTAGTTCCTGTAATGTTTACACCCGTCTTAAAAATGCAATTAATATCTTGGCGATGCAAAAACGTTAAGCAAGAAAACGTCGCACTTGTGGCACAAAAATCATCGTTAGGATTTTAAGTGCTTTACATATCACACTCGGCTGTACATGGCTTGATTTGTTTATCGGCTTAAAGACTGACCTATGCATATACTGCAAAAGAGTCACAGTAGGTCGAATGCAAATTAACCACATTTTTCTCCAGTCATTGACTCCGTAAACCTTCAATTTTTGATAGAGGCTCATTTGGTTTTATTGACGAAAGTTAGCCTAAGAACGTTAACCCGGGGCCGATGAATTTTGAAATCACTTTTATGTTCACACCGTGCATATTGGAAAATAAATGGATATTATGTACAGAACTAAATACCCACTTCCGGTTCCTGTTTACTCCGTACCACACACACACCTAACCAGGGCAAGTCCATCAAATCGATATAATTCATCACTTTCCTTACAATGTTATACTTTTTATTATATTTTATTATATGTGTATTATATGTTATATTATTCAATGCAGAATTACATATGCGGCCACATTTACCAAGATGTTACCATAACAACACATTACTATATTCTGTTCTATAATTTAATAATTTATAACTAGCTAACACAACTGTAAACTACCTGAAAACGGCGTACTATCACCGAAACACGTCGGAGCAATTTAATACATATTTACAGTACTTATTTGTGCGTATGTTGGTATATAATAATCATTTAGGATTTTGAAATGTTCAGCGAAGGCCAAGTGGCATGACGGCCATGTTCTTCCGAGACCTTTGGACGTACCTACTAGAATTTATAGCCTCATGATCAGCAGGATCAAGACGTTGATATCTATCGCTGTTAAAAGCTGGAATGTAACAAAACTAAACGAGTCATGTCAGCTGACAAGAAAATGTTTTTACAATCACAATAGCGGGACTGCCTGGAGATATTAACCCAAATATCACCTGGATTTTTATGTTATAAATTCGCAAAATCTCCACAAATATTAAGTTAACGATATTTTCAGAACACGGTGAGCCGGGTATCGTAGACGTTATAGCGACTGGCTACGGGATGGTCGATACGGGGATCGAATCCCGGTGGTGGCGAGATTTTCGCGCGTGCCCAGACCGGCCCTACTGCCCACCCAGCCTCCTGTACAATGGGTACCGGGACTTTCTCGGGGGTAAAAGCGGCCGGGACGTGATGCTGACCCCTCAACCCTTCTAGTGTCGAGGTCAAGAAAGAGTTGAGCTATACCTCTACTCCCCCTATGGCCCACAGGGCCTGTATAGAGTCACAGTGCCCGTATAAGGGTGCACTTTAACTTTACCTATTTTATTTTCTAAACACGGTATTGAAACTTCAAGGTTATGATTGAACCAAAAACAGATTATTCCTCAGTACCTAAGAAGAAGGCTTATTTACAGTATCTAACAACACATTCTGAAACTGACAAATTAGAATATAAAAGGTTAGTTGCAATTGTGAAAAGAGAAACAAGAAAAATTAAAAGGCAATGTTGGGAAATTTTCAAAACGTTATTTAATTTGTTATCAATATTCAATCCTCCATAAGTTATCATATTTCCTAAACATTTTTATCGATAATTGAACATGATTTACATGGGCGGCAGATAAGTGCGTATAAAATTATTAGAAATTTAAACAGAACTGGAAAAGATAATTTGCGACTTAACCCAATAGTTGAACACACATGGCTAGATTACTATCAAAAACTTTGGACTAAACAATTTAATGTTAACACCACAGAAGGGAAACATGCAAAATTAACAGAAAATCGTTTTGACTTAATTACAATTGGAGAATTGGAAACAACTATAAAAGCATTAAAAGCCAGAAAATCTCCAGAATCAGACAGGATTAATAATGAGTTGTTATAACAATACATGAAAAAGGAGGCAGAAATAACCCCGATAACTATAGAGGAGTAGTGTTTCATTACCCTGGGTATTTCGAGGCATGCTATTTAAATGTATCCAGTTTCAATTTATTCCGTTAATTTGTCGAAAATTGATATTTTTAACTCCTTTGTAACTTGTGCATTTGTTTTGTAAACTGTCCACGTGTATTCTGATGTTCTTCTCACGCATTTCATCTCTGCTGCTGTTATTCTTCTGGCGTCACTTGCTTTAATAGTTTCGCTGCCATATAACAAGACTGGAAGGTCTACTGTATTGTATAGTTTTATTCTTGTTTGCTTAACGGTTTTTTGTGGTCTAAACACATTATTTAAAATATCTGTAATTTTCAAAACGTTATTTAATTTGTTATCAATATTCAATCCTCCATAAGTTATCATATTTCCTAAACAGTTAAACAAATTTACTTTTTCTATAACATTGTTATCTACTACAATTTTAGTTCTCACTGGATCTCGCCCTTTAAATTCCGTCGATTTTGTTTTCTGTACAGATATACTACGTAGTTAAACCATATTGTGTTTTTATTTGATTTAATTTATGCGCAGCTTTCTGTAGGTTATATTCTGTGTCTGCTATAATGACTTGGTCGACCGCAAATAACAGCGTTGACAGTTGCTGGTTTTTTGAAAGTTTGATTCCGGTTATGTCTTGATTTTGCCATTTAGTTATTATTTCGTCTGAATATATATAAAACAGTATAGGTGATGGAGGACAACATTGGCATACTACTTTATTAAGTGTGCAGAAATCTATAAATTTTCTACCATTGCTATTTAATGTAACTTCTCCATTTGTACCCACTTTGTTAGAAACTATTATTTCTAACTCTAGCATTCATAACTCCTATCAACATTATGTAATCGTTTTTGTTCACTTTATCCAATATCTTCTGCAGTGTTTCATAAAATTCTTCATTCAATTCATCCCTGCCTTCTGTCGGGGCAAATTCTCCTAATATTGTTAATTGTCCCCTTTGTGTTTTCAGTCTTGTTTCTATAACTGTCGTTCCAGAACTTATGAGTCTATTTTATTTGATACTGACTTGTGGATCCATATCATAAATCCTGACTGGCCTCTGGTGTGTCTGTCCACTCCACTGTAAATAACCGAATAGTGTTCAATCTCTTTCGTTCCTTGCAATTTCTTTTTAATTTCTGTAATTATTGATACTTTGATTTTAATTGCGTTTAAATGTCTAATTCTTCTTTCTCTCCTAGCCCTCTAATATTCCAGGTTGTACATTTAAATCACAGTACCTTTTCCATATTCATGTCGTCGTTTAAAGAAAATCTGTCCGGCTTCTTTCCGTGAGACTTGCCAGTGGTTAAAATTTCCCCTGAATGGGTTACGGGCCCAGAACAGGGTAAGTCCAGTGGTAGGATTGCTACCTTTAGCCTCTGGACCGGCAGAACTCAATTCTGCACGTGGTATAACTTAGGGTGATGGCTCTGTTTTGGCATGAAACCTGTAAGAATTGAGCCTGAATACAAAGCCAAATAAACAGCTCTATGACTAAAATCTATGTTATGTGCCATCTGCTTTAAATGGATGACAGGAAATTTTAAGTGAAAACCCCAACACGTCTGAATTAACTGACCCAAATAATGGAAATTTTTTACAACGGACATAAAAATGGAATTTGTTCTGGACAAAAGTGGGAAACTTAATACCAAAACGTGTAAAAGTGGAACTAGAAGGATTCGAAAAATAAAGAGACCTAACAGAGCCAATGAATTAAACCGACATCTACCGTCTAAACAAATTCAACAACTGAGATTAAGAGGCAAATAAAGCTGCTATGGTTTGTGTGTAATTGTGTGTGTGTGTGCTTGCGCACTGGTTTATGTTACGCCTACCACATCGGTATTGGCGTGGTCGACAAGCACGCACGCGCACACACACACACAGGGTTATGCCAAAAATGCAACAAGTGTTAACTCCTTCTTTATGGAGTTCCATGGTTTTCTACAGCTTCAGGAATGCTGCCATGTGTTGATGGGAAGGCGAAGTGAATCTGTGTGTGAATAAGATAGACAGGTTACAGTGCTGGTGTTTTGGTTCGTAAAAGGTGGATTGTCACAGAAATATGTTGGAATGTAGCCAGACTGCATAAAATTTTTTTGAATTATTTTCTATGTATATTTTTGGATAGATTTTAGACAACTGAACTGAGGATAGGCATCCAGGATCAGGGCATTACTAGGGGTAATTGTAAGAAATATATTTTGGAGGAGCCTAACTATACAACGTATAGTTGCAAAAACTGCCGAGAGAAATTAGAAACGACTCAACACACAATCAGCGCGTCGTGCCGTAGCTCAAGGAGGTTACACTCATCGCCACAATCAAGTAGTCAACATTGTGTACCAAGAACTGGCTATCACATGTGGGCAGTGAAATGCAGCACCAATGCCTATTATAAACACAAGCCACAATCCGTGTTACAGAACTCCAGCTACTATAGAATGACAGCTCCTTAGCATCTGATGGAACTATCTATAACAATAGATGTGACATAATTAGGCTAGGCAAAATCATAAAAGAAGCATACTTAACTGATGCAGCAATTCCTAACAGTCACGACCTACACAGCATCATCACTGAGAAGCTCCAAAAGTACACAGGCTTGAAAGAAGAGCTTATCAGAATGTGGCAACTGAAGACAGCCTGTGTAATACCACTGTCTACTCCAAACACATGAGGCGAAAGTTGAAAGTTGCTTAATCTGCGCCCTGGTCTAATATAGAAAGCACTCCATTTCCGTAGACAGAAAGTTCTTGGCAGAACAGCGAATAAAAAGTGCCTGGCCAGTGAGACCCGGGACCCCTACTCTTTTAAGAACCAGCAAAATTTCTGTGAAATATGGAAAGTGTATTATTATTATCATCATCTCCTTTATGCAGGGTATTTATACTTATATTCATGAGACAAACTATGTCCCTACGGAATAGTGTTGCAGCTATTCTGTTGTTACTATTCATGGTGTTTATATCGTTAGTTTCAATGTTGAATCTATTGAATTTTACATTAGTACTTTCCAAAGTCTGTGTGCAGTGCCCAATATGGCTGTTTCCTGGAGCTCCTTGAAGTCATGGTTTCCTGGAATATTGCTCACGTATTTTCTGAATGACTTCGAGACAGTCTCAGTCGTCCCTATTATTACTGATATTAACTTTGTTTTTACATTCCACATGCGCTGTATTTCAATTGTAAGGACTTTATACAGGGTGTCTCAGGAGGAAAGGTCAATATGCTGGGAGGTCATAGTATCGGTCATTCTAAGTAAAAATGTTTACATGAACATGTGTCCTATTCCGAACGCTTTCCGAGAAAGAGCTATTTGAATGTACAATCGCAAAATTGTTGATAAGAAAGAGAGCTTACGTGTACGTACTGTTTCTAATACCAGTATTTATTGTTCAAATGACAGAGTTGGTAAAGGGGTATAATAAATGTTCGAAAATTCCACCGTCAACATCAATGCACTTTGCAACTCGTGTGAACACATGGCGTGTTGTTCGTCTGAGTGCGTTTTGATGATCCTTTATGCAGGCGATAACATCCAGTATGTTAACGAGCAGTTCGTCTCGAGTATCCACTTTTTTTCTGCACGCTTCACTCTTCATCAAACCCCGTAAACAAAACTCTAACGGGGTTAAATCTGGAGATCTTGGTGGCCAGTGAATGGTACTGCCACGACCGATCCACCTAAGAGGGAAAGTGTCATTGCGATGTTGCATCACATGTCGGGTATAATGAGAAGGGGCTCCGTCATGCTGAAAGTACATAGCAATCCGTGTAGCCAAAGGAACATCCTCTAGTTGTTTTGGTAATTCATTTTGCAGAGAGTCTAGGTAATTTTGTCCTGTCATACGATCGTCTAAAATAACGGGACCAATCAACATGCCATCGATCATACCGCACCACACATTGATATAAAAACGACGTTGAAAATTTGTTTCCACAGTACCATGTGGAATTTCGCGAGACCATCGATGCGAGTTACGTGTGTTGTTGATTCCGTTACGGGTGAAAGTAGCTTCATCAGTGAATAGTATTAATGGAAGCAATTGGCGATTAGTATGTGACCAATGGCAAAACTCTGGACGGATGGCAATGTCCCCTGGGTGTAGATTTTGCACAGGTTTTGGGTGAAATGGGTTCAAGCTGTCTTCATGCAATGTTCGCCATACACGTGTTCGTGAAACACCGATACGTGCTGACAGTCTTCGCGTGCTAATAGTAGGGCTATGCTGTACCATATCAAGAACGTTTTCCCGTTCCTCCATGTTTTGTTTACGTGCCCGTTCAGATGAAACATGAACACTGGGAAGCGTACCGCATTCACGCAATGTATTGAACACCTTGCAAAGCACTCTTACGATCCCGAATTTTGTGCATAAGGAACCGTCGACGGTATTCTTCAACAGCAGCGGTGGCACTGCCATCGCATAAGCCATAAACGTACATCATATCAGCATATTCGGCATTTGTGAAAATGTGCGGCATTTTTCACAGCAGCCAACTGAGGCTTCACACAGATTCACACGATTCAAACGTCTCTATCTCGGAAACCGTTCGGGGTTTGATGAAAAGTAAAGTGTATAGAAAAAAGTGGATACACGAGACGAACTACTCGTTAACATACTGGATGTTATCGCCTGCATAAAGGAACATCAAGACGCACTCAGACGAACAACACGCCATGACTTCACACGAGTTGAAAAGTTCATTGATGTTGACGGTGGAATTTTCGAACATTTATTATACTTCTGTACCAACTCTTGTCACTTGAACAATAAATACTGGTATTAGAAACAGTACGTACACGTAAGCTCTCTTTCTTATCAACAATTTTGCGATTGTACATTCAAATAGCTCTATCTCGGAAACCGTTCGGAATAGGACACATGTTCATGTAAACATTTTTGCTTAGAATGACCGATACTATGACCTCCCAGCATATTGACCTTTTCTCCTGGGACACCCCGTATTCTAGAATCTTCTCGGCTTCCTTCTTAATCACATTTCTGTCTCCTGAGATTTCAACGTCTATTAACATACATGTTCCCTGTTCATTATCACGGATTATAATGGCTGGTTTTATGTTCGGGATAGTTCTGTCAGTTCGTACTTGTTGATTCCACAATATGGTTACCTTGCCTCTTTGACTTGTTTCTAATGATTTTGGCACATGTTCATGCCAGTGTTTTTTTTGGGGGTCAATTGTACCCCTGTTTCCTCACATATGTTGAAGTGTAGTTGTGCACACACTCTATCCTGTCTTTTTACGTACTTTCCTTTTGCCAGTATTGGGCATGCTGATACTATGTGGTCTATTGTCTTGTCAAATTGTTGGCAAAGTCTACACTTGCTCTCTGTCTCTGTGTTCAATTTTTTGTCGCATTTATTATTATTATTATTATTATTAAACTGGGACTAAGGGCTCTAGAAACCTGCATCGCGTGCAGCGATGTAAAACGTATTTTCTTACCATACGAATAGAAATGGATTATGCCAGTCACAGGAAGACAAAGTTACTTGTGGTTTTGCTGATGGACTTTACAAGCGACACCTCAATAAAACATCCGTACGGAAGGAGTGGGAAAGTTTCAAAAATTTCAACATGCCACTTCAATAAATCAGTGCTGCAGTCATGTTCGGTAAATACAGCTGTGTCAGCAATGCTGAAGATAAAATTCCAAATCTCACAAAACAACATTTTGCATAGTTAACCGGAAAATGCTAGGCATTGTTGACGCATGGAAAAATATGTCTGTGATGGAAGGATGTAGGAACACTTGTTTGCACAGTATATACGATATCCAGTAGGCCATCAGAAATAAATTAGCTACTGAGTACAGGTTGCGAATTGCAGAATACAATGTAGGTACTCCCAGAACTTTAAAACATGTTAGGTGGATATCAAGATATTTTACGCCAAAAAGACGAGTAAAAATTATGTAGTATTTTGTAGCCCAATACCATCTGGCAGACAGATTCCCAAAAGGCGAATTACAAGAGTTTAAAATTATCTTTTGATAATGAAAAAGTTCAGCCTGTAGTTTGTAAGTATGCAGACATTCTGAAATTGTCGCTCATAATTCCGATGAATAATCAAATTTCCTCTGACGAGAAGGATCTTACATAAAATATAGTACGTATATATAAATAAGGTGTTAATTATCCGACCAAATACAACAGCACACATCTAATATATTAGACTTTTAGTATACACTACAATATATTTCAGATCTGCCGTCGTTAGTTTGGTACCTAATACACTAAGAATATAAAGGGAGAGAGAGAGGCCTCTCTTTAGAGTGGTACAAATTTTCGAATATAATTTTTCATCTTTCTTTACCTTTTCTTCTTTCATCATATTTTACTTTGTTTATATCTCATTTATATTAAAATTTTCACGGATTACACCTACAGAATTCTGCAACACAACTATTTATTTATTTCAACATTATTATTTCGTTTCTGGAATAATATTGTTATTATTCGTACCGCTGCCAACAGAGGACTCTTTCACCTTATTTTATTTTCATATATCTATCACCTACCTGAAGATGGATGATCTGGACTACTGAAACATGTGTAGTGTATAAAAGTCCAATACAGTAAATCTGTAATTTTTTGTGTTTTTCGGATAATTAACACCTTATTGATAAGAAATACACAACAGGATGTCACCCAAGAAAACATACACAATGGAAAAGAAAATGACTGCATGGCACAAAGAGTTGTTGTACGGGAAAACATGAAAATTGCTGAACTGAATACATTCACCATTGTGACCTCCATGAAAGTTGCAAAATTCACATTTCTTTTCCACTAATACGCGCGCGCGTATTACTGACAATTACAGATTGTGTGTGTGTGTGTGGTGTGTGTGTGTGTGTGTGGTGTGTGTGTGTGTGTGTGGTGTGTGTGTGTGTGGTGTGGGTGTGTGTGGTGTATGTGTGTGGTGTGTGTGTGTGTGTGGTGTGTGTGTGTGGTGTGTGTGTGTGGTGTATGTGTGTGGTGTGTGTGTGGTGTATGTGTGTGGTG
>Ga0123357_10008109_pt1 | contig 13086 bp, 12 predicted proteins | sample TergutEmb28metaG_FD_89873 | JGI IMG/M metagenome (GOLD analysis project Ga0123357, IMG submission 89873) | Embiratermes neotenicus P4 segment gut microbial communities from Petit-Saut dam, French Guiana - Emb289 P4 | ecosystem: Host-associated > Arthropoda: Insects > Digestive system > Gut ...
CGACTGGCCCAGCGACAGCGCCGCCAGGCTGGTCGCCGTCCCACCGACGCCGATCCACGTCGCCACCTGCCCGAATTCGACGCCGCTGGCGTCCAACAGCCCGTCCGCGAACGCCTCCGCTTCCGCGACTTGGCCGGGCGTCGGCGGATCGGACGCGAATATCCGCTCGCGGACGCGCACCGACCCCATGTTGAGCGACACCGCCTGGGCGACGCCGCCCGCACCCCCCAGCGCCAACTCCGTCGAGCCGCCCCCGATGTCCATCACCAACACAGGGTCGTCCACACACACCCCCGCCGTCGCCCCCAGGAACGACAACGTCGCCTCCTCGCGCCCGCTGATGATCTCGGCAGGGACGCCGAAACGCGCCAGCACCCCGTCGAAGAATTCCGCCGAATTGGCCGCGTCCCTGGCCGCCGACGTGGCGACCACCCGCGTCCGCGCGCCGCCGAGCCGGGCCAGTTCCCCAGCGAAATCGTCCATCGCCGCGAACGTGCGGGCCAACGCCTCGGGCGCGAACCTCCCCGTCGCGTCCACTCCCTGCCCCAGCCGCGTGATGAACAGCCGCCGGTCCACCTCGACCACCCCGTCGTCGCCAGCTCGTGCGACCAACAGCCGGACGGTGTTCGTCCCGCAGTCGACGGCGGCCACCAGCGGGCCGAGCGATTCGTTGGGCGACGCGGGCGAGCCGACGTGCTGACGGTTGACGACATAAGCGTCCGCCGGAATCCGGAGCGCTCGCCCACGCCGCAAACCTCTGTTACGCACGGAATCGGGCATATCGACCATCAGGCTTCCTCATAGACATGGGCGCGCCCAGAACGCGCCGATCGCAGACACGGCCTCGTCGCCCACCGGGTTCACGCCGGGCCCGACGGCCAACGCGTGCGCCACCAGGGCATGGAGGCATTTGACCCGGTCCGGCATCCCGCCCGCGCTGACGCCCGCCAGTTCGGCGACGGCCCCCAGCCCGTCCCGGTCGACCAGGTACGCCTCATGCGCCCGGCGGTAGGCCGCCGCGAAGTCCGCGTCCTGGGCCAACCGTTCGTTCAACGACGCCATCACCCCTTCGGATTCCAACGTCGAACAGGCGGCCACCGCGCGCGGGCACGTCAGGTAGTACAACGTCGGAAACGGCGCCCCGTCCGGCAGACGCGGGCTGGTGGCCACCACCCCCGGTCGCCCGCACGGGCACCGCCACGCCACCCCGGCGACCCCCCGGGGCGGCCGCTTCAACTGCGCGGCGACAGTAGCCACGTCGTCGTCAGACAAAGGCGGAAACACAGGCACCCCGCCATTGTGGCACGGGCAACGCGTCCCCCTTCCCGCCGAGGGCTGCCCCTAAACGCCAGCCCTCGGCGGGAAGGGCAGCCCTCGCCGCTCCACGACGCGATTGCCGGGGTTCAGCGTTTGCGGCGTCCGATCTCTTGGCCGGCGCGCAGGCGCCGCACATTCCATTCGAGTTGCCGCACCATGCCAGGCGAGACTTCGGTTGGCGGCGTGGTCGCCGTCATTGCCCCCTCAAGTGCGGACAACGTGTCGGCGACGATGGTTTCGGCCCGTGCGGCGGGGACGGCTTCCCACGCCGCGACCTCGGCCAGCAGGTGCTCGACGCTGATATGCCTGTGGTCGAATTGCCCGTCGACGGCCAGTGCGAGATCCCAGTTGACGAGTCCGTCTTGGAACAGATTCGGCACCGCGTCGTAGATTTGCGCGAGTTGTGCTCCCCCAGGAAGGTGCATCAACGCCACGTTCTTCGCGTGGGCGTCGTTGTCGCCGATAGCCAGGCGATAGGTGAACTGGCGGATCCACTCCCCGACCGCCGCGCCGCCGCCTGGAATCGAACCGAGCAATTCACCGATGCGCCCGGCCGTAGCGCGTGCGGGGTCTTTCGGCCAGGCGGGTTCCTGAAACTTCGCGTCAGAGTCGCGCCAGTCCAATCCGAGGGCTTGGGCGAGGTCTTCTTGATGATGGATCCGCACAGTGCCCGCGTCGACGGTCCGGTCGAAACGTTGGATTGCCAGGTAGGTGGTGCGTTCAGCCGTCAGGAGTTCGCTGGTATAGCTGGAGAGCCCCATGTGGCGGGTGAGCAGGTGGCTGTAGTGTTCGTCGAAAATCCTGTGCGGGCGTGCGGGCACCTGTGGCTTGAGGATATGGGTGGAGTGGGCCCTACCGTGTGGGTAGAGCCACTGGTCGTCCAGCTTGGCGAGGAGCACTTTGGGTTGATAGCCCGGCAACGCGGAACGGCTGTCGTCGGGAATGCCCTGGTCGCTGTCTTTCAATGCCTGCCGAAGTGTGGCGCTGAGCGCGTGATCGTCGAGGGTTTCGTATTCTGGACGAAAAACCCGGCTTTCGTCCGGTTTGCGCAACGTGACCGCTCCGGCGATTGACCCGCCGAATTCGCTCAGCAGCGCGAAAAGATTGTCCTTGTCGATGTGGCGCTTCATCGCCATACGTTCCCGGTGGTTTCCCTCTGGAACGTACCCGCCGAGGAAGTTCGACACCAGATCCGACCGCGCACGCCGTTGCGGCAACACGGTGAAAGACTCGCTCAAAAGGATGTCTGGCCGATACTCGCGGTCAACCTCCAGGACGACGCGGGTGCGATCCCGCAGATCGGGAGTGACGGCGCCGACCAACTGGTCGTGTAGATACAGCTCAAGATTCATCTCAGTGATTGCTGTATTCGAGCGTCATCGTGATGCCCAGTTCGTGCAAAACCCGGAAAAGCCGCCTGATGTAGACATTCGGTTGACCGGATTCAATGTCGACCATGTAGTCGCGGGAGAACGCCAAACGGCCGGCCAGTTCCGCCTGGGTCATGGCCGCGTCCTCGCGGGCCGCGCGGATCACGGCGGCGACATCGGCGGGTTTCCGCGCGTTGAGTGTCGGCATCGGCATGTCCTTTGTGGGAATTTGTCCACATTCTACCATGTGGTGATATACCCACAATACGCGACATGAGGATTTTTCGCCGAAAGCCAGCAATCCCTACGGCGTCGCCTGGGGCTTGGGGGCGTCGGCGGTTTCGACCGAACCCCACAGGCGGTCCCACCAGGCGGTGGCCGGGCCGGTTGCCGCCGGCGTCAACTGCGAGTCGATGGCGCCGCCGCCCACCGGTTTCCCGTTGTCATCGACCACGCGGTATCCGGTGTCGCCGGGCATGACCCACCCGAGCCGGTCGCGGGCCTGCGCCTCGACGTAGGCCGGGTCGTTCCACGACGCCAACTGGCTTTGCAGGCTGGCCAGGCGCGCGGACTCGTCGGCGACTTGTTGGTTCGCGACCGCCAGGTCGTGCTGCTGCTGGACGTAGACGCGCAACGTCGACGCGTACGACAACGCCACGATCACCAGCACGACGACCAAGATCAACGCGCGGCGGGTGACCCGCACCCCGTGGATCCGCAGGCCGTGCGGGACGGGCATGGGCGACGCGTCGTCGGGCGACGAAGGGGTGGGGGGAGTCTGGGCTCCGCGCGACCGGGTACGCGGCAGCGTCGTCGGTGGACGTTGGGGACGTCCGGGTCCGGCGTTCGGTCGTGGGCTGCGCGTTCCAGGCATGATCTCCAAGAATAGAAGGGAGGCCCGCCCGGACCTGCTAGCGGCCCCGGCGCGGCGTCAAAGGCGCAGGCGTTTCACGTGAAAAGGGGGACTCACAGGTCGTCGCGCCACGGCGCCTGGTCGCGGTAGGGCGTCAGGACGGCGTTCATCGCCTGCCCGACGGACGCGGCCTGGCCAGCCGGATCGGCCAGCGTGTTGATCTGCGACCCAATGCCCGGGTCCGACGACGCCCAGCCCAGCAGGTCGTAAATCTCGAACACCGCCTGCGTCACGTTGTCGCGACCGTCGATTTCAATGCGCAAATGAAGCTGTTCCGGCGGCCAATTGCCGCCATAGGACCGCACGATATCCCGCGCTTGGAAGTGGTCGACGAAACTTTCCGGGTCGGCCTGGAACACGATTTCGGTGCGCGGGTCACCCGCCGACGCGGACGGCGACATGCGTGCGAAAACCAAACCGAAGGGCGCGAGCTCGTCGGCCAACATGTCGGGATACTCGGGCGAAACAGTCATGAGACGACGCTACCTTTCCCGGCAACGGTGAGGACCGGGATATGGGCGATGGTGTGCGACGCTACTCGACGGGGTCCGTGGCGCTCGCCCAAGCCAGGGCATTCTCCTGCTTGAGATCGTTGAAATACTTCCAGCCCAGATACCCGGCCCCGGCCAACGCCACGATGATGATCAGTTTCTTCATGCCCCTAGCCTACGACGCCGCGCCAACGCCGCACAGCGCGGGGGCATGGGGGCGCCCCGACCGTCAACCGATGGGATGCTGCTTGGCCAGGGCGGCGATGTCGTCGTCGGCCAGCGCCATGCGAAGCTGCGCGAGCGTCACCGCGCCCCCGTTCGCCGACGGGACGGCGATGGCGCTGATCGTGTTCGCCTTCACCTTGAGGCCGGACAAGGTGGTGGACACGTCGTCGCTTGTCAGGCTGGGGTCGACCGACATGCACGACGGCAGCGCGTCCATCGCCTGGTCGAACTGGCCGGGGTCGGTCACCGACATGAGGATGGAGAATTTCGACAAGACGGCGACGAGCGTTTGCGCCAGCCGTGCGGCACGCTGCGCCGGGGTGGCGGACTGGTCGACCCACCTGTGAACCTGGGTTTGCGTCCACGGCGTCGCCGAACCGCCGACCTTCACCCCGCCGACGGCGGCGACCAGCGGCCAGCAGTGTTCTTCGTGGAGCAGGATCTGGTGGTCCATCCGCGCGCCGGTCACGTCTTCGAGGACGTGCGTGGCAGCCGACGGGCCGTCGTTGAACTCCTCCGCCAACGTGGTCGGACGGCCTGCCCGATCGGCGTCGGGCATGTCGGACGGCAACGCGAGCACGGTCAGGTCATTCCTGGAGGCGCTCAGGTGGAGGATGAACGCACCGGCGAGGGTGTCCCCGTCGGCGACGAAGACGGCGAAATTCTCGGGGGCGTTGGCCTGGGAGGGGGCGTTGGGACGGCCCGGATAGGTCTGCAACGGAGCGGTGCGCCCCATCGCGCTGACGGCGGACCCCACCCGGCTGAACGAGTTGGACACGAGCCCGAACACCGACAGCCCGACGACGAACACCCCGACCACGACCACGACAGCCGCCATGTCGGCGCGGTGTGTCCGGCGCCGAGGCGGTTCGAGGTCTTCCGACCCATCTGCCATCAGCTTTGATCCTGTTACGAGGGGAATTCGGTGTCTGGTGTCGTGTTAGGGATGTTTCTGACGCTTTTGAGCGTGGGGTCAGGTGGGGTGTATCGCAAGGCGGAGGAAGGAGCTGGACTGGCGGTCCAGCGACTGACCGACAACGCAGCGAGACGCCCCGCATGGCCCCACGCTGTCAGGAACATCCCTAACACGACACCAGCGTAGGAGGTCGCTCCAAGCGCCCGGGAAACCGCGTCTTTGACCGGGCTGGTTCGCCTCGTAGGCTGGGCTTGATGAATATGCGTGCCCTGCTGTTTCCCCCCGGCGCGTCGAAACACGATTGGGTGCTCGACGCGGCGCTGGCGGTCGCGCTGGGGCTGTTTGTCGTCCCCGTCTACCTGTTCAGCTACCGCACCTCCTCGCCGCCGTCGCTGATCGTCACGTCGGCGTTCATGCTCGTGCCGCTGGTGTGGCGGCGTCATTCCCCGATCCTGTCGCTGGCGGGCGTCTGTATGGCGGCGTTGGCGCAGTTGGTCGTCGTCGACGTTCCGACGGCCAGCCTGGTGGCCCTGCCCGTCATCGCCTACACGATGGCGCGGTGGATTCCCGGCCACGCGGCGCGCACGGTGGTCGTCGTGGGGGGCGTCGGCTCGTTGCTGGGGCCGTGGCGGTGGCTCCTGCCGGACCCGTCGGCGGTGAGCGCGCAGCAGGCGATCTCGTTCATGTTGGCCGTGATGGTGTGCCTGGGGTTGGTGGTGACGCCGTACGCCGTTGGACGACGGGTGCGCGAGTCGTCCCAGGCCCACGACCAGGCCGTCGCCAGCGCCGAGGAACGCTACCGGGCGTTGATGATCGAACGCGACCAGCAGGCGCGGCTGGCCGAATCTCGGGTCCGCACGCAGATCGCACGCGAGTTGCACGATATCGTCGCCCACTCGTTGTCGGTCATGATCGTCCAGGCCGAGGGCGGACGGGCAGCCGCCGCGAAACGCCCGGAAGCGGCCACCGACGCGCTGGTGACGATCGCCGACACCGGGCGGGAGGCGTTGGGCGAGATGCGGCGCATCGTGGGCGTGCTGCGGTCCGAACCCCACGCGACGGCGCCCGATTTCGCGCCCGCGCCACGGCTGCTCGACATTCCCGACCTCGTGTCCCGCACCAGCGACCGCGCCCGCCTGACGGTGGCCGGCACGCCCCCGAAGGTGACGCAGGCGATGGAGCTGACGGTCTACCGCGTCGTCCAGGAAGCGCTCACTAATTTCCTCAAACACGCTGGCCCCCAGGCCCAGGCCACGGTGACGCTCACCTACAACCCCCGCGACATCACGGTGGACGTGCTGGACGACGGCCTAGGCGACCACGGCCCCGACCACGAGCCGGGCCACGGCCTGCGCGGCATGAACGAGCGCGTCACCGCGATGGGCGGACGCCTGATCGCCCGTCCCCGTCCCGCCGGCGGATTCCAGGTGACGGCGGTCCTGCCGCTGGGCCGTCGCGCGACAACGGACTACGGGGCGTCCGCCGAACCCGACGCCCCCGCCGGTCTGGGCGCCCCCACCGATGACGACACCGCCGACGACGGCGCCCACGTCAGCCCCGACATTCCCACCGACCTGGGCGCCCCCGCCCAACCCGACACCCCCACCCAATCCGGCACAACGGACTACGCCACTCCCACCGACGTTGAAGGAGAACGACATGACTGACCCCATCCGCGTGTTTCTGGCCGACGACCAAGAACTCGTCCGCAGCGGTTTTCGGATGCTAATCGAGGCTGAGGACGACCTGGAGGTCGTCGGCGAGGCGTCCGACGGCGCGTCGGCGGTCAAGGGCGTCGTGAGCACCGGCTGCGACGTGGTGCTCATGGACATCCGGATGCCGGTAATGGACGGCGTCGAGGCCACCCGGCGGATCGCCGCGTCCCAGGTGAGCACGAAGGTGCTGGTGCTGACGACGTTCGACCTGGACGAGTACGTGTTCAGCGCGCTGAAGGCCGGCGCCAGCGGTTTCATGCTGAAAGACGCCCGGCCCTCCGAACTGCTGGACGCCATCCGGACGGTGGCCGCCGGTGAGGCGGTGATGGCCCCCAGCGCGACGAAACGACTGCTCGACCACGTGGTGCCGACGTTGCCGACGACGCCCGGCGTCGTCGACCACCGGCTGGACGTCCTGACCGACCGGGAGCGCGAGGTGCTGGTGGAGATCGCCGGCGGCGCGACGAACACCGAGATCGCCGCCACACTGTACATGGCCGAGGGGACGGTCAAGACGCACATCGGACGCCTGCTGGCCAAGCTGGAGTGCCGCGACCGCGTCGGCCTGGTGTTGCTGGCCTACGAGACGGGGGTCGCGCCCAGGTAAGAGGCTGGCGACGCCCACGACGTTGAATCACACCGATGTAGTTTTCCCCACCTGTGGATAAGTCTGTGGATACTGCCACACCCAATGGGGAACGACCCCCATACCCCCGCGCACGGCGCGCCGCACTCGCGCAGATGGCGCTGATTCTGGTGCTGCCACACCCAATGGGGGACGACCCCCATACCCCCGCGCACGGCGCGCCGCACTCGCGCAGATGGCGCTGATTCTGGTAATGTAACGAATTTCTAACAATTCCGTGAAAAAGCTGGACTTGGTCATAGGCATCCACAGCGCAGTCGTAGACTAACCCCAATAGTCACCGGAGGGATTATTTCCGGGGTGGCTACCTCCACAGACGCCCGGGGGACTGCTCGGATCACCAGCAGTCCCCCGGAGCCATGTGTGCGACCATCGCAAACCTCCTCAGCGGGAATCGGACAGGACACTAGCCCTCGGTAGGCGCCGGGTAATTCTCCTGGAGATACTCGCGGAGCAGGGGCAGTTCGAAGCGCACGCGGCCATAGCCAGCCTCGCTGATGAGACCTTGTTCGAGCAGGCGGAGGCGATATTTTCCCGCGAGCGATGTCGTCGCCCCCATTCTGGCGGCGATATCCCGCATCGACGAACTGTCACCGTCGGACGTCATGGCGCAGAGGAATTGCAGGTCTTTGCGGGATATCTCGTGGATGGTGTTCTCCAGAATCATCCTGTTCATGTCGCCGCGCGATATTTTCATGGCGTTTTGAGCGTCCGCCATGCTGATCGACTCGCGCTCGGGTGACTGACGCCACAGGTTATACCCGACCAACTGGATCAGAAATGGGAAACCCTGGGAAAATTCTGCGGCCGAACGCACAGCATCGGCCGATATTTTCCTTCCCGATATGGTGATGGTTTGTTCGAGCGCCACCTCGGCGTCTTGGACGGTGACCGAATCCAGCTTGTGCTGGAACGCCCGTCGCAAGAAAGAAATGCTGTCGTCTCGAAGGAGCCGGGAGATGTGTCCGGGGAGGCCGGCCATGATCAATGCGACGTCGCGTCGGTCAGTGACCATCTGCTGATATTCGGTCGCCAGTTCGACCATCCCGGGAGCGTTGGCGCTCACCTCGTCGATGGCGATCAATAACCCCACAGATTTCGAGTTCAATTCGTCCACTAATGCGGTGAATCGCTGCCCCCAGGTGGCCTCCCGCGACACGCGTTCCCTCGTTAGGCCGGTACCCTGCACGCTGATGCCGGTGATGTGCGAGCGGGCTGGCGGCGACAGGTATTCTGCTCCGGCCTGCTGTATCTGCTCCAGCAAGCGCTCGGGCATTCCAGGCACAGCCGTCGTCCGCGCGGCAACCCAGCCGTGCTGTCGCGCGTCGTCGGCGATCTTCGCGAGCAGCACCGTCTTGCCGCTGCCGCGCGGCCCGGTGAAAAGGGTGGACCTATTCGGGTCGCCAGGCCGGTTCTCCAGGCCGGCGATCACGTCCTCGATGATGCGCGCGCGACCGGCCAGCACGAGCGGCTCGCTGCCGAACGACGGGGTGAAGGGGTTGCCGGTCATGAGGACTCCTGAGTCGACCCAGGGAGAGGTCGGTTAAGGTCGGTAGAGGTTGGTTAATCTTGGTTAATCTTAGTGCGTCGTGCTGCTGTCCGTCACACAAGCCCTGGTACTTCCGGTGTAGCTGGAGACGTAGCCAAGCCCGAGGACCAAAGCCCGCTCGCAGTTTGGCAGTGGTCGATCGTCCAGCGTTGGCCTTTGCCGTGGTAAATTGCGGTTCGACAGGGGAGCGCCTCCCAGGCGCTGAGAGTGCGACCATCGCAGACCCTCGAACCTGATCCGGTTCGCACCGGCGTAGGGAGTCGAGCATCTCCTCGGATAACAGCCGAGCCCTCCTGACAGGGGAGGAACCGTGAACGCCATCACGCGAAAGACCACCGGGCTAGCGGTGTTGGCCGCCGTGGGGGCGCTCGTGCTCGCCGGGTGTTCGGGAACGCCGTCCGCGCCCGTGACGCCGGGGGGTTCGGCGGCGTTAACGTCGTCGGACACGTTGACCGTTGTCACGCACGACTCTTTTTCGCTGACCGACGCGGCCAAGGCGCAGTTCGCCAACGAAACCGGCTACAAGGTGACGTATATCGCGCCCGGCGACGCGGGCACCGTCGTTAACCAGCTCATCTTGACCAAGGACTCGCCGCTGGGCGACGTGGTGTACGGCATCGACAACACGTTCGCCGGGCGGGCCATCGACGCGGGCGTGCTGAGCCCCTACGCCTCCCCCGCGCTGCCTGCCGGGGCGTCCGCCTATGCCGTGGACGGCTCTGCCATGCTCACCCCGATCGACTACGGCGACGTGTGCGTCAACGCCGACGACGGCTGGTTCGCGGCGCACGGGCTCGCGTTGCCGGTGACGTTGGACGACCTGGCGAAACCCGAATACAAGGGCCTGCTCGTGGTACCGAATCCGGCCACCTCCTCCCCTGGCCTGGCGTTTTTGATCGCCACCGTCGGCGCGAAAGGCGACCCCGGTTATCTGGATTACTGGAAAGCGCTCAAGGCCAACGGCGTCGAGGTGGTGGACGGGTGGACGCAGGCCTACGACGTGGAGTTTTCCGGGTCGTCCGGGAAAGGGCCCAAACCACTGGTGGTCTCGTATTCGTCCGATCCGTCGTCGGAAATAGGGGCGGACGGGAAACCGACGACCTCCATCCTGCCGCAGACGTGTTTTCGTCAGGTCGAATATGCCGGGGTGATCCAGGGGGCGTCCAACGCCGTCGGGGCGCGGAAATTCATCGACTTTATGCTGTCCAACCTGGTGCAGTCGCAGATTCCCGCGCAGATGTATATGTCGCCGGTGGACCCGAATGCCGCCGTCCCCGCCGATTGGACAAAATTCACGTCGGCGGTCACGTCGCCGATCCAGGTGCCCGCGTCGGAAATTTCCGCGAAACGGGATACCTGGATCCAGGACTGGACGAACACCGTCGTCGGATGAGGAAAAACCCACGGCCACCTGGCTCGGGCGGGTGGGGAATTCTGGCGGGAGCGGTTGTGCCCGTCGTTTTCCTGGCGGTGTTTTTCGTGTATCCGGTGGCGTCGCTGGTGGGACGGGGGTTCACCAACGGGTCGGGCGTGACGGCGGCGCCTGTGCTGGACGTGCTCGCGTCGGCGCGAACGTGGCGGATCGTCGGGCAGACGTTGGGGCAATCCGTGGCGGGCACCGTGTTGTGCGTGGCGCTGGGGCTGCCGGGGGCGTACCTGCTGTACCGGTGCCGCTTCCCCGGACGGCGCGTGTGGCGTGCGGTGGTCAGCGTGCCGTTCGTGCTGCCGTCGGTGGTGGTCGGGGTGGCGTTCCGGGCGCTGCTCGGAGCAGGCGGGCCGTTGGGCTGGCTGGGGTGGCAGGACTCGGCGGCTGCCGTCATTCCGGCGCTGGTGTTCTTCAACTATTCGGTGGTGGTGCGGACGGTGGGGACGTTCTGGGCGCGGCTGGACTCCCGGCCCGCCGACGCCGCCCGCAGCCTGGGGGCGTCGCGGCTGCGCGTGCTGCGGACGGTGACGCTGCCAGCCTTGGCGCCGTCCATCGCGTCGGCGTCGGCGCTGGTGTTCCTGTTTTGCGCCTCGGCGTTCGGGGTGGTGCTGATCTTGGGCGGGGCCAGCTACGGGACCGTCGAGACGGAAATCTGGTACCAGACGACCCAGTTGTTGAACCTGCCCGTCGCGTCGGCGTTGTCGACCCTGCAACTGGTCATCGTCGGGGCGTGCCTGATCGTGACGAACGCGGCCCGGGCGCGTTCCGAACGGGCGTTGCGGCTGAGCGGTGACGCCGGCGGGCGGCCTCTGCGGGTCGCGGACTGGCCGGCGGTCGTCGTCGGAGTGGTGGTGCTCGCGTTCCTGGTGCTGCCGATGGTCACCTTGGTGCAGCACTCATTCGTCACGGCGACCGGCGTCGGCTGGGGAAATTACGCGCGTCTGGCGGTGCCGTCGGACACCATTCCGGCGTCGGTGTGGCAGGCGACGTCCAACTCGTTGGTGATCGCGGTGGTGGCAGCCGCGTTGTCGATCGTGCTGGGGGTGCTGGTGGCGTATGTGCTGTCGCGGCACCCGGTGTCGCTCACGGGGGGACGGGTGCTGCACCTGACGGACGCCGTGTTCATGCTGCCGCTGGGGGTGTCGGCGGTGACGGTCGGCTTCGGCTTCCTGATCTCGCTCAACCGCCCGCCGTTGGACATGCGCACGTCGTGGACGCTGATCCCGATCGCGCAGGCGATGGTGGCCCTGCCGCTGGTCGTCCGGACGCTGCTGCCAGTGTGGCGGGCCATCGACCCGCGCCAACGCCAGGCGGCGGCCAGCTTGGGCGCGAGCCCGCGCCGGGTGTTGGCGACCGTCGACGCCCCTGTGTTGCTGCGCGGCCTGGGCCTAGCCGTCGGGTTCGCGTTCGCCACGTCGTTGGGCGAGTTCGGGGCCACGTCGTTCCTGGCCCGCCCCGACCACCCGACGCTGCCGGTCATCATCGTCTTGCTGCTGGGCCGTCCGGGGGCTGACAACGCCGGCACGGCGATGGCTGCGTCCGTCGTCCTGGCGCTGCTGACCGGGGTGGTCATGGGCGCCGCCGAGTTGCTGGGCTCGAAACAGGTCACCAGAAGATTCTAAGCTGGACGCTTGTTATTGAGGCCAACTCACTAAAGGTGTAGAGTCCCTGCTGTGAACAACGTCGGGTTCGGGGCGCGTACGAGGCGTGCCGTCATGCGCAGTGTCCGCGCGGGGCTGGTGGCGTTGCTCGTCGTGTTGCCGACGTTCTGGTCGATGGGCCAACTGCACACCTGGTGGAATCTCCCGGTGAACGCGATCGTGTTCGCCATCATGCTGGCCGTCGCGCTGCCACGGGGGTTGGCACACGCGACCTGGCGACAGGCGCCTGTGGCCGTCGTTACCTACCTCCTCGGGTCGGCGGCGGCTGTTGGGTGCAGCATGTTGTTGGCCAACGACGACCGTTGGCGGATCGCCGGGGCCGCCGCGTTCTCCGTTGGCGTCGCGGCGACGGTGGCCCTGCGGCGGCTCGGGGCATGGGGGCGCGTCGCGGGGACGATGGCCGGCCTGGGGTTCATCGCCGTCCTCGTCCGCCCACTTCCCGTGGAGGCGACGTGGGCGTCGCTGGGCTGGATGCTCGTGGCCGCCGGGGTGGCCGCCGTGTGGGCGTTGGCCGTCAAGGCTCTCGACACAGCGCGCCCGTCGTCGAGCGCCGCTGTGACAACGACGGTGGACGACCGCCACGCCCCCGCGCAACGCGACGCTCAACTCCCACCCGCTGCGACGGCCACCGCGGCGACGACCACGCCCCCACCGACGAGCGGTGCCACAACGCCCCCACAGACTCCGCGCACGCCTACCCCGCGCCAACCCAGTTTCCTCCGCCGCCTCGCACCGAGCACCCGCATGGCCGCCCAACTCGGGCTCGCGGCCCTCGTGGCGTTCGCAGCGGCGGAACTGCTCGACCCCACCCATTTGGTCTGGACGGTGTTGACCGTCCTCATCGTCCACAGCGGAAA
>Ga0123357_10008110_pt1 | contig 13086 bp, 3 predicted proteins | sample TergutEmb28metaG_FD_89873 | JGI IMG/M metagenome (GOLD analysis project Ga0123357, IMG submission 89873) | Embiratermes neotenicus P4 segment gut microbial communities from Petit-Saut dam, French Guiana - Emb289 P4 | ecosystem: Host-associated > Arthropoda: Insects > Digestive system > Gut ...
GGCGGACGCTTGTGAGTGCAGTAATGAACCTTCGGGTTCCGTGAAATGTGGGGAATTTCTTGACTAGCTGCAAACCAGTTAGCTTCTCAAGAAGGACTCTGCACCATGGAGTAAGTAAGTAAGGTCCCAGCATATTTTCCAACAGCCTAAACTGTGTTCAGTTCTGAGGGTGTGGGTTCTAGTTTCATGCCCAAATAAAACGATAAGCTTTAAGTTAGGAGAACATGTATTCCATACTGTAGTATACAACTTACTGCTAGCATTCTGTAAGGTTTGTCACATGTACTTAAAAAATGGGAAGAAGAATGACATGTGAGTTATCAGAATTGTCCCTTATCAGATTTCACAAAGCTGTGTGGAAGGTTTATGGTCTGTGTAGGAAATTTGTTGTATGAACTCACACAAACTAGACTTTATCATGTGTCATTAGGGCTGGCATTTGGAATGGCATAATAGCATTTAGTGTAAGTCTCATACATCAGTTCTCAACAAAATATGTAAAACGCTTTATGAAATACATTGAAAAAGTCCAGTTGTGTCTTTGTTATGGATCATTGTGCCTGAAAATCAGAATTACCCAACAACCTTTTGTGGAAACCTCGTATCTGAGAGTTCAGCCAATTTTGTGGGACAGTTTATAAGTCAAAAAGCCCATTATAGCATTAACCTTTTGGTGCCGGAATTATTTTTTTTAATTTTAGCACATTCTGTATATAAAATGTGAATAATACCGGAACCAAATACGTTAGTTTTATGAAACAAACTGCATGTTGAAGAGGAAAAAATGGAGAGTATATGCCATGTTAAAAATATTCAGTACCTGTATTTGTTGAATAAATATATAAAATGCAACGTTTAGAGGTTAGCGGTGCGGTACGACCACTAAAGTCGTCGTTAGGCGTCAAAGGGTTAAGTAAACTAGGCTGTGTTACAGATCAGGAAAGGTAGTAGCTGTCCCTATTCATATGAAGGCATGGGGGAGTGGAGGTATAGCGCTATGTGGAAGCCAGTAATCGTCCATCTATAATCTTGGCAAAAGAGCCTTTTGTAGCTGTTGAATAGGGGCTGGGTGGGACCCAAAGTCAGTCTCTACAGTGGATCATTTGACTGCTTTGCTGGAAATCTTTTGTATTGAATTCCAAGAAATCTCTGAAGTGATGCAATTTCATTAGCCTTCCTACTTTGCACTGTTTTAGCCATGCACCACAGTGGGCATGATTTGAAGATGTGGGCTGTTCAACCTGTAGTTGTCTGTTTTCCCCCACCTTTTCACTGCCTTGTCATATCAAGTTGCCATCTGTAACCTTAGCTTTGTCAGGCAAAATATCTGCCCTCATGTATCACCATTACTGTGTCAGATTCCTTCCTTCCTGGAATGCAGGGCTGTTAATACTTAGAAGTTTTTCAAGGTTTGATTGCGGGTGCCTTCATATGTGAGGGCCACATTCTCTTGTACTGCCTGCGTAATATTGGAATCATTTGTGTGGTCAAGCTTTATGTCCTTGAGTTCTGATGTTTCTTTATGTCAGCCCTTGTTACAGTAGCATGCTTTGCTTAGACTCTCACTTGTTGTGGCAACAGACCAGACAGTCCAGTCATCATAGAGGCTTCAAGGAGCGTCATCTCCGTTGTGTTTGGTAGAACCTAAGGTAATAATTCTATAAGGATATAGCAGTTATAACACAACTATATTATCAGCTGTATATAACTTATCAACTACATGTTTCGGCCAATGCTGCTATGGCCATCATCAGGTTGGATACAATTTATCAGAGGAGCTATATAGATATGTTATAACACAGAACAATTATTAGTATTAGTTTAGGTAAGGGGGTGAGATCTCGTTTACACAAAGTCAGTGGGCGTGTGTGCAGATGATAAAGAACCATGCACATAACATGTGTTATCCTGTTTGTCTATGACAATTTAGTGTACGTGCCGAGTCGGTTCATGCCCCGTGGGGTGCAGTAGGCCTGGGTCCATGTTTGGTCCTGCGGTGCAGTATTTTCTTGCCTGTAGTGGGGGCTGAGTGTCACACCAGTCTGCTGCTGTGGCTGTGTAGACATCGTAAGTTGTCTACGGTATGGTTGGCAGCTGCAGGTGTATTGTAGTGGGGAAGGGGATTTCTTGATGCAGTGCTGAAATAATAAAAAAGAAGTATTATGGTTCCTTGGTTTTGTGCCGGTGTCAGTGGGTACAACCCTGTCCTTGGTAGGTGAAGAAGATGAGAAGACCTCTTCGTCGCTATAGAGGTTATTACGTGTAAGATAAACAACAGTCCTGTATCCTAGTAACATGCCGTGTTATCACTGTTTTATCACTTTTGAGTCTTTTCTGTATGTCACTGTTGTCATGTATAATTACATGTGTCTTGTACATTGCATTATTCACTGGCGTTGGTAGCTGTTATTTACGGAGTAGGGCGCTACTGAATGTACTGAATGACCGTGGTGTACTCCACGGTCATTCATGAATGCATGCATGAATTCATGCATGAACCAGCTTGGTACGTACACGACATTGCCATAGACAAACAGGATAACACATGTTATATGCATGGTTCTCTACCATCTGCACACACACGCCCATCGACTTCGTGTAAACGAGATCTCATCCCCTAACCTACACTAATACTAATAATTGTTCTGTGTTATATCATATCTATATAGCTTCTCTGATAAATAGTATCCAACCTGATGATGGCCGTAGCAGCATTGGCCGAAACATGTAGTTGATAAGTTATTTACACCTGATAATATATTTGTGTTATGACTGCTATGTCCTCATAGAATTATTACCTTACATCACAGAGGTTTTCCAGCAAATGCCTCACCTCCATAAAACATGGAACTCTGTGGTCTTTTTCTGGGTGGCATGCCATATTGGACCGTTCAATAATTTGTCCATTTATGCCACTGCAGACAAAGCACTCTGTATGGAAATTTTATGAAGACATAGCTCTGTGCCTTGCTTCTCACACTGTTTTATTGTCAGGGTAAGACAGGTGGGTGCATGCAGAGGGCAATAGATTGAGAGTCATGGATATAACAGTGAAAATGCTCCATCAGGAATGAGGAAGTCATGCCAGCACACCTCCAGATTGCTGGCACCTAACCCATGGGTTTCTATTCCATGGTGAACCAGCATCTGTTTTGTACAGGCTGTCATGTTCCTCTGACCATACTCCATGCTTCAGTTGTGTGGCACACTGCATGTAGCCTTGGTGTTGCTGTTGCAGTAAGTCAAATTTTCAGGCATTCTTAATGCAGTCTCTGTAATTGGTTTTACTGCCTTTTGTAGTATTACAATGGTCTTAACTATCCTGATTTCTTCTGCCATCACAAATGATTGGATACATTCATCTTCTGCTGTTCATTGCGAGAACCCTTTGCAGAATATCATGTTCTGACCAATTTTTAGCGTACAGTCTTCTGATATAATTTTAACCCTTTCCCCGTTCCATTTAAATCGCTAGTGCCTGGGCAGAAGAGCCGAGTTTTTTCACGGGACATTTAAATTTACGTACTATACCAGAAACGCTTTGGAGCGTTTAGAGGAGGAGGGGACTTTTAAATCCCGAGCGCTTTGGAGCATTAGGGAGGGGAAAGGGTTAATTGTAATGTCAACCTGTTAGGCCATTGCACAACTGTATGTATGTATGTTTAAATATTGATCTCACACACACACGCATGAGTGCGCGCGCGCACACACACACATATACACATGCATGCATGTATGCACACGCACAGTACAGACCCAGTTATTGGACCATTGGTTTTCCAACATTCTTTTTTATCGTACATAGCCATACAATGTACTATTTAAAATTTTTTGCTGCACGTGAATGCTACTTGTGCATGTAATCAGTTTAAAATCCATTGTTCTGTTTACTTCATTGCAATTCACTTCGTCAAGAGTTATGTAATAAGCCAAATTAGTACTTACACTCCACTTCCGTTTAATTTGTGATTTGTTTTGCATTATCTAACATTGTCAGTCACATGACCACCTGTAGGTGCCATTAGGTCACATAATTGACGCCCTGTTATACATATAAGAATTTTATGTGGGTAGTAATCACATGGAGGAGATTGCATAACAAGGAGCTAAATGATTTGTACTCCTCACCCAATATTGTGCGGGTGATAAAATCGAGAAGAATGAGATGGGCCGGGCATGTGGCATGTATGGGTGAGGAGAGGGGGTGTATATGGTCTTGGTGGGGGAACCGGAGGGAAAGAGACTACTGGGGAGACCTGGGCGTAGATGGGTGGATAATATTAGGATGGATCTCCAGGAGGTGGGATGTGCGCATATGGACTGGATTGGGCTGGCCCAGGATAGGAACAGGTGGCGGACGCTTGTGAGTGCGGTAATGAACCTTGGGGTTCCGTGAAATGCGGGGAATTTCTTGACTGGCTGCAAACCAGTTAGCTTCTCAAGAAGGACTCTGCACCATGGAGTGAGTAAGTAAGTAAGTAATAACCACACACGTGGTACACCTGTAAGCCTATTTGCACTGTGATATTTTTAATGGGATATATGAAAAGACCCATTTATGTTTAATTGGATACATGAAAAGGCCCATTTATTGTCTTAATGTAGACTGTTTTTGTGAATATGTCTGGCCGACAATCAGAATTGCCCAACAGGTTGTTACGTATAAGTCTCTAATTGCAGATTATAAAAGAATGTTTCCAGCAGTTTAAGAGTTGATAGTAGGTTGCAGATAAACAGACATGACCTCCACATAAGGGAATTTTCTATGCCTAAACACTGAAGTTTTGTCAGTTTCGATTTCTAAGTTGTTCTATAACTGATTCTGAAGTGACAGTAGGAGCTATTTTCCAATGTAATTTGGCCTTAACTTCTTCATGAATATCATGATTTGTTACTGTTATATTTTCACTTTTCCACATTTTTAACGTATTCGTTAGGTATCTTTGTTTTATTGATTTTGGATTGCCTTGCTGAAAGTTTTTGCATGGTAGTCATATTGTGCTCATGACTTTTTTCTTCGCTCTAGTATAAATGTGGCTTGCCCACTTGACTTTGTGGGAATGTTTCACATCTTTCAGAAACAGAAGTTGATACCTGTGAAGCATTTGTATGGATCTGAATCATCATGGCAGTTTTAAGACATGTTGTTATTAGAAGTTATGAGAAGAATTTTTGATTTGGAGTGCTCTTTTGCTTGCCATACCTTGTTTCAGTGTTTTTTGTAATGACTGATTTGGTAGAACTTTAACTTTTAAGCCATTAATGTCTTCTTCTGAAAAGGTTCGATTTGTGTTTCTGCCATTTAACATCTTGTTGAGTCCTTTGCTTTGAGGGGTGTGAATGTAGAGGTAATATTTTACAGATAATTTATGAAGTGACAGGAGAAAATAGTACAGGATGTATGGCTTAAGGCCTAACCGACTCGTAGAATCTGCAAAACGACTTCTTGCCGCGTAACAGCAGATGACGCTGCTCACTCTGCAGTACTGAGCCCTGCATAAATGTGGGACTGCACGCTGTAGGGTGTGTGTGTGCCATCACTTGGTGCATAGTCACTGATGATGTCCTCTGCTCTTCAATACTCAGCTCTGCATTAAAAAAGAACCTGTACTGGTGATCTGCACAGATCTGCATTCACATCAGGACTGCTGCTTCGAGTATGAACATAGATGCACATTTTCTACGTTCTGTGTTCTGTAGTGTAAACATATTAAGTGCAACATGCTGCATGTATTGTAATTGTACCTGTATGTTTCTGTTCTTGATATTCTGCAGAATGTGGATGCTGTATAACAATATGCATTGCTCTGAATCAGATGCTTCTGAACCCTAATGTGGAAAAAGCACCATTGACAGCGCCTTCAATGTTCACATCACAGAGTTAAGTGTCCACCAGCAGCAATTTGGAGGACATTGCTGAGGGAGTGCTATAAGCCTTCTACAAAGTAACCACCATTACATATTGGATGAACCATGAAGGTTCTTCATGAAGCATGCCTGTTAAATTAAGGGGGGGGGACTGCCTTACCTAAACGAATTATTGTTGTTGACTGATTTAATAATGCAGAGTTAAGGAATTATGATTTTTTTCCTTTTAATGTGGAAAATGAATTAAATTAAGTATGATTGGTTTCACTTAATTAGAGTTATGTCATATCTCAAATCCCTTTGTTCAGTCATATTTCCCTTGAAGTAATGCACAATATCAAGATACGTTTCTTTAACATCCTTTGAATTGTAATTTGTTCCTTTTTGGGTAATTCCCTGGCGTCTGAGTTCTAATGGCCGACATTTTGGAACTCACTGTCGGTTCCATCTTCATAGGCAGGTGAATGAAGTATGTCAGTGGATGGATTGTGTGGGGTATTTATACCTGGTTGGGTTGAAGCAGGGAAGTGGCAGAGCCAATAGGAAGTAGTGTGCCCGTACGGGGCGGGTAGAAGTGCAGCGGGTAGTGGAGGGGGAGGGTGTATATAAGTGCATGTGCGGGTGGAATTACTGTTGTGTATTGGATGGCTGTCTCCTCTCTTTGAGTTTATGAAGCTTCATAAACTCAAAGAGAGGAGACAGCCATCCAATACACAACAGTAATTCCACCCGCACATGCACTTATATACACCCTCCCCCTCCACTACCCGCTGCACTTCTACCCGCCCCGTACGGGCACACTACTTCCTATTGGCTCTGCCACTTCCCTGCTTCAACCCAACCAGGTATAAATACCCCACACAATCCATCCACTGACATACTTCATTCACCTGCCTATGAAGATGGAACCGACAGTGAGTTCCAAAATGTCGGCCATTAGAACTCAGACGCCAGGGAATTACCCAAAAAGGAACAAATTACAATTCAAAGGATGTTAAAGAAACGTATCTTGATATTGTGCATTACTTCAAGGGAAATATGACTGAACAAAGGGATTTGAGATATGACATAACTCTAATTAAGTGAAACCAATCATACTTAATTTAATTCATTTTCCACATTAAAAGGAAAAAAATCATAATTCCTTAACTCTGCATTATTAAATCAGTCAACAACAATAATTCGTTTAGGTAAGGCAGTCCCCCCCCCTTAATTTAACAGGCATGCTTCATGAAGAACCTTCATGGTTCATCCAATATGTAATGGTGGTTACTTTGTAGAAGGCTTATAGCACTCCCTCAGCAATGTCCTCCAAATTGCTGCTGGTGGACACTTAACTCTGTGATGTGAACATTGAAGGCGCTGTCAATGGTGCTTTTTCCACATTAGGGTTCAGAAGCATCTGATTCAGAGCAATGCATATTGTTATACAGCATCCACATTCTGCAGAATATCAAGAACAGAAACATACAGGTACAATTACAATACATGCAGCATGTTGCACTTAATATGTTTACACTACAGAACACAGAACGTAGAAAATGTGCATCTATGTTCATACTCGAAGCAGCAGTCCTGATGTGAATGCAGATCTGTGCAGATCACCAGTACAGGTTCTTTTTTAATGCAGAGCTGAGTATTGAAGAGCAGAGGACATCATCAGTGACTATGCACCAAGTGATGGCACACACACACCCTACAGCGTGCAGTCCCACATTTATGCAGGGCTCAGTACTGCAGAGTGAGCAGCGTCATCTGCTGTTACGCGGCAAGAAGTCGTTTTGCAGATTCTACGAGTCGGTTAGGCCTTAAGCCATACATCCTGTACTATTTTCTCCTGTCACTTCATAAATTATCTGTAAAATATTACCTCTACATTCACACCCCTCAAAGCAAAGGACTCAACAAGATGTTAAATGGCAGAAACACAAATCGAACCTTTTCAGAAGAAGACATTAATGGCTTAAAAGTTAAAGTTCTACCAAATCAGTCATTACAAAAAACACTGAAACAAGGTATGGCAAGCAAAAGAGCACTCCAAATCAAAAATTCTTCTCATAACTTCTAATAACAACATGTCTTAAAACTGCCATGATGATTCAGATCCATACAAATGCTTCACAGGTATCAACTTCTGTTTCTGAAAGATGTGAAACATTCCCACAAAGTCAAGTGGGCAAGCCACATTTATACTAGAGCGAAGAAAAAAGTCATGAGCACAATATGACTACCATGCAAAAACTTTCAGCAAGGCAATCCAAAATCAATAAAACAAAGATACCTAACGAATACGTTAAAAATGTGGAAAAGTGAAAATATAACAGTAACAAATCATGATATTCATGAAGAAGTTAAGGCCAAATTACATTGGAAAATAGCTCCTACTGTCACTTCAGAATCAGTTATAGAACAACTTAGAAATCGAAACTGACAAAACTTCAGTGTTTAGGCATAGAAAATTCCCTTATGTGGAGGTCATGTCTGTTTATCTGCAACCTACTATCAACTCTTAAACTGCTGGAAACATTCTTTTATAATCTGCAATTAGAGACTTATACGTAACAACCTGTTGGGCAATTCTGATTGTCGGCCAGACATATTCACAAAAACAGTCTACATTAAGACAATAAATGGGCCTTTTCATGTATCCAATTAAACATAAATGGGTCTTTTCATATATCCCATTAAAAATATCACAGTGCAAATAGGCTTACAGGTGTACCACGTGTGTGGTTATTACTTACTTACTTACTCACTCCATGGTGCAGAGTCCTTCTTGAGAAGCTAACTGGTTTGCAGCCAGTCAAGAAATTCCCCGCATTTCACGGAACCCCAAGGTTCATTACCGCACTCACAAGCGTCCGCCACCTGTTCCTATCCTGGGCCAGCCCAATCCAGTCCATATGCGCACATCCCACCTCCTGGAGATCCATCCTAATATTATCCACCCATCTACGCCCAGGTCTCCCCAGTAGTCTCTTTCCCTCCGGTTCCCCCACCAAGACCATATACACCCCCTCTCCTCACCCATACATGCCACATGCCCGGCCCATCTCATTCTTCTCGATTTTATCACCCGCACAATATTGGGTGAGGAGTACAAATCATTTAGCTCCTTGTTATGCAATCTCCTCCATGTGATTACTACCCACATAAAATTCTTATATGTATAACAGGGCGTCAATTATGTGACCTAATGGCACCTACAGGTGGTCATGTGACTGACAATGTTAGATAATGCAAAACAAATCACAAATTAAACGGAAGTGGAGTGTAAGTACTAATTTGGCTTATTACATAACTCTTGACGAAGTGAATTGCAATGAAGTAAACAGAACAATGGATTTTAAACTGATTACATGCACAAGTAGCATTCACGTGCAGCAAAAAATTTTAAATAGTACATTGTATGGCTATGTACGATAAAAAAGAATGTTGGAAAACCAATGGTCCAATAACTGGGTCTGTACTGTGCGTGTGCATACATGCATGCATGTGTATATGTGTGTGTGTGCGCGCGCGCACTCATGCGTGTGTGTGTGAGATCAATATTTAAACATACATACATACAGTTGTGCAATGGCCTAACAGGTTGACATTACAATTAACCCTTTCCCCTCCCTAATGCTCCAAAGCGCTCGGGATTTAAAAGTCCCCTCCTCCTCTAAACGCTCCAAAGCGTTTCTGGTATAGTACGTAAATTTAAATGTCCCGTGAAAAAACTCGGCTCTTCTGCCCAGGCACTAGCGATTTAAATGGAACGGGGAAAGGGTTAAAATTATATCAGAAGACTGTACGCTAAAAATTGGTCAGAACATGATATTCTGCAAAGGGTTCTCGCAATGAACAGCAGAAGATGAATGTATCCAATCATTTGTGATGGCAGAAGAAATCAGGATAGTTAAGACCATTGTAATACTACAAAAGGCAGTAAAACCAATTACAGAGACTGCATTAAGAATGCCTGAAAATTTGACTTACTGCAACAGCAACACCAAGGCTACATGCAGTGTGCCACACAACTGAAGCATGGAGTATGGTCAGAGGAACATGACAGCCTGTACAAAACAGATGCTGGTTCACCATGGAATAGAAACCCATGGGTTAGGTGCCAGCAATCTGGAGGTGTGCTGGCATGACTTCCTCATTCCTGATGGAGCATTTTCACTGTTATATCCATGACTCTCAATCTATTGCCCTCTGCATGCACCCACCTGTCTTACCCTGACAATAAAACAGTGTGAGAAGCAAGGCACAGAGCTATGTCTTCATAAAATTTCCATACAGAGTGCTTTGTCTGCAGTGGCATAAATGGACAAATTATTGAACGGTCCAATATGGCATGCCACCCAGAAAAAGACCACAGAGTTCCATGTTTTATGGAGGTGAGGCATTTGCTGGAAAACCTCTGTGATGTAAGGTAATAATTCTATGAGGACATAGCAGTCATAACACAAATATATTATCAGGTGTAAATAACTTATCAACTACATGTTTCGGCCAATGCTGCTACGGCCATCATCAGGTTGGATACTATTTATCAGAGAAGCTATATAGATATGATATAACACAGAACAATTATTAGTATTAGTGTAGGTTAGGGGATGAGATCTCGTTTACACGAAGTCGATGGGCGTGTGTGTGCAGATGGTAGAGAACCATGCATATAACATGTGTTATCCTGTTTGTCTATGGCAATGTCGTGTACGTACCAAGCTGGTTCATGCATGAATTCATGCATGCATTCATGAATGACCGTGGAGTACACCACGGTCATTCAGTACATTCAGTAGCGCCCTACTCCGTAAATAACAGCTACCAACGCCAGTGAATAATGCAATGTACAAGACACATGTAATTATACATGACAACAGTGACATACAGAAAAGACTCAAAAGTGATAAAACAGTGATAACACGGCATGTTACTAGGATACAGGACTGTTGTTTATCTTACACGTAATAACCTCTATAGCGACGAAGAGGTCTTCTCATCTTCTTCACCTACCAAGGACAGGGTTGTACCCACTGACACCGGCACAAAACCAAGGAACCATAATACTTCTTTTTTATTATTTCAGCACTGCATCAAGAAATCCCCTTCCCCACTACAATACACCTGCAGCTGCCAACCATACCGTAGACAACTTACGATGTCTACACAGCCACAGCAGCAGACTGGTGTGACACTCAGCCCCCACTACAGGCAAGAAAATACTGCACCGCAGGACCAAACATGGACCCAGGCCTACTGCACCCCACGGGGCATGAACCGACTCGGCACGTACACTAAATTGTCATAGACAAACAGGATAACACATGTTATGTGCATGGTTCTTTATCATCTGCACACACGCCCACTGACTTTGTGTAAACGAGATCTCACCCCCTTACCTAAACTAATACTAATAATTGTTCTGTGTTATAACATATCTATATAGCTCCTCTGATAAATTGTATCCAACCTGATGATGGCCATAGCAGCATTGGCCGAAACATGTAGTTGATAAGTTATATACAGCTGATAATATAGTTGTGTTATAACTGCTATATCCTTATAGAATTATTACCTTAGGTTCTACCAAACACAACGGAGATGACGCTCCTTGAAGCCTCTATGATGACTGGACTGTCTGGTCTGTTGCCACAACAAGTGAGAGTCTAAGCAAAGCATGCTACTGTAACAAGGGCTGACATAAAGAAACATCAGAACTCAAGGACATAAAGCTTGACCACACAAATGATTCCAATATTACGCAGGCAGTACAAGAGAATGTGGCCCTCACATATGAAGGCACCCGCAATCAAACCTTGAAAAACTTCTAAGTATTAACAGCCCTGCATTCCAGGAAGGAAGGAATCTGACACAGTAATGGTGATACATGAGGGCAGATATTTTGCCTGACAAAGCTAAGGTTACAGATGGCAACTTGATATGACAAGGCAGTGAAAAGGTGGGGGAAAACAGACAACTACAGGTTGAACAGCCCACATCTTCAAATCATGCCCACTGTGGTGCATGGCTAAAACAGTGCAAAGTAGGAAGGCTAATGAAATTGCATCACTTCAGAGATTTCTTGGAATTCAATACAAAAGATTTCCAGCAAAGCAGTCAAATGATCCACTGTAGAGACTGACTTTGGGTCCCACCCAGCCCCTATTCAACAGCTACAAAAGGCTCTTTTGCCAAGATTATAGATGGACGATTACTGGCTTCCACATAGCGCTATACCTCCACTCCCCCATGCCTTCATATGAATAGGGACAGCTACTACCTTTCCTGATCTGTAACACAGCCTAGTTTACTTAACCCTTTGACGCCTAACGACGACTTTAGTGGTCGTACCGCACCGCTAACCTCTAAACGTTGCATTTTATATATTTATTCAACAAATACAGGTACTGAATATTTTTAACATGGCATATACTCTCCATTTTTTCCTCTTCAACATGCAGTTTGTTTCATAAAACTAACGTATTTGGTTCCGGTATTATTCACATTTTATATACAGAATGTGCTAAAATTAAAAAAAATAATTCCGGCACCAAAAGGTTAATGCTATAATGGGCTTTTTGACTTATAAACTGTCCCACAAAATTGGCTGAACTCTCAGATACGAGGTTTCCACAAAAGGTTGTTGGGTAATTCTGATTTTCAGGCACAATGATCCATAACAAAGACACAACTGGACTTTTTCAATGTATTTCATAAAGCGTTTTACATATTTTGTTGAGAACTGATGTATGAGACTTACACTAAATGCTATTATGCCATTCCAAATGCCAGCCCTAATGACACATGATAAAGTCTAGTTTGTGTGAGTTCATACAACAAATTTCCTACACAGACCATAAACCTTCCACACAGCTTTGTGAAATCTGATAAGGGACAATTCTGATAACTCACATGTCATTCTTCTTCCCATTTTTTAAGTACATGTGACAAACCTTACAGAATGCTAGCAGTAAGTTGTATACTACAGTATGGAATACATGTTCTCCTAACTTAAAGCTTATCGTTTTATTTGGGCATGAAACTAGAACCCACACCCTCAGAACTGAACACAGTTTAGGCTGTTGGAAAATATGCTGGGACCTTACTTACTTACTCCATGGTGCAGAGTCCTTCTTGAGAAGCTAACTGGTTTGCAGCTAGTCAAGAAATTCCCCACATTTCACGGAACCCGAAGGTTCATTACTGCACTCACAAGCGTCCGCC
>Ga0123357_10008111_pt1 | contig 13085 bp, 9 predicted proteins | sample TergutEmb28metaG_FD_89873 | JGI IMG/M metagenome (GOLD analysis project Ga0123357, IMG submission 89873) | Embiratermes neotenicus P4 segment gut microbial communities from Petit-Saut dam, French Guiana - Emb289 P4 | ecosystem: Host-associated > Arthropoda: Insects > Digestive system > Gut ...
ATGACGCCTGGCGACGCCTGCGTGTGACGTAGCAGATTCCAGCCGAGAGGGAAGAATGTAGCGCTGTTGTCAAATCTTCATTCTAGTCGTAACACCATGAGGTCTTTAGCTCCAGGCGTTAAGAGTACAGTTACGAACATCGGTGTGATGGAATAGAACTCACCGATAAAAGACAAACGACAAAACGTATTACCCTGCAATGTATGCGATCGCTAGTTCCAGCGAACAGAGTAAGGCCAGAAATGACCAACACGTGACTGTCGATCGATGTCGTGTTTGAGGCGGGCGACGCATAGCGCTGACAAGGGGATTAATCAAATCCTGGCGGACCTGTATGCCCAGGTGGAAAGAGGCTCCTTAGGAATTTATGAAATTTTTGTAGAAGGCTGTGAGTTCCCCAGTACTGTCTTGACCAGGTATTATAAAGCAATCTGCTCATACCAGGATGCGAACCGGGTCCACATGGCCATAGTTGGTAGGAACAGAAATAATGCCGGCAGAGTGACATGTGGAATCGCTGACGTCTTGATATGGCTACATTGCGACATTCATCTCTAGTGTCACGTGATGCACATCTGTAGGACGAGCACGTGTCACGATACAAATTCGCGGCTTCCATTCTCAAGGACACAGGGCCGAAAATTTTCACTCCAGGGTCACAAGAACGTTATGGTCATAATGAAATTTTCAGCTCAACACCTAACTTGTGAACAAACTGAAAATTTCACTGTGTAGGCACGAGTCTTTCCACTGCGCAGAGAAATGTTTTCCTGTCAGCAGTTGAGAGTAAGGTGCACTGCAGGCTCCCAAGCTCATTTTTATGCGTCATGGATTAAGGTAAAATTGACAGGTCTGCGGTAATTGGGCGAAAAGATAAAGACCTACTGTAAAGAAAAAACCACTAACTCTTCTGGACGCAGGTAACGTACAGCGAAACCACTGCGTTTTAAGAAGTTCTCACGTCAGTGAAAAAAGAGTTATTTTGGTGGTAATGTGGCTTTCCTTGAATTGAACAGATATTGTTCTCAACAGTCCTTGCAGGAGGATGAGAAAACAGAGCTTCCAAATATAACACGACCGTCTTTTTCAAAAACCGCTCTTCCTTACCGTTCCTGACATTTTCATTTAACAAAGGACGGTTAAAACGAAAAGGTGTGACCACGATGGCGCAGTCAGTGTAGTGACTAGACTGAGAGCTGGATGACTGGGGAATCGCTGTTCGATTGCCGGCTTGTTTAAGAGATTTTCCCCTATTCCAGGACATGCAGACCGGCAATGGGGCTAACCCAGCCTTAATTGGATTGGATCCGAGGCTCAGGCGTGAAGCTGGCCACATCCATCTATCTACTGCCGAGGTTAAACACGAGTGGAGTTACACCTTTACTCCTCCATACGCCTATATAGGGAAACTTTATGTTTATCATCGGACAATTCTAACGACCGGTTTATGTGAAGGTGACATCGAATTTATAATCTTTCAAAGAAAACGACCGACTGTTCAAGAGCAAAACTTGTAGCCATGTGAAAGAAAGTAAGATTCTTTGGTATGATAAACGTACTTACTTACATACTTATTTAGGTACTTACTCCCTAGAACAGAGTCCTTCTTGAGAAGCTGACCGGTTCTCAGCTAGTCAAGAAATTCCCCCACATTATGGAACCCGAAGGTTCATTACCGCATGCACAAGTGCCCGCCACCCGTCCCTATTCTGAGCCAGATCAATGCAGTCATTGCCCTCCATCCCACTACCGGAAGATCCATCTTATATTATCCTCCCATCTATGCCTGGGTTTTCCAAGTGGTTTTTTTTCCCTCAGGTTTCCCCACCAAACCCCTGTATACACGTCTCCTCTCCTCATACTTGCTACGTGCCCCGCCCATCGCATTCTTCTCGATTTGATAACCCGAATACTATTTGGTGAGAAGTACATTTGGTACACTGCTTAGAAACATTTCCTGTCGTATTTTTGCGAAGCTATATTTAGCAAAAATAGAGAGAAAATGTTTCTTTGGAGTGTACATACATTCACCGACTTACACAATTTCAAACCTGTGAAATTTTCAAGTAAAAAATATTATTCCTTGTGGAATGAAAGTACAGTGGCAACAAGGTGGCAGAAGAACACTGCTGGGCAATAACACAGACGGTGGGGCGGTCCCGTTACCGCCGATCAGGTCCCGGTCTGTTGGGTTTTGGATTCCGACTAGCCCCCTTTTTGTATAAACGTAGTTGAACACATGTAGACCCAAATCCGACTTGCGCCGGCTCGTCCGAAGGTACCTGTTGCGTAAATAGGCGTGTGTCGGCAGTGTCCAACCTGTATGCTGATTAGACTGCTTCAGGAAGACATGGTTTTGATCCCAGGTAAAGGCAGAATGTTTTGTCTTCGCCACCCATCCCAGAGTGGCTCTGACACCCTTCCACGTAGTGCCGAGATTAAGGACATGAGGGTCTGCATTTCCACTTTCCCACACGCGTTCATTGGGTGGAAGATTATCCAGAATTACCTACAGGGGGAAGACAGAGTATTTTGTATGTTCATGTCTGGTATCGCAGAGCGGAAGATCGCCATTAAAACAGAGGTAAAGAGTAAGTCCTTCTTCTGTGTGTCATCATTCAGACATGTGGGAACTTCTGTATCAAATTACATTCATGGAGAATTGAGAGCAACTTAAATTCGGCGTGTGCTTGCTAAATCTTTCCACTGAATTGGGAATTTATATTCTAATTTCCTGCATAAAAATTTAAAATTCGTACTATATATAACTATAATTTCTTCTGTTGTTTGCCCTGGCTTGAAAGTACTCTCCGTCATCCTAATGAAAGAATGCACATTTAGGAAGTTTTATTCAAGACCAAAAGTCTGTGGAAGATATTTGGATCCAAGACATAGGAAACAACCGGAGGACGGTGGTAATTACATAACGAGAATTGCAAATTCTTGAGTGGTCAAATGAAGTTTTTAAAAATTTTATTTATTTATTTATTATTATTATTATTATTATTATTATTATTATTCACGAACATTAAGCAGAGGCACAGCTTCAGGGGTGACAGAGTCAAATCAAAGCAGCACGAATTGGATTTATACGTGATTTCGACGAACTGCGATCTGTGTGGGAGACGTGGTTATGTAGTCCACGTGAAGATTCTCGCTTGTACAGCCCTGGCGGAAGTGTGGTAGTTTCCCGCCAAGCAAATCTCGTTCAGGGTCACACGGCTCATGTGATGTCACCATTACATGGCGAGACGGCACACGGATACATGACAGTTCTTTGTCGTTTTTAATTTCATACTCTGGTAGTGTCTTCACTAAGCATTGAACGACTATTCCCAACACAACGACACAGAACATTCTGCTGCAAACTTGTATTTAGAACGCACCGAGTTCGAATCTAGTTTGGTCGGCTACTGTACATTTATTAAACACACCGTCTTTCAACAACACCATCAATAATTTACAGTGGTTACTGAATCCCTGTGTGGATTTTTCATACCTTTCCACAGCCGCCATCTTACTTGCCCTTACCTATCATACCTGATGTGCTGTCCCACACCGTGTGTGTTTTTCCTCTTCGCTCGAGATTAAGTAAGCACATAATAAAGCAAAGAGCTCTGCAGTATGTTTGTTAGAACTTATGTGCTGGAATTGCTAAATTCGAATATAATCCACGTAACTGGTTGTGCTGACAAGGTCTGTGGTGATTTTCAAACATCCATCAGCCAAAATCTGGCACGGTACCCGTACTTGAATTAAGCGTCGGCCACTTCCTTCCACATACATCCGAACGGACAATTACCCAAAATTTTGAAGCCAATAACTATGCAGTAGATAAGACTTTCGTTAAGCATATAAGTAAAATTAATTGGCACTGAGACGCGATGTAAATTACTTCGAAACACCAGGTGCATCTGGGGTTGCGACGTTCCTAGGAGGGATTATTCACTGTTAAAATTTAATGGTTGGTTTTATCGTTTTCTGTAAGTTCTTTACCGTGCTTCCCTAAGGTGGGGTGTATTCATGACGTCAGAATATTGTAATTTATATAGGTTTGCAGGTGTTTTGGGCGGTTGCTGTGCTTCTGTGTTCAGGTGATTTGTGAAAGTAACAGATTTGTTCTTGTTTTCAAGCTTTCGCCGTGTTCTAAACGTAATGTGTTCCTTTTTGGGTAATTCCCCGGCGTCTGATTTCTAGTAACCGACGTTTCGGAACTCACCGTCGGTTCCATCTTCATAGGCAAGTGAATGAAGTACTTCATTCACCTGCCTATGAAGATGGAACCGACAGTGAGTTCCGAAACGTCGGCTATTAGAACTCAGACGCCGGGGACTTAATTCACCTGCCTATGAAGATGGAACCGACAATGAGTTCCGAAACGTCGGCTATTAGAACTCAGACGCCGGGGAATTACCCAAACACCTACACATTAAAACAGATTTGTTATTACGTTTTTGTTTTGATATCAGTGTGTCACCCTGCAAATGGAGAGTTACGTTCCTCCGAATCTCGTCAACACGCTGTGACACCCAAGGAGACTTCAAACTTCAGCAACGTCGCTGTGCGAACCAAAACTCTCGCATGCACAGGGCATGGTTTCAAACAAAAATATCGCGCGCCGAGCTCTTAAACAAAGAAAAATTTTACATGACCTCCACTTTGTTATTTCACGATCTACAAAAATAGTACTTTAACAGAAGGTGCACATTCTTCCAAGACCTTTTACCGTAATTCCGCCTTACTAGTTCGCGCGATCGCCATGTTTTATTACACGTGTTGGGAAACTGAAAATTATGACGTTGGGCTGACATCCATCGGCGTAACATTGGTGCCATTTTTCGTGAAAAATTGTGTACTGATTAGAAAGTTGAAATGGGTGGGGGGGGAAGAGAAAACACAGGCACAAAAACGCACAGTGTGATGTCGTAAGCCTATTTTCTTTTTCTTTTCGGGAAAGAAAGTAAGTCAAATGGTGCCCTCAGGAATAAAACTGACGCAGAATTGCTAGTTTGATTCCATTGGAACGCTGAATTACATCACACCAAAGCAGAGCCCTTTTAATGCTTGTCTCTCTCACAGTTACTGAGAACCGGTTCGAAGTTATTTAAACTCATTCCCCCTTTAGTGGAGTCTGACAAGCTACTGTTTTGAGTGCGGCACTGAACCACAGGAAAGTAGCTACGGCGCAAGCACAGGGCTGTGAAACCGCCGGTGGTCAAGCCCCATTCGATAACAGGCGAAACCAATAACTGGGTCGCTCAGCAGCTGATATTTAACCCGAAAGTTAAGAAATTCATTATCATGGAACCCGAGACTTCACCACCAAGACCCTGAGGTAAGTAGTTATTTAATTTTCATTCCCATATATCGCGTCTAGAGCTCCAAACCTTTACCTTTGCTTTTCAATTCCCCTTCAAAGTCTGCGTACATTTATTTCTTCATGCACGGTGCATTTCCGGTTAGTATAATTCGTCCTGATTTCATCTCCACAATTTAGCAAGGAATGAACAGTATAAATTGTGGAATTTGATGTTACAGAGTGTTTTTATAGTTGACAGGTCCGATGTTGGCCAAAAATTCTCCTCCATTTAGGGAATCCACAAGAGTTTACGGTAGACCGTGAATCCTATCTGCAAAGTCTCATTTCGTCTATATTTTAAATAATTATAATACTAGCCTTCTGTGAGTGTTCCCCTGTGGTTAACTAAAATTTTCTACATGTGTCACATTTCGTTACACAATTCTCGAAATCTGTTTCGCACATTCTGCTCCACACTTCGTTATTGAACATCCCCGAGCCGTGCTTTTCATTAGTTACGACCACGGACTACTTTTCACAATTAGGATGACATAATAATAATAAAATAATACCCTTCGCTTGTTTTTCTTGTAATACTAAACTAAAGGAGTAACAAACGAACGACAGGGAGAAAGAGCTGTTTTTAAACTGTGCGAATTCCCGTAGGAATGTTCTGCTGTCAGTGCATTTGAGAGAGAATCGATTGACGGGCTCCCAAAAATCTGTTACAGCGACTGATTTCCACCCCGTCCATTCGGCGCCTGCTTCACCGCGCAGGGTGGCACTGCAGTGACCTTGAGAATTCCGCGCGTAAGCAGCAGTCTTAGGTTCGCCACAAATGACGAGTTGTTCATGGCCATCCCTACGCACAGGCTCGCTTCAGGGCCCCCTCCTACTACTACGACCGACTTACAGAGCGTGCAACCAGAAGAAAGTAGTTCGCCGGTTGAATATCACATTTGCGTTATAAGTACAACTCGACAGAAGATAATTATTGTTTCAAGTTGGGGAATGTAGTTAGTAGTACATATTTATTAATATGAACACTGTGTGGCGGGTGAACTCAAGAGACGATGACCCACATCAGTGTGCCGGCGATAGGGCGTCATACGCGGAGGGATACGGTAGAATAGCGCGCGGGTACGTCAGCACAGAGACGAGCTCCACGCACCAGTCGCTGTCGGTAAGGAAAGGGAGTTGGACGTGCTGTGTTGCGCTGTACTATGTCTTGCAATCGTGTTTCTTCTCATAGTTGCTGTTTTTTACCCACATTCTTAGTAACCACACGGAGAAAAGCAGTGTGCATATTAGTGTGTTACTAGTGTCATGTGTGAGACCAAGGTAGGTATGGTTTTTTCTGTGGATGTAGTTTTCATATGGTTGTCGTTACGTGGCATCTTATACGTGGCGTGTTACAGATGAATGAGTCGCTGTATCCATCAGACGACATATGGGACAAATTCGATATTCCTGTGAATCTCTGCCGTGAATTACTATTGGGTGTCAACTGGACACTGGAGCAGCCTCAGATGGTGCCAATCGACTGCACATTGGAGCAGCCGGAGGTGGTGCCAAGTCACGTGATGGATGGCCGGCATGACCCCATGTGGGCCGGCATCTGCGCCAGCAGAATGTTTCAGAAGGAGTGTGTCAAAGCAGAGCCTGTGGTAGCTGAGCCCGTCGTAGCCGTTACTGTGACAGTGCGCTCCGTTAAATCGAGTCGAAGCATTCTGAGGACTACTCGTATAAAGACTTCGCCCACGTCCCATCGCCCAGAAACACCCTCTGAATCTGAGGAAGATGAATCCCCCGTGTGTGGTGCTGTGTGTGATAACGAGGACCTGTCTGTATCTGTGTCTGTGTCAGAGGTTACTGGTCAGGTCATAAGGACTAGAAGTGAATTGAAGACATTCTCGCCTCCCTCTACCTCCGTTCCTGCTTTTTACACGGATCACAGCTATCACATAAACAAGAACGCCGTGACTTTGGATAACCTGGGGGTCCAGACGCCCTCCGACTCGGGTGAGTACCTTGCCCACTTCAGTTCGATTACTTCTTATGCGGCTAGTGCATGCAGCATAATTAGACTTCGGTTTTGTTTGACCTTCGTGCTGGGGTATTAATAAAATGCAAATTAACACGAGTTCAAACGTAACTATCGTCGTGGCAAATGTTACTTTATTGCGTCACCACGCCCCTGTCTGCGCTAGTAAGACAACGTCGACGACTGAAGGAGTTAAAAGCGCGGGAAAGTAATTACGCTCAGTCGGGGCCGGTAGTTCTACCGCCACGTAACCGGGTAGAGGTGGCATTTAAACATCTGTGAGACATTTAAAAGGGGTTATTTTATTGAAATAGTTATATCTGATTTATAGCAGTATTAGGGGTGTTGCGAGTTGTTTGTTGCAGTACTTGGATGTTCCTTTCCAGATATATAACAAGGAATATATTGAAAAGAGCGTTTATATCGAATGCGGTTGTCCCCCCTTCCACCCTAAGTGTTAAACGGTGCAACATATGCAAGCCAATTCATTGTGAAAGTGGTGGTTCTGCACACGTTTGCACATGTATTGCGTACTGTTGTAAGTCATTGTTGCATGCTGCATTTTTAGCTGGTATCAACATATTTTAAGAAATTATCGCTTTAGGAACTTTCGTTAAACGTTCGTATGAAAAGTTTTTTTTTATACGAAGTTTGTATACTAAGAAGTTATTTATTTTATGGCGTTCAAATCTTTTGTACTCTTACCCATTTGTCAAAAGTTTGTGAAATTCGGTTGCAGCTTCGTGTTAAGGAGAATTGTATTGGACATGCGCAGACAAAAACATCCTCGTAACAGCTTGCATAGTATATCGATCCCTCCCTAATGTCACATTTAATCGAAATTCCTACATTTTTTTGGCGTTAAATGTATTGTCTGTCGTTTCTTCTGATATTATTAGCTGTAAAGGAGCGTTTAGCGGCAAAGACCGGCGAGCAGTGTTGCTGATTTGAGAAACAATATTTTTTTTTTTTATTTTCCGTATGCGCCGCGCCACCTGAATTAAGTCGTATGCCAGACTGAGTGGGGTACGTACCGTGTCTGAATCAGGGAGCGGAGATGGGAAAACAGATAGCATTCGACATTCATTCTGCAACCATTTGGTACTCCCCGGGGGTAACTTTCATGTCGGTGCACTACTTTCTAGAACACCAATACTTGCGGCTGACTGGTTTGCGTCACTCATTTATCCTTGTCCTCTCATACGAATTGCAAAGTGTGTGATTGCCAAGGTGAATCTCAGACTTTATGACGCACGTCGTTTTAATTTTCATCCGTAATGATAATTATCATAAATTTTTTTCCCTCTTCGGGTAAAGACTACCAGTACGTCTGATTTTTCAGTGTTGTTACTAAATATGTACTGCTTGCTTTTGACCTTTTAAGCGCCGAGTTAATTCCCAGCTGTAAGTTCCAACTCACCGAATTGCTCTGCAAGGGTATTAATGTCTAATAGCTCGGAAGTTTATATACACATTACCTTTGTTTCATATGGGGGTCAGAATGAACAGCGTTTGTTCCTGTCATTGATAACCGTATGATCTTTGTTACAAAGATGCTGGATGTTTTTTTGGAAAACAGGAATTCATTTTTTAAGTATACTTTCCATGATCCTCTACCTGATACGTGAAATACTCGGAAAAAAATTACACAATTTCAACCAACGAGTGCACACAATTGTTTAAATCACAGTAATATTTCTAAAAAACATTAAACTCTTACATGTTTCTGCCTTTACTGTTCCATCATCAGTTAGTACATTCACCCTTTAAAGACGAAGCGCAGGCTGCTTTATTTAAAGACCCAGTCCGTGCCGCGCGGTACACACTTTTCATCTCGGTTATAAAAACCAATCGGTTTATGGTGTAAGTGACACAAGTCGCTGTTTGTTCTCATATAAATACAAAACACATAAATACAGTGTGAGCAGAGCGTACCGTTCTTGAATGTTCAACTTGTTTGTGCATCACGTAACCAGTAGGCTTTAAACGGTTAATTGGTGTTGTATAAAAAATTACTAAATAGTATTTCGATCTGTTGCCTATGTGGAAGAAGTTGTGGATCCTGCCGCGTAGACTGAAAGTTTGTGGCGTACAGAACTGTTATATATTAAAGTGGAGCACCGTGTGGATGTAGTGAAGGTGCGTGTGTTGGTTGAAATTGTGAACATTGAACTATTACTCACGGAATGTACCGTATAAAACTCGAAAACCTTCAACTTCTCAGATGATGGGAATGTGCAGCTTTATTGGGGAACGTGCAGCTTTATTGAAGTACAAATTCCACTGGGCGTAAGAACCCAGTGGTCTGAATCCTCAACGTCAGCGCTGTAGGTAGCTCGAATCATGTAAAGTAGAAATTAAATTGGAATGTACTATTAGAAATCCTGATCCTGACTCTCAGGACGGCGAGCCAGAGTCATATTAATTTTCATAAAACCAGGCGCTGTCGAAGACCTTTGGTAGCCACCTTTTTCGTTTGTTTTGAACGGCGCATGTTTGGCATTTACGTTAGGAAACTTAGAAATACCACGAAAAGTATAACTGCGTTGATGCGATAGTTGACCGAATGACTGCCGAACTGACTGTTCATTTTGTCACTTACGTAACTATTCACAACTAACATACATCTAGTTTACACGTGGCTGACCCATAGAATAATTGACATTGGTCAGTTACGTGTGTTCTTTACACAGTACATGATGGATGTGCAGGGTATGCCCCAGGACGTCAGAATTTATTTTGATCTCATTTTTCAGTAATTTATACCGGCAAGGTCAGCAGTGTCTGTAATGTTGAGAGACTTTACGATTAATGGGAAATTATAAACAAACATAGGATAGCGGAACCTACAAAATTTCGTACATATACATCAGTGACTGGCTCAGTACTAACGTGTGTGTGTGTAAATTGTTCCGTCAGTAGAGCTGCAGATACAAGGAAGGTTTAAATATATGAATGACATTTCTGCGGCATTGCCTTTAGCACAACAACTGGTGGTTTCGTAAAATTTTGAGCATTTTGAAACTGTAAGAAAACATATATAAATGGCGTGAACATCTTTTGCCATTGGAATACAACGGGATATGGCGAGGTATTTTAGAATAGAAAGATGCGAGGCTGATAATGTCGAAAGCAGTTCAATGAATCTCGATGACACTTTAACCCTTCTGTTCATTTACCCTTTCATTACGAGATATTGGGGATCAGAAACCGACCTTGCAGCGTGATTTGTGAACTAAGATGGTTTACAATAAAACGTGATGTTTGGACAGTCTGTAAGAAGCTGATAGTTGTAATGATTGTGTTTTGCCTTTTTACTCGATTTTATCAGCAGTAGATGAACATAAGAGCCAGTGGGGAATGGACGTAGTGTGTATGCTTCTCCGAACTGAGGACAACCAGGCAGTCTGTAATGGTGTTTGGGCGCGTCGTTAACCCGTAGTAACATGCGCAGGAGTTGAAGTTGTTACCCCGCAAAAAGTCGTCTGTGTCCTAGTTTTGTCGATCGAATTAGAAACGTGGGCCCCTAGAGGTCAGGCAACCCACATTACGAGTGCTGTTGGTCTGCCTTTCACACAGAAATTTTCTTTTCGGATGTGCATGCGTGGGTGCTTCGGATATGGTGAAAGGACTGACACTACCCATAACTATCATTGTTGTTGGGAGAGGAGCTGGATTTTGGGGAAGGGAGCCGATTGTGCCGTATCGAGCTTCTCGACAGATGAGTGTTCTTTAAACGCAGTGCAATTTCAGCCGAATCTGAAACATAGACACCGAATTTTTTTTAAAAATACGTGTAGAGAGTTCAGACTATTGTTTCTGTCACAGTTACCGCCAGTATTTTGAGTTCTTATACATAATGTTACGTAATCGTACGTATAATATCAGTCCCTACTTCCCAGGAGATACTGCATGAGTTTTTCGAACTGTTGGTCGATTAACGTTAGAGAAGTAATCACTGTTAAGAACCAGAGACATAGAGTAAATGCCGATCAAGATAGGCAATGTACGTGTAACGTAACAGTCTGGAGCGTTCGCCGAACAGTTGTTGCAGTGGAAACGCGACAATGCGTTCTGTGTGCTTCGTTGAGCTTTGTCACTGTCAACAATTAAAAATGGTGAAATCCCCAGTATTGCATTTCGCAGAAATGCGTGCACTGGTATCTTAGATGTGATGCATGCGGATAGGCAGACAGGAAGCTAACAGGCGCTTCACGCGACTTGTGGAACACGCCTAAAAATGCCGGATTCTTCTGTGCAGCCGATGCAGGTGGTGCACTAAATAATACACTGCGTTCAGTCTAGGGGTTGTGTATGAGCGTGTCGGTGCCTTAGCGGATGTGATGTCATGGCCGTCTTGTATTAGCGTAACTGTCGCTAAGCAAAGTTCTGACCTTGGGAGTTGCGTAACTCGGGAGAGGGCATTGACTGGGATACGAACTCGGTGTAAGGCAGGTTCTGTACTGCAAAGAAAAATTGCCGGCTTACATTGGGATTTGGGATTTTGAGTTCTTAGGCGCTTCCGCATAGTCGCGAAAAGCGCCAGTTAGCTTCGTCATGTCTGGCCGTCCTCCCGCATTCGCCAGTGCGGCCCTTACTGAATGGATTGCCGTGATAAAATATCGGGCGCTTTACGTGAAAACCTAGGCATGCACTATTGTTGCTAGCGACGTAAATTCGCCGTAAAAGCATTTGTGTGCAACACTCAGCATTTCATATTGTTGATAGTGACAGCTCAGCGACGCAACGTCACGGTATACGTAGGTTGTTCGTCTTGTTACGACTCGAACAGACCCATTTTCACCTGATATTTGAAATAACCTGTAGTAGAGAAGAATATGGTTACTCCTGTTGTTTCTTCCGTGTAGTTGACGTTCATAGTATTGCTCCTGTAAGTATCTAGTGACCAGTTTCATTTACAACAGTGACCAGACCGTTTGGGTCTTTGTTGTTATACGTACAGTCAGTCTGTTGGCTGTGTTCTTTCGTGTCATTTTAGTGGATGTTACTTGCAAAGCTTCTTATTGTCGATACACTTGGACTGATTACATGTATAAAACAGGCACAGAGATTGCAAAAGAACTAAATATAACGCCAGTTTTGGACAAAATGTAGGAATACGAAATTGGTTGCAACGTATAAACAGAATGCCCCGTGACAGATTACGGAGAATACTAAAAAACTGCAGACCAACAGGCAGAAGAAACCAGGGCAGACCCTTAGAGAGACCTCTAGATGTTTGAGACCGGAACGGGTAACAACTCTATTGTTACATGATGATGATGATGATGACAATGACTTGCAGCGCTTTAAAGCTCTTAAAATTGTATACGATTCTGATTATTGTCCGCCAGTTTATTGTGGTTTGTTTTAAAGCTTTTTTATTTTTAATTTTTAGGTTGCAGGTAATTCAGTTTTCAAATACTTGCCGTAGTCGTCGTCATGAAACTGAATTTTCATTGGGTTTCTTCTTGTTACATTTCTAACAGGCTGTTTAAGTTGCTTAAACCGTGGCAACGCAAGTAATTAGTGTACTTTCCCTCTCATATCCTCCCGTTTTGTGTCCCGTTAAGCAGTTGTGTGCCAGTAGACCTGTGTGCATGAACTGTGTATGAGTGTGGGCCACCTCCCTTTGTTACTGCTGTTGGACGCTGTGATTGAGTGAGGAGTAAACTGGCTGGTTACGACCTGGACAACCGGAGTTCTTTTCCGGGTACAGACTGGAATTTTTCGCTTCGCCAC
>Ga0123357_10008112_pt1 | contig 13085 bp, 4 predicted proteins | sample TergutEmb28metaG_FD_89873 | JGI IMG/M metagenome (GOLD analysis project Ga0123357, IMG submission 89873) | Embiratermes neotenicus P4 segment gut microbial communities from Petit-Saut dam, French Guiana - Emb289 P4 | ecosystem: Host-associated > Arthropoda: Insects > Digestive system > Gut ...
AGAATACTAAGAGAAAAGTGAAAGATGGAGAGGAAATGGCTACAGATTCTGACTCGACAGAAGAGCCACCGAAAACTATAGCAAAGAAAATCGTGAAACAAAGAGACAGTTCTACTGGTTCAGGCAGAGAGAACAACAAAGAGAAGCAACAGAATACTAAGAGAAAAGTGAAAGATGGAGAGGAAATGGCTACAGATTCTGACTTGACAGAAGAGCCACTGAAGACCATAGCAAAGAAAACTGTGAAACAAAGAGACAGTTCTACTGGTTCAGACAGAGAGAACCACAAAGACAAGCAACAAAATACTAAGAGAAAAGTAAAAAATGGAAAAGAAGTGGCTTCTGATTCTGACTCTGTAGACAAACCACCGAGAACTATAGCAAAGAAAACCGCGAAACAAAGAGACAGTTCTACTGGTTCAGATGGAGAGAACAACAAAAAAAAGCAACAAAATACTAAGAGAAAAGTGAAAAATGGAAAAGAAGTGGCTTCTGATTCTGACTCGACAGAAGAGCCACTGAAGACTATAGCAAAGAAAGTCTTGAAACAAAGAGACAGTTCTACTGGTTCAGACAGACGAAACAACAAAGACAAGCAGCGAACCACTATGGCAAAAGTGAACGATGGAAGAGAAGCAGCTTTTGATTCTGACTCGATGGATGAGGCGCCACTGGTAACTGTAGCAAAGAAAAGTGTGAAACAAAGAGACAGTTCTACTGGTTCAGACAGAGAGAACTACAAAGAGAAGCAACAAAATACTAAGAGAAAAGTGAAAGCTGGAAAAGAAGTGGCTTCTGATTCTGACTGTGTAGACAAACCACTGAAGACTATAACAAAGAAAATCGTGAAACAAAGAGACAGTTCTACTGATTCAGACAGAGCAAACAACAAAGGTAAGCAGCAAACTACTACGGCAAAAGTGAACAATGGAAGAGAAGTGGCTTCAGATTATGACTCTTCAGAAGAGCCACTGAAGACTATAGCAAAGAAAACTGTGAAACAAAGAGACATTTCTACTGGTTCAGACAGGGGAAACAACAAAGAGAAGCATCAAAATACTAGGACAAGAGTGAGAGGTGGAAGAGAAACAGCTTCTGATTCTGACTCAATGGAAGAAGAGTCACTGAAGACTATTGTGAAGAAAAGTGACAAACACGGAGTGAGGAAACAACAAAAGGCTAAAACAAAAATGAGAGATAGAATAGGACAGGATTCTGATTCAGACGAAGAGAAGCTATTAAAGGCCAAGCCAAAGAAGATTATTGGAAAAAGAGAGTATAGTCGTGTTGAAGTTAGATGCAAAAAGAAGCACCCGAGGGCTAAGAAAACAATTAAAAGTGGAGGACTAAAGGATTCTGATTCGGACTCTGAAGATGAGAAGCCACTGAACAAATTTTCAAAGAAGACTGTGAGACAAAGAGATGGTCTATATGATGCCAACAAAGAAAGTAGTAAGCAGAAGCCACAGATTGTTAAGACAAAGATAAATAGAAGAGAAGGACAAGTTAATGACTCATATTCTGAAGAGGAGGTATCAACAGAGGATTCAATAGCAGGGAAAATGAGAAAGATAACAAAGGGATCTGAGAGCAGTCCTGACAAAAATTCCAAAGTAACTAAATCAAAACCAAATAGGCAGAAAGAAATAAGAATGTACATTTCTGATGATGATGATGATGATAGAGTTTTGAAAATGTTCAAAGAAAAAACAGAAAAGCAAAGTAGAAAAAGAGAAAAGGGCAAGGAGACCTGTAGAAAAAAGTCTGATTCTGACATGGAGGCTGAGAAATCTCTGAAAAATTCTAGGCAAGAAACTCGCACAATCTCTGATTCTTCAGATATGACTGTAGATCAGTCAGTGAGACGAAAGGAATCACAAAAGATTCACAAGAAAGGAATAGCAGAAAAAGCAGAACTAATTCTGTCAGATTCTTCTGAAGAATCAGATGTTTCAGCAGGAAATAGAAGATCCAAAAAAACTATTAAGAAGGAAAGTTACGGATCAGCTTCTGATGTGGCCTCAGATGCATTAGCAAACATGACAGTTGCTAATGCTGTACAAGGTATGAAAGGCAAGCAGTCTACAGAAGATACTACTGATTCTTCGGATGTTGATGAACACAAGTCTAAGAAAAGTGGTGAAACCAAGACTTCATATCACTCCATGAGTTCAACTGAGTCTGAAGACAGCAGTGCAGGAACCAAAACAAGGAAGACAGAAGCAATTAGGAAGGCATCTAGCAACAAGAAATCACACAAGACATCTGGTTCGAGTGCAGACAGTTCAGATTCTGATGAGAAGAATTCCAGGAAAGATAAACAGGAAAAAGGAAAGCAAGTAAGTTGAAAATTATAGAGTGAACAGTAACTTCATAATGAATGCTCCTAATTAACGAATTTTCATCAGACATTATTAATTAAAACCTGTCCAACAGTACAATGTGTTAGCCATTTTTTATGGGAAATGCCAGTGCAGTTTGTTGAGGAAAATACATGAATAATGAGAAGCTTTGATATATTACTCATTAATTCAGATGATCAAGTCAACAATGAGATGGGTGGGTCCTGTGGGTTGTATGGGTGAGCAATAAATACATACAGGATTTTGGTTAGGAAGTGTGAAGGAAGGAGGCCACTTGTTAGACCTCGGCGTACGTAGGAATTTAGTACTACAGTGACACATCAAGGAATAGGATCGCAGGTCTTGAACTGCATTAATCTGGTTTAGGATAGGGGCATATGATGGTCTTCTGTGTACACAGTAGTGAAGCTTCAGTTTCTATAAAAATGTGAGGAATTTCTTGGCTAGCTGAGGAACTATAAGCTTCTGAAGAAGGATTCTGGCCAATGGAGTTATTTAGTTCATCTGAAACCTCTGGACCTGAGGGAGAGGAGATGGACAGGCAATGTAGCTTTCACACTGAATTTTGACTTGGAACTCTCAAGGACAGAGACCATATATAAGATGGATGAAGAATATTAAAATGGATCTTAGAGAAATAGGGTGTGAAAGTAGGGACTGGATATAACTGGCTTTGGATAAGGTCCATTGTGGTGGTGGGAGTATCTAAATAAAGAGATCTTGGGTTCTTTGATGTCACAGAATGACTTGACAAACCCCATCTAGTACCTGCTGTACGTAAGTCATGCATAATGCATAGCTTTGACATTCTATTCTGTGTGTTGTGTGCCACACGAAAGCAGGAACAAGGCATGCAATTTCGTTTGAAGACTGGATATTCCTATTTTATGTTTTTTTGGCCATGCATCCTTGTATAATCTTGTAAATAAAGCCAACTTGATGCATAATTTTTGTTCATATATTCATTTCTTTTCTCTACAAGTTTCGGGTGACTATGTGCCAACCATCAGGAGAAACAACTGTGTTTATGTGACACTTGGTACTTATTATTCTGTGTGGATGACTGTCTGGTATGTAGGGTATGCACACCAGACAGTCATCCACACAGAGTGACAAATACCAAGTGTCGCATAGATGCAGTTATTTCTCCTGATGATGGGCACATAGTCGCCCGAAACATGTAGAGAAAAGAAATAAACATACTAAGAAAAATTGTGCACCAAGTTGGCTTTATTTTCAAGATGGATATTCCTGTCTTGCTGTCTAAACAGTTATGCCTATCTGCTTTTTTCACTATTAACCTTACTGTCTCGGAACAGGAGATTTCAAATGCCCAAGTACTGTGAGGTGGATGGTTGGGTATTTACTCCTCATGCAAGGGGAAATGCAGAAAGAAAAGAATGAAAGAAATGCAGTGTTGAGGCAGCTGGGCTGTGCATGTGCACTGTAACAGTAGTGCAGTGCACAGTGAAAAATGTTTAAAACTGAAGCTAAGACATTCCTTGTAATTATTAAAATGAATGTCACTGTTTTTCAACTCTTAAAGGTGGGAACATAATGTCATGTCATATATTGTTGTTGGTACAACTTTGTTATGAAAATTTTATGTTTGCGTATGTTTTCACTTTTTTATGTAAAGTAATTTTAGAAGTGGTAGTAAAGAAGTGTAACTTTTATTTTCAGGCTACAGAAAACAAGCGCATCACTTCACTGAAGCGTTACCTACGTCTTGCTGGAATACATGCCGTGAGGTATACTAAAGCTTTGCAGAATTGTCGCAGCAACAAAGCGAAGATTGAAAGTCTTCTTGATCTGCTAAGGAAGGAAGGACTGAAAGGTACATATGCTGTTGTAGTTGCACAGGTTTTTTCTGTGACAGTAGAGTTCTTGAGTTCTGAGGTTTTCGCAGTCGTGAAAATTAATTGTGGTTTTCTGCGTCATGGCATCATGTAATATCACAGATGGTTACGAATGTTGTGTGCAGATGGCATGTTCCCCAGAAACACTGGTAGCCACTTGCAGGACAGCACAATATCATAACTGAGAAGAATATAATCAAATTATATTTTAGCTTTGTTAAGGTATAGTAGTTGGAATCACATCTGTGAAACCAACAACTCTTACGGATGTTTTACAGGATTTCCTGTAATCCTGGATGACTGAGTGTGCCTGTAATTAGGCCAAGACATATTCTGTCCCATCCTTCCTACCACCATTTCACATTTACCACTTCACCTCGTTTGATATTATAGCTGGTCCGTTAGTAATGAAAAATTATAGATCTTGCTGGTTTGTAATTCTGCACGTGTTGGATGTGTATTATCTCTCACCATAACATTGTAAAATAACATGTCACATAAATTTATCAGTTACGTAAATCTGTGAGATTTTAGGCTCTCTCTCAGTGGTGATGCTGAAGATGCAAGTCCCCTGGGATGTGATGCCATCACTGAGCGATTATTTCCTGACATTTCAAAGGCACTACGATCCTTCAGAATGTCAGAGACTACTTGCTCATTGACACAATGTCATATTGTAGAAGACTTGCAGCTTCGTCTATGAATTTCTTGTAAGCCCAGCCAAGTGCAGGGTTTGGGTTGCAGCATATACTTGATGATCAACATTGTGATAACGTGCTGATAGATTGTGCACATTCTACACCTTAGAGTAGTTGACAGAATGATTCCTGTTACTATGAGTCGATGTAAATGCTTATATAGATCGAAATGAATTTTTAAACTCCTCAGGAAAACCATCCATACAAAAATGCAAACGGCTGCGCAAGAAAATTGAAACTAGGCGTGAGGTGGAGGAGTTGGATTTGGGCAACATAATGGAAGAAAAGGGTGAGTCATTTTAAGTGATTGGTTGACTGGCTTGAGGCTGGCACATAGTGCATAGAGAGAAACAAAGTATCAACATTATCTCCTGAATGTTCTTTTCTGTGTTGTTTTGTGGGCCACCAACTGAAAAATTCAAAAGTGGTCAGTTTGTCTCGATTCATTTTATGTAGTGAATGCTCTCCTTTATTGAAATTTATCATAAGTAGTAGCAGTAGCAGTAGGAGCAGTAGTAGTAGTAGTAGTAGTAGTAGTAGCAGTAGGAGCAGCAGCAGTAGTAGTAGTAGTAGTAGTAGTAGTGGCAGTAGGAGCAGCAGTAGTAGTAGTAGCAGTAGGAGCAGTAGTAGTAGTAGCAGTAGTAGTAGTAGTAGCAGTAGGAGCAGTAGTAGTAGTAGTAGTAGTAGTAGTAGGAGCAGCAGCAGTAGTAGCAGTAACAGCAGTAGTAGTAGCAGTAGGAGCAGTAGTAGTAGTAGTAGCAGTAGTAGCAGTAGGAGCAGTAACAGCAGTAGTAGTAGTAGTAGTAGTAGTAGTAGTAGTGCAATGCCATGTGTTTTGCCAGTCCACAAGTGTTACTGAACATTAAATGACGTATAATTGGTATATTCGTTGGTTTTATGGCAGGGAGACCCCAGCGATCCAGTCGTTATAGTGGTGCAAAGAATTTCAGTGAGAACTACCAACAAGATGCTGAAGAGAAAGCAGCTGTAATCAAGCAGAAGTTCTCCCGAATCCGTGACATTATTGACAGCGAGTCAGACTGAAGATTGCCACAGTGTACAAGTTATTTGAGGACTCCATACAGTTATTTGAGTTGTTGAGAGCATCACACTGAATACAATACAATGTGCTACTGCCATTACAAGCATTGGTACAGATAGTTGATTTTGTTGAGCATAATTTCATACATGTATTTAATCAGCAAAACAAGAAGTTTCCAGGTATCATATATTGAGAATGGCGACTGGTCAAGCGTAGTCAGTATAGCGACCCGCTACAGGTCAGATGGTCCAGGTTCAAATCCCAGTGGGGGCAAGATTTTCTGTACCCATACACACCTGCCTCAAGGTCTTCCCTGTCTCCTGTATGATAGGTACCTGGTCTCTTTCTCGGTGGTAAAGCGGCCAGGGCTGGGCATTGACCACCCAACCCCTCTCAGCACCAAGGTTGTGTATGGTTAGAGCTGTAGGTCTACCTGCCCTCTGTGCCTTCATGGCATGTTATAGGGTGGTCCTTATTTTATATGCTGAGAACATAATACATCTGTAGTGTTACAAAGTGTTAACTACCAAAACATGGTACATCTGTAGTGTTACAAAGTGTTAACTACCGGAAAATAAAAAAAATGCAAGCATTTTGCAGTGATGTTGTCATTGTGGAAAGTACTGTAATGCAATCCTGTTCCTGTGGGAAGCTGCTTTTTTCTTACACTTTCTTCACTATTTATTCAAATTGCTTGTTTTGTTTGTGAAGGATATTATCCACCAGGTTTTTCAGTTCTTAAAGATATTGTTTCATAATATTGGCAAAAATTATTTAAAGTGATGTGAACACAGGCTTTTGTAAATCATTCACACAAGTCTGCAATATATCCACAGCACTTTTTTGCAGCCATTCATTAATTCCACGATATAAAGATGTGAGGCTGCTGGTTTAGACATGGTTCCTTTTGTTGTCTAATAACAAGTTAATGAAATATGATCTGTTATTGATTGTTGCGTAAGTTTCCAAGTTGTGTTGAAGATCCATTCCAAAGGTTTATTTGCAGGCTATTTATGCCACTTGCTCTAGACATAATGTTATAAATAACTGTTAATTAGCATAATGGCTGGCTCAGATAATTAAGTTGAAGTACACTTCATTTGGAATGAATATTGTAGAAAGTCGTATTGAAACAACAGTAATAAAACAAAGCAGTAAAAGAATGAAAATTAATAAACATTGTATGTTTTATTGTATTATTTACTTCACTGATGGAGCTGCCTTCCACATTGGAAGTGCCATTTCCTCAGGAGAAATGGAGCAGAAATTCCTTGCATTTTCCATGCCATTTTAATAATTCCTCTGACTGAAATACAGAGAGACAATGAACACACTACTGGAAAACATTGCATAATGAGCCTCAAAATTTGCATTCCTCACCAAATAAAATTAGGGCGATCAAATCAGCGGGCGGATGAGATGGGTTGGCACTAACAGGAGAGAAGAGAAATGCATACAGTGTGTTGGTGGGGAAAGCTGATGAAGAGTGATCGATTGGAAGAAATATGCAGAAGTGGGAATATGACATTAAAATGAGACATAAAGCAGTAAAATGTCATGTTTGGGCACAGGAGAGGTGAAATGTGGCGGGTTTATATGAAGGTGGTAATTGACGTGCAGGTTCCATGCAATTCTGGGAATTTGTTGACTAGTTGAGGAACTGCTAGCTTCTCAGTAACAGTAAATAGGTCATTAATCAGTAAGTCATGCTGCATAACATGCAGTAAAGCTGGTACAGATTCATGAATTGTAAGGTATCTGAAATGAAATATCGTAAACCTAATTTAATTTTCTACTGCTATATGTACCTGGGGATACTGAGGAATACAACCAATACTAAAGTCAGCCTCAGGGTCGCTGGTTTCAATCCAAGACCTGTAAAATGCCATAAAGGAATCCTAACCACTTGGTGGGAATGTGTCAGTATGTTGGCTGTAATGAGCACTGAAGGCTCTGTTTGTTCTGAGAAGAGGGCACCATTGTGTGACGCTATTCTTAAAACAGAAATAAATATGAAATGATGAGTTATTGTCTAAGAATTGTTCCAATAATATGCACTAAGTGATGATATTAAGAAGTTCTTATAAGATCAAATTACAGTGATACCTTGGCTAACGAAGATAATTCATTCCGGAATCACATACGTTAGCCGAAACGAGCTCCTGGAATGGCCCGACCGTTCATGTTTGCTGCTTTATGTTAGCGCGCGCATCCAATAAAACATTCGTTAGCTGAATCCATATTCGTTAGCCAAGTCCAAAAAACAGCGAAAAAATCTTCGTTAGCAGGGTCACTTGTTAGCCGAGCTATCACTGTATATTCTGACATGTTTTGGTGTTGGACACCCACTATCATCAGGGAAAGTGCACTTTATAGGCTACAGCACTGCTATTGTAAACTGTCTTATAATGCACCTGCAATTAGGTCAACCGTATTGTTTATCATCGTAGGATATGGTGAGTAGGACACGCGGTATTGCTGAAGGGATCAAGAACTATAAAGATACCACTAAGATAATAAGTTGGAAGTTGTTCTGGCAGTAGTTGCCACTATTTTAACCATGTTGTAATAATGGTAATTTTATAATAACACCCCAAGTCAGGATTAGTCCACATATTGGTGTGTGTGTTTATGTAACGCCAACTTCTGGGATTATGTTTAGAAAACATTTTTACATAAAGATGCATGGTGTAAACAACAATGTGAAATTTAATGCTAGGATTAATTTAAGGAAGTGACTGAGAGAAAATGAACACTTTCAGAAAAATATGTGGATAAATGACACGTGTGATTTCAGGCTCCCACCTTAAGGTAAATAGATTTTCGCTCTTTTCTTGGACTGGTGAGACTGTAAGATTGGAACGACCACATTGTACCAAAATGTCAGTAACTAAGTAACAATCTGTGCTGCGTAACATCCCAGAAGAGTGAAGATACAAAGACAAGTGTCTGTCAGACATCTCAATGTAAAGTGTATAGAAGACCCAAACAGGCTTATCCAATAAGAGATGCTGCTGTTGCAATGGCAGCGAAATAATTAGCAGAATCTGTTTTGTGTTTGTCGCGGGTTCACAATGGTACAGACAAAGATGCTTGTTCTCGCCTGGTGGGAGGGATCGTGATTAGTTCCCACTGTACTACATTTCCTTAGAAATGTGCTGACCAGGTGGTCTACCTTATCCACCAGTTTAGCCCTCAAATACTGATTCTCCGTAATAACTCCAATGAGCAGAGTCCTTCTTGAGAAGCTAGCCAATTCTTAGTAGTCAAGAAATTTCCCGCATTTTATGGAACCCGCGGGCACGTTACCACAATCACAAGTGCCGCCACCTGTGCCTATCCTGATCCACATCGATCCAGTCCATGCCCTCACATCCCACTTCCTGGAGATTCATCCTAATATTATCCTCCCATCTATGTCTAGGTTTTATGGGATATGACGCCATGTCTTAATGAGAGTAGTTGCCGACAGCACAGTATCACGTCCTACAACACTGTCATCTGCAGGAGTACGGCTTTCAGCACCTCACATGTTTCATGATTATTTTTCAGAAGAAATAAAACAGGAAGTGGTGGGAGGGAAGAATACACAAGTATGAGAAAACAGAATAAAATTTATTTCAACTATTGTTCCAAAGTTAAATTATATGATTCCAATATTTTTCTCATAATATTCTTAGGTACATGGCACAGGTTTAAGTTTCCTACCACAAAGTACTTCATGTATATTTTAATTGCATTCATGAAAATATTAATATCTATAATTTACATTATCTGTGACACTATTAGTATGTATGTTTAGTGGAGTGTCTGTAAGGCATGAACCAGAAACACAGGGATATTTAGTACTTCATTTATTTTATGAAGCATTACAATTACATGCACCATTTCCCATTAGTCGAAGCTGTAATTTGTGTCATCCTGGTAAAATGCTTGATTATCTAAGTAGACACAAATCTGTTGTTTAAAATTGAAGCATATTTTGTGGTGCACACGGTGGTCTGCGGGCTGCAGAACACAAACCTTGATTTATATATCTTAATGGGGCCAATTGTGTTTTGTAGATAGTTATGCTAGTACATTCTTTATTATAGCTAAAAAGATTTTTATTGCACCCTGGATGTATTGCTGTATTTGTTCAATCTGATCTTGAGGATAACCTAGTTGGGAGAAGACTTTAGCAACTGAGTCTATCAGTTTAGTCAAGTTTTCTCCGATCTGTAAGAAGAAATGAAAGAAAGGAAAAAAAGATTCATATTTTAGAACATTTCTTAATGACTGACTTAAAATTATGTTGCATAATCATTCACCTGAGCACATAATTCTACCTAGGCCTACATACATGCATACATACATAATAAATACATATATGCATATATAAATATATAACACATATATTCTTACATATTAAATATATACATATAAACAAACATACATAAGCACATACGTACGTAATATATATGCATACATACGTACGTAATATATATGCATACGTACGTACATAATATACATACATTACATACGTACATACATGCATACATTACATACGTACATATATGCATACATAAACACACATTTACACAGTGCGGTTCAAAATTTTAGGACTGATTTTTATCAAAATCGAAGACATATTTTTTTTTATTCAAAATAAGCTCCATTGGCATATATAAAGGCTTTTGCGCGGTCGTACAGTTTCTGAAAAGCTGCCGAAAATTCCTCTTTTTGGACCTTCTTTATTCATCAGTTACGGCTTCTTGGATCTCAGCAACATCCACAAAGAAGGGTCCTTTTAACTTCATTTCGACTTGGGGAACAGAAAATAGTGACGGAGAAAAATCTGGAGAGTAGGGGGTGATAAAGGGTTGTAATATTTTTTTGGGTCAAAAATTGGCAAACACTTCCAGCTTTGTGGGCGGGCGCATTAGAGTGCAACAATAAAAAATCTTGAGAGCAGAAAGCAGCTGGACGAACCTGTTGAATGCGCTTCAGGAGGCGATCCATTACTCCTTTATAAAATTCTGCATTTATTGTTTTTCCCTATGGCACGAATTCTTTGTGCACTGCGCCTTGAGAGTTCAAAAAAATTACCAACATGTTATTGATGCGGGACCTTTGGAATTTCAGTTTCTTCGGCCAAGGGGATGTCTCACCAACCCATTCAGAACTCTGTCGCTTTGTTTCGGGGTCATAGGTAAAACACCAGGTCTAATCTCCCATAATAATCTTCTTAAAAAAAATTGGGGCTATCGCGATAATGTCTTGGCACGAAGTGACTCGATCTTCCCTTCGCTCAGGTGTCAAGGATTGTGGAACAAAACGTGCACACAACTTTCTCTTTCCCAAATCCTCTTTCAGAATCCTAAGAACTACAATCTCGGGGATGTTAAAAGATTCTGCTATTATTCTTGATGTGATTCGACGGTCATTTTTTTTTACGAAATCAGCTATAGCAGCAATGTTTACCTCAGTTCGAGTCGATTTTGGACGATTCTGCCAGCTCCCTTCCGTCTCGAAATCGAGAATACCACCTAAAAAGGTTTGATCGGTTCAGAACCTCATTCCCATAAGCCTTTTGCAGCAATATTAGTGTTTCTGTCGCAGATAGACGACTTTAAAACAACATTTTATGTCAAATCTTTGTTCATTTCCGTCATCCATGACGTATAAAGAAAACTGACTTTACAAGACAAGTTATAACTCGTACACAGTGGAAGAAAACAAACGAAACTCGATATGTGAACGGAAGTTGGTTGATAGTAGTTAGTGGGTTGGCCGATAGATCGCTCTAGTTCTGTTAAATCAGTCTTAAAAGTTATGGATCCCACTGTGTACATACATACATACACGCATACATACATATATACACACTCATACATACATACATAAATTTGTATGTCGACACACACACATGTAGAGCTTATATAAACTACATATATTACGTGTAGTACACATTAATGAGAACTCACAGAATTAAATGCAGGCAGTAGAGAAGTTTCCGTGGCGGCGGTATCTTCCGCAGGTGCTCCTGTTTAAATAAAACTAAATTATTAGAAATTTCGTGTTTATCTGTCTGGAGGAAAACCACTTATTATTACTGACGGGAGCCGAACACTGACAGAATATTTAAGCCTAAAGGCATTGGGTGTAGGACGGAGAAAATTACATAACGTTAAGCCTAATATTTAAGTATCAGCTGTTACTGTCAGGACGATCAGAAGAAGGTAACAGAGGCGGTTAACACAGCGTTGTGGGCGGGAGGTCTACAGCAACCATATCACTGTTACACGAAACGTGTAAGAAAACAATTTTAATGAAGCAGATTGAAGAATTGCCAACGAATTACATCCGCGAAGGTACAGACAAACGTAAAGTTTTCCCAGTCCACAGCATGATGACATATAGGGGAGAAGAGGTACAGTTCCACTCATTCTTAGCCTAGACAGTAGACGGAGGCGAGTGGTTAACTTTACGTTCCGGGCGCTTTACCTCGGGGAAAGAACCCCGGTACCCACTGCATAGGAGGCTAGGTGGGCACCAGAACAGATCTTGTCGTTTTCCAGAAAGAAAAATCTCTTGCTTCTACCGGGATTCGATCTCCGGACCGTTCAGACCATAGCCTAGTCGCCATACCAAATACGCTTCTCCGGCTTCCGATTACGTCTTGGATGATAGGTTAATAATTTGGTAAAAATCTGTAGCTTTTCCTGCCTCGCTCAGTGTTGGAGTAATGGATAGTTTCGTATTAAAACGTGAAACAGCCGCTTCAAGCAATATTGTCCTGTGTCAACAAGAATGATCCTACTCTTTCAATACAATAACATAAATTCTGATTCTCTGCACATGTCAACATCAGAAGACTATGTGTCTTGACGTAACGACAGCTTAATAATTATATGAAGTGCACGAAGCAGATCGTGAAGTGCGAATAATATTAAGCAGCATAGCAACCGCGTACTATGACAGCGGGTTATGAAGACTTTGATAAAATTGCTCCTACTCTACAGCAGTGTATTGATTGGACATTCAATAAATATTAACCGCTCGAAAAAGACTGTAATTTTAGGACTTAAAACCTGATGGGAATTCACTTTCGGTATTGAGGGTGTTATATCAAATGACACAC